>OIWN01002149.1_pt1 | contig 13783 bp, 14 predicted proteins | sample 1587591 | NCBI WGS metagenome assembly OIWN01 (sample SAMEA3888901, study PRJEB22519) | human gut metagenome | biome: human gut; feature: human-associated habitat; material: faeces | place: Denmark | collected 2010 | reverse complement strand
TAAGTAAAATTTTCAAAATACTGTTTTTTATCGATTATAACGTTATATCTATCAGACAATACATGATCAGGCTCATACCGTATCATGTTTTTCTGTTTCCATCGCTTGCAGCCTTAAAAGTAAAAAAGAACAATCGGGGAAAAGATTTGTATGCACCGGGCGCCATGGCGCCCGGTGCATACAAATCTTTTTGCGCGATTTACACAAAACCGTTTCCCCATACATAAAATGCCATAGAAGGGAAGTGTTTACTATGGCAAATGCAACATATTCTCAAAATGATTCTCTTGGAGGCGCGCCGGATTACGCGCGGTACGATCGAATCTGGCAGCGGGTTGCTCCGGCGCTGGATCCTTATCCGCAGGTGCGTGCAGCCAATCAGAAGGCCGTGCCAGCTATGGCCATGACGATGCAGCAGAGCGCGGCGGTGGGAGAGACAGAGCAGACGGTGCAGAACCGGAATACAGCGCCTGGGGGACAGACAGAAGGGCAGACTGCGGCATCTGTCACGCAGACGGGGGGGACAGACGCCTCTGTGGAGGCGCAACTGCAGCTGCCCGGTGCGTCCGCCGATCCCTGCTGCATGGGCTCGGAGGCCCGAGACCTGACCATGGTGGTGGAAGGGTTTGCCCAGGAAGAGGCGGCGGATGCGGCCAGCTATACCCAACTTGCCCGCCTGGCGCCGGGGCGCAATCAGGCCATGGCGCTACGCCAGATGGGGCGGGATGCCCAGCGCAGGGCGCAGGAACTGGCGGCTGCTTATTACTTGATCACTGGTGTGCCGCTGCAGTATGGAGCGGCGTCGGTGGTGCTGCCGCGGCTGCCCTATCGAGAGCTGCTGCGCCGCAGCTATCATGCGGCGGCCTGCAATGGGCTGAATTATGCCCGGGCTGCAGATGCCACCATGGATATATGCCTGCAACGGCTTTTGCAGCGCTTCAGCAATGAGAGCTACGCTGCGGCGGATCGACTGCTTTTGCTGCTCTCGCAGCTTTCCTGACTCTTGTATTTGAGCGCAAAAGGGGTATAATAGCAGTACATTCCAGTGATACAAAAGAAGAAGCGAGGTACATATTTTATGACGCCGACGATGACCAGAGAAGCAGCGCTGGAGCTGCTGTGCAAGTATAATAAAGAGCCATTTCATCTGCTTCACGCGCTGACAGTGGAAGGTGTGATGCGCTGGTTCGCGCAGGATCAGGGGTATGGCGCAGAGGCGGATTTCTGGGCCATGGCGGGTCTTCTGCACGACATTGATTTTGAACTTTGGCCCCAGGAACACTGTCGGAAAGCGCCGGAGTTGCTGCGCGCGGGCGGGGCGGATGAAGCGCTGATCCACGCCGTCTGCAGCCATGGTTACGGCCTTTGCAGTGATGTGGCGCCGGAGCATCCGATGGAAAAAATCCTCTTTGCCTGCGATGAACTGACCGGCCTGATCGGCGCGGCAGCCCGTATGCGCCCTTCCAAAAGTGTGCAGGACATGGAGGTATCCAGCCTGAAGAAAAAGTTCAAGGATAAAAAATTTGCTGCCGGCTGCTCCCGCGATGTGATTCGCCAGGGAGCGGAGCGCTTGGGCTGGACGCTGGAGGAACTGATGGAAAAAACGATCCTGGCGATGCGTTCGTGTGAAGAAGCGGTGGCCGGGGAGACCGAAGCGCTGTGCCATGGTTAAGAAAATACCTTTTGCGCAGAATAAGCATAAAACGGATGTGGTGGCCTATTTAACGCTGGTCGGCTGGTTGATTGCCTATTTTTGCGGGAATCGGGCTGCGTCCCGCTTCCATTTGAATCAGGCGCTGTCGATTCTGCTGGCAGATCTGGGGCTCAATGCGGTGTTTATGATGGCGACTTTTGCCGACACCGCCGTGGCCAGTGTGCTGGTGCGGGGCGTGTGCGGACTGCTGAGCTTTTGCGTGGTGGTACTCTGGGTCATCGGCCTGGTGCGCGCCGCCAAGGGAAATGATACGCCGGTGCCCATTTTGGGCGAGGTGAAGCTGCTGAAATGAGCTGAGGCCGGCATGCCGGCACCGGCGGTTTTCAGCCTTGACACACCTGCTCCGGCATGCTAAGATACATACCAGAATGCAATGATCGGAAAGAGTAGCATGATTTTCCAGGCTAAGAGAGGGTGCGTCACCGGCTGCAAGCGCGCCTGCTGCGGAGCATGTGAAGTGCATCCGGGAGCGCGAGGGGCAATGCCCTCCGTCCGGGCCGCGTTACAGGCCCGTAATGAGTACAATGCAGGAGTGGAACCGCGGTTTGCCGCCTCTTGCGCCCTCGCGGGCGCGGGAGGCGTTTTTTCCGCTTTTGTTTCGTTTGATAAGGAGATGCGAATCTATGACAAGACTTGGTGAAATGTTGGGCGCTTATCAAAAGCGCGATCCGGCCGCCCGCAGCAAACTGGAGATCTTTTTGCTCTATCCCGGCGTCAATGCGACGATCCATTATCGCGTGGCCCATTGGTTTTATAAGCACGGCTTCAAATTTATTGCCCGGGTCATTTCCCAGTGGGCACGTTTTTTGACTGGTATTGAGATCCACCCCGGCGCTACCATCGGCAAACGCTTTGTCATTGACCACGGGATGGGCATCGTGATCGGTGAGACGGCGGAAATCGGGGACGACTGTCTGATTTACCACGGCGTGACCCTGGGCGGCACCGGAAAAGATAAAGGAAAACGCCACCCAACTTTGGGGAATAATGTTTTGGTGGGCAACGGTGCGCGCATCCTAGGCCCCTTCACAGTGGGAGACAATGCCCGCGTGGCTTCCGGCTCTGTAGTGCTCAGTGCCGTGCCGCCCAACTCCACGGTGGTGGGTGTGCCGGCCCAGGTAGTGAAAATCAACGGAAAGCCCGTGGAAAATGCCTATGACTGCACCGACAGCGTGGATCAGGTTCACATCAGCGACCCGGTGGAGGATGAGATCGGCGTGCTGACGGCCCGCATCCGGGAGCTGGAAGCGGACCTGGCTGCCTGCCGTCGCCGCCATCCGGATCATGTGCTTCATCGGCGCGATGCCGATTTCTGCCGCTGTGATGAAGACGCAGCAGAACATACAGAAGAAAGAACAAAAGAGTGAGGTACGATTTATGCAGCTTTACAATTCTTTGACCCATAAAAAAGCGCCCTTTGTTACCCATACCCCGGGACGGGTGGAGATGTACACTTGCGGCCCGACGGTGTACCATTTTGCCCATATCGGCAATCTGCGCAGTTATATCATGGAGGATGTGCTGGAGAAATTCCTGCGCTATGAGGGGTATGACGTCAACCGCGTGATGAATATCACCGATGTGGGGCATCTGGCCAGCGATGCGGATACCGGCGAGGACAAGATGCTCAAGGGCGCGCGCCGGGAGCACAAAACCGTGATGGAAATTGCCCAGTTTTACACCGATGCATTTTTCGAGGACTGCCGCCGCCTGAATATCAAAACGCCCGATGTGGTGCAGCCCGCCACCGGCTGCATCGATGAGTATATCAAAATCGTTTCCGGCCTGCTGGATAAAGGCTATGCCTATCAGGCCGGCGGCAATGTGTATTTTGCTTCCTCCAAACTGCAGAAATATTATGTGTTTAACGACCACAATGAGGAAGATCTGGCTGTGGGCGTCCGCGAAGGTGTGGAAGAGGACAGCAATAAGCGCAACAAAAACGATTTTGTCCTCTGGTTTACCAAGTCGAAATTTGAAGATCAGGCGCTGAAATGGGATTCACCCTGGGGCGTGGGTTATCCCGGCTGGCACATCGAATGCAGCGGCATTTCTCTCAAATACAACGGCGAATATCTTGACCTGCACTGCGGCGGTGTGGACAATGCATTCCCCCACCACACCAATGAAATTGCCCAGAGCGAGAGCTACATTGGCCATCCCTGGTGCCAGCAGTGGTTCCATGTGCACCATCTGAATACCAACAGCGGCAAAATGAGCAAATCCAAAGGGGAGTTCCTCACCGTTTCCTTATTGGAGGAAAAGGGCTACGATCCTCTGAGCTATCGTTTCTTCTGCCTGCAGAGCCATTATCGCAAAGCTTTAGTGTTTTCCTGGGAAAATCTGGACAATGCACAGGGAGCGTACCAGAAGCTGATTGCCAGAATTGCCGCCCTGCAGGAGGACGGCAGCCCGGCAGACGAGGCGGTGCGTCAGAAGTACCGGGAAACGTTCCTCGCCCAGGTGGGCAATGATCTGAACACATCTATGGGCATTACGCTGCTTTATGATGTGCTGAAGGCCAAAACCAGCGATACCACCAAGCTGGCGGTTTTGGGTGACTTTGACGGCGTGCTGAGTCTCTCACTGCTGGAGAAGGCGGCGGCACAGCGGGCAAAAGTCGCTGCAGCCAAGGCGGCGGCGCAGACCTCTGGCGGTTATACCGTCACCGGCGAGGGCGACGCAGCGATTGATGCGCGGGTTCTGGCTCGGGGCGAGGCCAAGAAAGCGAAGAACTTTGCCGAGGCCGACCGTATCCGTGACGAGCTTAAGGCGCAGGGCATCGAGATTACCGATGTACCCGGCGGCGCGGTGTGGAAGCGTGTATAAGCGGACGGAGCGCGCGTGGGGCCGCTGCCTCAGGGTATACTAAGGGGAAAAGAAACGGCGTGCGCCGTGAAGGAGCGTTTTATGAAATCCATTCGAGAACTCTACACGATTGGCCGCGGGCCGAGCAGTTCCCACACCATGGGGCCGGCCCGGGCGGCGGCGCTGTTTCGCAGCGAGCATCCGGAGGCAGATCACTTCCGGGTGGTGCTCTATGGTTCGCTGGCTCTGACCGGACGGGGGCATCTGACTGATCAGGCGGTGCGGGAAGCCCTGGACCCGGTAGACGCGGAGATCGTATTTGACAGCAGGACCGGTGATCTGCCCCACCCCAATACCATGGATTTGTTTGCCTGCAGAGACGGCGCGCAGACAGGCTTTTTGCGTGTGCTGTCCACCGGCGGCGGGGCTATCACGCTGGTGGGGCGGCCCGATGCGGCTTTGCCGGAAGTGTATGCGGAAACGTCTTATGCTGAAATCGCGGCCTGGTGCAAAAGCAACCATGCCCGATTGCCCGATTATGTGGAGCGTAACGAAGGAAAACATATTTGGGATGATCTATATCGCGTGTGGGAAGCCATGAAGCGGAGCATTGTCCATGGCCTGTCCGTATCCGGCGAGCTGCCTGGCGGGCTGCATGTGGAGCGCAAGGCGCAGTTCCTTTATGAGCAGCGCCACATTGATGAGAGCCAGGCTACCCGGGAAAATCGGCTGGTGTGTGCCTATGCTTTCGCTGTGGCAGAGGAGAACGCCGGCGGCGGTGTGATCGTCACGGCGCCTACCTGCGGCGCCTGCGGCGTGCTTCCTTCGGCGCTGCGGTATATGCAGGAGCAGAAAGGATTTTCCGATGAACAGGTGCTGCGCGCCTTGGCAGCGGCAGGGGTGGTGGGCAACCTGATCAAAACCAACGCTTCCATTTCAGGCGCTCAGTGCGGCTGCCAAGCAGAGATCGGCTCGGCCTGCTCCATGACTGCGGCGGCGCTGGGCGAACTGTTTGAAATGGGGATTGACCAGATCGAATACGCTGCTGAGGTGGCTATGGAGCATCACCTGGGGCTGACTTGCGATCCCATCGGCGGCCTGGTGCAGATTCCATGCATCGAGCGCAATGCTGTGGCGGCCATGCGGGCCATTAACGCCCTGTCGCTGGCCAATTTCCTCACCAGCACGCGAAAGATTTCTTTTGATCTGGTGGTCAAGACCATGTATGAAACCGGGCGGGATCTGTCCCACCGCTACCGGGAAACGGCGGAGGGCGGTTTGGCGAAGCATTACTGCTGATGAGAAAGTGCATCAAAATAGGGAACTCTGTGAAATGCTGCATAGCCGAAGGAGAACAGAAAAGGACTTGACGACAGCACAAAATTGAGCCAAAATAGAGAAAACGGCAATGGAGGTTGTGTGCAAATGAAAGTGCTTTTGGTCAATGGCAGCCCGCACGAGCGCGGCTGCACCTTTACGGCGTTGTCAGAGGTGGCGAAAACGCTGCAGGAAAACGGTGTGGAAACCGAAATTTTCCATGTTGGCAACCATCCTGTGCGCGGCTGCATCGCCTGCGGCCGCTGTGCCGCGCTGGGCAGATGCGTGTTTGAAGATGATGCGGCCAACCAGCTGCAGAGCCTGATGAAGAGCGCCGACGGCGTCGTGATCGGGTCCCCGGTCTATTATGCCGGCCCTAACGGCGCGCTGTGCGCTCTGTTGGATCGGGTGTTTTATTCCAGCGGCGGCGCCTTTGCCAACAAACCGGCGGCGGCGGTGGTCAGCGCCCGGCGCAGCGGCACCACGGCGGCGTTTGACCGGCTGAACAAATATTTCACCATCAGCAGCATGCCGATTGTTTCGTCCCAGTACTGGAACGGCGTTCACGGCAACACTCCTCAGGAGGTGCTGCAGGATAAGGAAGGCCTGCAGACCATGCGCACCCTGGGCCGGAACATGGCTTGGATGATCAAGTCTATCCAGTCGGGCTGGCAGCCTTTGCCTGGGAAAGAGGAGCAGATCATTACCAATTTTATCCGCTGATCCAAAAAGCCGGCAGCAGCGCTGCCGGCTTTTTTTGTATGGTCAGAGACAAAACAGAGCGAAGAATGCCGCAGCGCCCAGCAGTAGGCCGAGAGAGACCAGGCTCAGCGCGATAGCAGTGCGGCGCCGGGGGCGGAACATGGGTGGGAAAAAGGCCAGACAAAAGGAAGCGGTCAGCAGCAGGTCGCTGAACAGAGTGTCGTACAGCCTGCTGCAGCGGGTCGCCATGCACCAGCAGGACAGCCAGAACAGTGTGAAATAGGCTGAAAAGAACAGCAGGGAACGCAGTGTGCGGCCGGACCGCGGTAAATCAAATTTCATTGTGCAAACCTCCCCGTAGGCCCGGCATAAAAAGCCGGGCAATTTAACATTCCTTTCTTTTCTATCATAAGAGCCGCGCGTATGCGCTGCCACCATGCAGCGGTAAAATCGATGTAAAATTTTACTGCACGATTGCGGCGCACATACATTGACAAAGGGAAGGGGCATTGTTATCATGAAACCAAAAACCGCCCTGCCGGGGGGCGGAAGAGAGGACGGAACGCAATCATGAAACGCAGCAGCGGTATCTTACTGCCGATTTCCGCCCTGCCCGCGCCTTATGGGATCGGTACATTGGGCAGGGCGGCGTTTGAATTTGTGGATTTTCTGGCCGCGGCGGGACAGTCCTGGTGGCAAGTGTTGCCTGTGGGGCCTACCAGCTACGGCGATTCTCCGTATCAAAGCCTTTCCACCTTTGCGGGGAACCCCTATTTTATCGACCTTGACATGCTGGTGGAGGACGGACTGCTCCGTGCTGATGAGGTGCGCGCTGTGGACTGGGGTGCCGATGAAACGCAGGTGGACTACGGTATACTTTACGAACACCGTTTTGCGCTGCTGGCCAAAGCGGCGGAAAAGGGTTTGAAACGGGATGCCGCGGCGGTTGCGGCCTTTGCCTCGGAAAAACGAGGATGGCTGGAGGACTATGCGCTGTTCATGGCGCTCAAACGCCATTTTGCTATGAAGCCCTGGATGGAGTGGCCCGAGGAGGTGCGGCTGCGCAAAGCAGAAGCCCTGGAGAGGTACCGGACGGTCCTTTCGGAGGATGTGGCGCTGTTTACCTATATTCAATATCTGTTTTATCGCCAGTGGGCGGCACTGCGCGCTTATGCCAGGGAACGGGGCGTGGGTATCATCGGCGATCTGCCGATCTATGTGGCTATGGACAGTGCCGACGTGTGGGCCAGTCCCGAAAGTTTTCAGCTGGATGAAAAAAACGTGCCCATTGCTGTGGCCGGCGTGCCGCCGGATTATTTCAGCGCCGATGGCCAGCTGTGGGGGAATCCGCTGTATCGCTGGGAAGATATGAAAAAAGACGGTTTCGGCTGGTGGATCCGCCGGGTGGAAGGTGCGGCGGAGCTGTTTGATGTGCTGCGCATCGACCATTTCCGGGGGTTTGAGAGTTATTGGGCGGTTCCTTACGGCGCTGCCACCGCCCGCTGCGGACAGTGGGTCAAAGGGCCGGGTATGGATCTGGTGAACGTTTTGACCCAGTGGTTTTATCATGTGGACTTTATTGCCGAGGATCTCGGCGTTTTGACGCCGGAGGTGCGCAGGCTGCTGGCAGATTCCGGCCTGCCGGGGATGAAGGTTTTGGAGTTTGCTTTTGATCGCCGGGAGCAAAGCGATTATATGCCCCATACTTATGAGCGCAACTGCGTTTGCTATGTGGGTACCCATGACAATGCTCCCGTGCTGGCCTGGCGGGAAGAGGTAGACGCGGCGGATGTGGCTGTGGCGGAACGCTACCTGGGACTGAATGACGCCGAAGGTTTCCATTGGGGTATGATTCGCGGAGGCATGAGTTCTGTGGCAAATCTCTTTGTTGCTCAGCTCCAGGACATTTTGGGCCTGGGGGCCGAAAGCCGTATGAATACCCCAGGGGTGAGCGGCGGAAACTGGCGCTGGCGTACGGTACAAGGCGCGCTGACACTGGAACTGGCGGAAAAACTCGCTTCGATGACCCGTCTGTATGGGCGTGAGAGCGCATATCACCGGGACACGCGTGCTCGGCGGCAGAAAACGGCGGCACCCGCGCCGGCAGGCGCCGGTGCGAGCGGAGCGGTTGATGAAATCGAGGGAAAGGAATCCGTTTAAAATTTGGCGGAGAATCTTCAGGGATGCGCTCGACGGCATCGTGAAAATCGATACCGGCCGCTGAACGATTGCCAACGCCGCTGTTTCTGCCGCTTCATTCCATGAACCGGAGCTGAAGAAGAGCGGAACGGCGTGTCGCGCAAATGGGGCCGCCTCCGTTGCAGCGGGTGTGAAATGAGCGAACCGGGAAAAGCGCTGAAGCTTATGCTTCGGCGCTTTTCCGCGCGCGTGTTGCTTGTATTTCATGAGAAAACACAGTATAATAACATCAATTGTATTTTATCACGGGAGGCTTGCCATGAAATTGATGGTGCTTGACGGAAACAGCATTGTAAACCGCGCCTACTACGGCGTGCGCACCATGCTCAAAACCCGCGACGGCTTGTATACCAACGCCATTTTTGGCTTTTTGAATATTCTCACGAAACTGCTGGAGGAGGAGCAGCCCGAGGCGGTGTGCGTCACGTTTGACCTGCATGCGCCCACGTTCCGCCACAAGGCTTTCGATGGTTATAAAGCTGGTCGGCACCCAATGCCAGAGGAGCTGAAGATGCAGATCCCTGTGCTCAAGGACGTGCTGGATCAGATGAATATCCCGCGTTACGAAAAAGAAGGTTATGAAGCTGACGATCTGATTGGTGCCATTTCCCGCCGCTGTGAAGCAGAAGGATGGGAATGCGTCATTGTCACCGGCGATAAAGACAGTCTGCAGCTCATTACCGATCAGACCAGAGTTAAGCTGGTGACTACCAGTATGGGCGCAAGCACCAGCCGGGATATGACCCGGGCGGTTTTTGTGGAAGAATACGGTTTCGAGCCGATCCACATGATTGATCTCAAAGCCCTGATGGGTGATGCATCCGACCGCCTGCCCGGTGTGCCGGGCATTGGGGAAAAGACGGCACTGAGCCTGGTGCGGATGTACGGCTCTATTGATCGTTTGTATGATGCTATGCCTGATATTGTGATTGCGCCGGAGACTCCGGCCAAACCCGGTATGGTGAAAAAGCTGGCGGCGGGGGAAGAAAGTGCGCGGGAGAGCTATTATCTGGCTACCATTGTCACCGATGTGCCGGACTTTTCCTTTACGCCGGGTGATAATCTGCGACAGGAACCGAAACAGGGGCTTTATGATTTGTTTCTGCGCCTGGAGTTTACAAAACTCATCGAAAAGTTTGGCCTGGCGCCGGTGCAAAAAAAATGCGCGGAACATCAGGCCATTGCGGCTGCAGTGGAACAGGTGCGGACTGCGGATCAGGTAGAGCGCCTGCTGGCTCTGTGGCGCGGTGCGGATCACGTTTCGCTGCTTGCGCTGCCGGACCTGACCGGCGTAGCAGTATACTGTGCGCCGTCGGAGGATGCTGCCGTTCTGGCAGAATTGTTTTTTGACCGTTATGAAGGCGATTGGAACGCGCTGCTGCAGACGCTGTTTTCTGCAGACATTAAAAAAGTCTCTCACCATGTGAAAGATTTGATGCGCCTTTTAAGGGAGAACAATCTGCCGGCGGAGGGATTTGTGTTTGACACAGCCCTGGCAGCATACCTGCTGGATGCCACTGCGGGCAGTTATGAACTGGAGCGGTTGTTTGTTGCCTATTTTAACGAAGAACTGCCTCAGCCATTGTACCGGGAAAAGGACGCTTTTTCCATGCTGGGCGACACGGTTCAGGCCGAAGCTTCGTTTGAAAGTTATACCACGGCAGTGGAGGCTTTGTATGAGCCGCTGCGCGAAGAACTGGAGCAGGCGGGGATGCACGCGCTGTTTTACGATATTGAGCTGCCCCTGTGCGCGGTGCTGGCAGATATGGAACGTGCAGGCTGCCGGGTGGATGCGGTGGAGCTGACAAAGTTCGGGGAGGAGATGGCTGCGCGTACTGCGGAAAAGGAGCAGAACATCTACGCCATGGCCGGGGAAGCGTTCAACATCAATTCCCCAAAGCAGTTGGGAGCGATTCTCTTTGAAAAGCTGGGCATTCCTCCGGTGAAAAAGACCAAAACCGGATACTCCACCAATGCGGAAGTGTTGGACAAGCTGCGCTATTTTTACCCTATTGTGGATGAGATCCTGGCTTACCGCCAATACACGAAACTGAAATCCACCTATGCCGACGGCCTGTTGAAGGAAATCCGCACGGACGGCCGCATCCACACCAATTTCCAGATGACGGTTACGGCGACGGGCCGCTTGTCCTCTACAGAACCGAATCTGCAGAACATTCCCACCCGGACGGAGCTGGGCAGTGAGCTGCGCCGCATGTTTGTGCCTGCCGCGGGCTGCGTGCTGGTGGATGCGGACTATTCGCAGATCGAGCTGCGTCTTCTGGCGCACATTTCGGGCGATGAGGCGATGCAGGAGGCGTTTTTGTCCGGCGAAGATATTCATGCCACCACGGCGGCCCATGTGTTCGGCGTGCCGCTGGATCAGGTGACGCCCGCCATGCGCCGCAGCGCCAAGGCGGTGAATTTCGGTATTGTTTACGGCATTTCCGCCTTTTCCCTCAGCCAGGACATCGGGGTCAGCGTGGCGGAAGCCAAGGCGTATATGGACAATTATTTCGCCCGTTATCAGGGCGTGAAACGCTATATGGAAGCAGTTGTTCAAAGCGCCCGGGAGAAAGGGTATGTGGAAACGCTGTACCACCGCCGCCGCAGTATGCCGGAGTTGAAATCCTCCAATTTTAACCTGCGCTCCTTTGGCGAGCGGGTGGCGCTGAATATGCCCATCCAGGGTACCGCGGCAGATATCATCAAGCTGGCCATGGTGCGAGTGGACTGCCGGCTGCGCCGGGAGCTGCCTGGAGCCCGGCTGGTGCTTCAGATTCACGACGAACTGATTGTGGAGTGCCCGGAGGAAGCGGGCGAGCAGGCAAAAGCCATTTTGCAGGAAGAAATGATGCGTGTGGCGAAGCTGAACGTTCCTCTGATTGCTGACGCGCACATCGGCAAAAACTGGCTGGACGCCAAGTGAGGAGGAAAGCAGGATGAACGTTCGGATTGTTCCCATGGATGCATCGCATCTGGATGCGCTGGCCCAGATTGAGCAGGAGTGCTTTTCGCTGCCCTGGAGCCGCTCCATGCTGGAAGAGGAGCTTTATAACGACTGCGCGGCCTTTCTGGTGGCCGAGGATGAAAAGGGGGCTGTGCTGGGTTATGCAGGGCTGCAGGTGGTCTTGGACGAGGGCTATATTGCCAACGTGGTGGTGCGGCCGGGATACCGGCGCAGGCACATAGCGCAGCAGCTGCTGGATGTCTATCTCCGCTTTGCGCAGGCGCATCATCTGGCTTTTTTGACGTTGGAGGTGCGGCCGAGCAATAAGGCGGCAGTGGCGCTGTATCGAAAATATGGATTTATAGAGGAAGGGCGTCGGCGGAATTATTACCAGAAGCCGAAAGAAGACGCCCTGATTATGACAAGGAGATTTCATGATGGAACTGAGATTGCCGACACTTGAACAACTGCGCACGGTTTACGACGCCGATCTTCTGAAGGCGTTTCCGGCGGCGGAATTAAAGCCGCTGCGGAATATGGAAGAGCTGTGGGAAGTGGATCGCTACCGGCCCTGGTGCCTCTTTGACGGGGACGAGATCGTGGGCGAATGCTTTTTGTGGCTGGGCCATCCCGGCTGGGCGCTGCTGGATTATCTGTGCGTTTCCCCCCGCCAGCGCAACGCGGGGCTGGGGGCGGCCATCCTGCGGAAACTGCAGGAGGTAGAACCGGACACTGTAATTTTCGGGGAAAGTGAAGCGCCGGAGGACGCAGACGATCCTGCCATGGCGGAGCGCCGGCTGGGCTTTTATGCACGGAACGGCCTGCGCACGGCTGGATACGATACGGAGATGTTCGGCGTACATTATAAAACGCTGTATCTGTTCCGGGAGGAAGTGGACGACGCAGCGTTGATGGAGGAACACCGCTTTGTGTATCAGAGCACCTTTTCGCCGGAGAAATATACTCAGTTTGTCCGCATCCCTTATGATCCCGGCGTCCCTTCCGGCCCGAAAGTGGCTTGGGAACAATAACGGAACCCAAAGAGAAAGAAGGGAATGAAATGAAAATTTTAGCGGTGGAATCCTCCTGCGATGAAACGGCAGTGGCTGTGGTGGAGGACGGCCGGAGGGTACTCTCCGATAAAATAGCCTCCCAGGCGGATATGCATGCCCTTTACGGCGGCGTGGTGCCGGAGATTGCTTCGCGCAAGCATGTGGAAGTGATTGCGGCGCTGGCCGACGAGGCCCTGAAAGAAGCTGACATGGCTCGCGGGGACATTGACGCTGTGGCTGTTACGTATGCGCCGGGACTGATTGGCGCCGTGCTGGTGGGGGTTAATTTTGCCAAAGCTGCGGCATATGCCCTGGGGGTTCCGTTAATCCCGGTGCACCATGTGCGGGGGCATATTGCTGCCAATTATATCGCCTTTCCGGAACTGGAGCCGCCGTTTCTGGCTTTGGCCATTTCCGGCGGCAATACTCTGATTGTGGACGTAAAAGATTATACGGATCTGGAAGTCATCGGCGCCACGCGGGATGACGCGGCAGGGGAATGTTTTGATAAGGCGGCCCGGGTGCTGGGTCTGCCCTATCCAGGCGGCGCACCTATGGATGCGCTGGCGCAGCAGGGTACGGCGGGAACCTATGATCTGCCCCGTGCGCATGTCAACGGCAGCGATTTTGATATGAGTTTTTCGGGGCTGAAAACAGCGGTGGTGAATTTAGCCCATAATGCTGCGCAAACGGGGCGGGAGCTGGACAAGGCGTCGCTGGCGCTGGACTTTACGAACGCTGTCAGCGATATGTTGGTGCCCCGCGCTATGGCGGCGGCGCAGCAGTGCGGACGTACCACTGTGGTGGCGGCCGGCGGTGTAGCAGCCAATTCCATCATCCGTGCGGATCTGCAGCGTGCCTGCCGGGAGCATGGATATCGGTTGTATGTGCCGCCCTTGTCGCTGTGCGGGGACAACGGGGCGATGATCGGCGCTCAGGGATACTATGAGTTTCGTGCCGGACGGCGTGCTGAAGCGGATCTGAATGCCTTTGCTACGCTGGACATTGCCGCAGGCTGAAAGCAAAAAAGAGGCACCGGCG
>OIWN01002146.1_pt1 | contig 13796 bp, 10 predicted proteins | sample 1587591 | NCBI WGS metagenome assembly OIWN01 (sample SAMEA3888901, study PRJEB22519) | human gut metagenome | biome: human gut; feature: human-associated habitat; material: faeces | place: Denmark | collected 2010 | reverse complement strand
CATCAATATCATTATGTTCTACGATATTACAAAGGGTAGCGGTTTAGTAATAGTTGGTCAGCAATGATGATGATGTCCTAGATAATGTACTAAGGTAAAACTTAAACAACTAAAGATTGACAAGCTACTGTAAAAATCAAGGTAATACTTAACTCTTACAAAAACGTAAAAATTGTTCGGTAAGCCTGATGGTTACGCACGGGCTGGAAACCTGCACCAGCCCGTGAAATAGGAACACAATTTTTAGCATCGCTAAAGCGATGCGGAGGAACAAGTACAGGAATGGGGTAACGGTTTGATTACCGTAACGGATGCAGTAGGATTAGGAACGGTTCATCCGGAAGTTAAAATTAAAAAGCTATGATAGCAATCACATTTCAACAAGATATTCCGAACTATTACAAATTATTTAAAATGTAATAATTTGTAAGACACCGAATATTGTATTATTAGGATTTAGACAATTTGAAACAGATGTGTTATAATATCGAAAACATCAATTTTGAAACACTTTTTCGGGAAGTTCCGGCATGGCTGCGGTGTGTATCAAGAGGGTATACCCTAAAAATATGCGTTGGATTTGCCCCAGGAGTGCGTTTCATGGCATGGGACAACAAATCCTACGTCTAAAAGAAAGAACGGGCTGTAGGGGCTTATATGGTGGTGAAAGGAGTGTTTGGCATGAATGTAGCTTATATCAGGGTGTCAACTAAAGACCAGCACCTTGACCGTCAGCGTAAAATATTGGATGGTTACGGTATTGAAAAGTGGTTTGATGAGAAGGTGTCAGGAAAGAATACGGACAGACCGAAATTAAAACTTATGTTGGATTTCGTCCGTGAGGGTGATACGGTGTATGTATGTTCATTCGATAGGCTTGCACGGTCTGTTGTTGATTTGTTGGATATTTGTGATATGTTGGGACGGAAGAATGTGCAGCTGGTATCTGTCAAAGAACACATTGACACATCCACTCCTAACGGTCGTCTGATGCTTACCGTTATAGGCGCAATCGCAGAATTTGAAAGGGCAATCATTAGGGAACGTCAGGAAGAAGGCATTGCCATTGCAAAAGCGAAGGGTGTGTATGCCGGACGGAAGCCGAAGGAAATAAACAAAGAATTATTTGAGGAATATTACAAGCAATGGCATAATCGTAAGATGACTATGGTTGAATTAGCCAAAATGTTGCAGATATCACGGTCAACCGCCTACAGATTGATACATCAGCATGAAAAATCGTTAAAAACGCAAAAAACGGAATAAAGAACGGTATAAAATTATAAGTATAAAAGTTAATATTATAACCAAAAGGCGAAGCCAATCAGAATAATAGTGCCGATTTAAACCCACGAAGTTTAAAATTAGCACTATTTATTTTTACGAAAATTTACGATATTTACATATACATTTGTAATGTTAATTGTAAAGTAATTTGTAAAGTGGTTTGTAAATGCATTTACAATTATATTTACATAATAAAATTAAGGGATATATGTTCGAAAAGTGCAATATATTGTAGTTGTTGACAATTTAATTATTTTTTATAAGTGTAAATGTAAAGTAATTTGTAATGTTAAATTGTTATGTAAAGTAGGTTGTAAAGCACTTGACAAAGTAGTATGTAAAGTGTATAATAAATGGTAGAGTGAGGTTAAGTTTAAATCGTTAGTTTTACGTGAAAAACTGGGTAAAATGGTGCGAAAATAGCAAAAAATCACGGAAAAAGGAGGTTCTGGCGGTGAAAACGTATGCTATTGCGAATAGAAAAGGCGGGTGCGGTAAGAGTGCTACCGCACAGGCGTTGGCTAATTGGCTGTATAAGCAGGGTAAAAGGGTGTTACTCGTTGATGTTGACAATCAAGCGAATACATCCTATACAATGGGTTACGATACAGAAGCAGATACAGACATAGCTACTATGTATAATGTGTTGTCAGGGGAAGTCCCCATGAAAGATGTTGTACGTCCTGTAATCCGAAACGGTATGGATAGCGATTTGTTTTGGGCGATTGCTCCTGCATCTGAAAATCTTGCAGCTATTGATATGCGGATGGTTCCGGTAAAGGTTACTCTTGCAGATGCATTGAAGTCGGTATCGAAGCAGTTTGATTACTGCATTATTGATACCCCGCTTTCCAAAGGTGTACTGACGATGGGTGCGTTGATTGCTGCAGATAAAGTGATTATCCCTTGTGTTGCTGAAGTGTATTCGGTTCAGGGCGCACAGGCGATTGCCAAATTGCTGCCTACTGCAAAACAGTACAATCCTCGGTTAAAGGTTGCTGGGTTACTTATCACAAGGCACAGCGATAGATTGTCAATCGCCCAGACGGTAGCCGATATGATAAAACAGACTGCTATAATGATAGGTACTAAAGTATTTGATACTCGCATCCGTGAAGGTGTTGCTGTGCGTGAAGCCAATGCGTACAGGATGGGGTTGTTTGATTATGACACAAAGTGTAGAAGTGTTGCATCTGTTGATTATGTACAATTTTTTAATGAGTTATTGAAAGGAGATAAATAATATGGCAAAAAAAGGTATGACAGTAAATATGCCGGGCGTGAACGTAAATGATACATTGGCGGCTGCGGCTGCTGGTGTTGCTCCTGCTGCAGAAGTAAAGCAGGAAGTAAAGACAGATGTTGATAAAAAGGCTGCTGTAAAGAAAACTGTAAAGGCAAATACAAAAGTAAAGGTAAATGTAAAGAAAGAAGAAAAAGAAGATAGTATTGCTGCTGCATTGCAGAAACAGGCTGAGAAAGAAGTAAAGAGTATTGCAATGAATCTGCGTGTAAAGCCGTCCGTTCATGAAAAATTTGAACAGCTGCGGAAGCAGCTGCGGTATAGCCAGTCTGACTTTTTCGAAGTTATGGTTAAGCTTGCAGATGAAACGATTAAAAAAGGTAATGTATAATGATTAAAGCAAAAGCAAAGGATGTTAATGACTGGAAAGTTTGGCATTACGGGATATTAGAGACTAACACTGTTTTACGGGTTGGTGAAAATTCTGTATCGGTTGTACCTCGCACGGTTTGTGAAGATACTGGATATACGTGCTGTGGGCGCACGGTTTATGAAAACGATTGGTTAGACGTATACGGTGATGGTGAGCATCATAAGTTCCTTATTGTTTATGGCGAAAACGGATATCGTGCGGCTGAAGACGAAGAAATCAGTTATGATTTAAAAAGTGTTTTGTCCAGTAAAAGTTGCAAAATTGCAGGAAATTTATACGATTGAGGAGGATATGTGATGCGTAATGATGCTATCTTGCCAGGATTTCTTCGGCGTGATATTGATGCGCTGCTCGAAGCGGAAAAGCTGGAAAAATTAACGGGGAAAAAGTGCTTGCACATGGATTGTTTGTTAGATGAGGTTTATGGCTCTATCAATGCTGCGTATTGGGATAAACTGATAGACAAAGAAACCGCTGAATGTTTGAGAAAAAAATACTTAGGATTAGAGGAGCCTTTGCAGGAACTTTAGTATTGAATTTGCATGGTATTTATTAAAGAAGTGTGATATATTGTCTACGGTGGAGCGAGTGATGATGGTAATCTCGCCGGTTCTTACCTTTTTAGAAGGTAATGGGCTACAAGCTATCCAATAGCAACGGCAAGTAGGCATGAGCCACCGGTTGCTTAAACCTCTGTACGTTAGTGCAGAGGTTTTTCTTTTTTTGAGGGGAAATATGATACATGGCAGCTGTGCTGCGGAGGGAAATTTTTTGCGAAAAAATCCCCGATAAACTGCAAAACGCCGTAATATCGGGGATTTATGTATCATTTTTTACTTTTGCTGGGAAAAACAACGCTCTAAAATCGCCTGTAACGGCGTTTTGACGATGGGGTAGGGGTAACAGTACCCCTTTATTTTTTGCGTGCATTGTCAGGCACCCGGGTGTGACTGCTGTCGGGATTAAGGTTGATGGTCTGTACGGACTGTTTGGATTGTCCGTCAGACGTATTATTCTGCTGAATTTCATTCCAACACTCTTTTGCCGCAGCAGCGGCTTCCTGATACTCTCTGATTTTACGCTCCTTTTCCCTGATGGGCAATTTACGATATTCTTCAATAAGACGGTCAGCTCGCATTTTCGCTACACGGTCAGGGTCGGGATGATATTCCATTGCTTCATCACGGATGATTTTAAGTTTTGCATCACGTATGGCAGCAAGTTTGTCGTAATCTTCCCGTGTGCGTGGTAGCGCAGTCAGTTTATCTTTGTAATCCTGATGGTCTTTTTGCGGATTGTAGTCAGGTAACGGGTTTTGATACGTGGTATTTTCCCCGTTCGTTAATTGTATTATTCTTTCCGGAACATTATTCCATAATGTCAATGTTTCCGCATTATCAGGCGGAAGATGTAATGCGGATTGTGCATCATTGTTGTATTTAGCGTTGTCAGCAGCGGTGATGCGGATGGCATTATCAGTCATGGACTGATTGCTGTCGATACGTGATTTTATACCAGGTACTGACTTGCCAGTGATTACGCTTCGTACAGCCTGTTCACAGGTTATGGGATACAGATACTTTCCGTTGTTCTTCTTTTTCGGCAGTATTAACTTTTTAAGGAACAGATACATTTCATACAATTCTGCGATATCATTGTCCATGACTTTGCGGATATAATTACGTGTTAACCAGCCCTGATTTCTGCGCCAGCGTTTCCGAGCGGCGGTCTGCATCCGTTCTGTCGATATGCTATGATGATAAATTTCATCCGCTGTGTTGCGGTAGCGTTCCATGTGACTGGCATTGATTTTAACGAAGTCTTTTAATAATCTTTCTTTATCGGAAGGGTTGTTTAGACGGTTAAATTTTTTAACATCGTTGTCAACGGCTGTAATGCCGTTGTTCATGGTAGTGATGATAGGGGAAACGTTATTACGTATCATTTCAGCGGCTTTTGTAAATTCCAACATGGAATGTTTTACATAAATTTCTTCGGGCTGTAATTCGTTATCAACGTAGTCAATGATGGCTGTGTTGAATTCGGATTGCAGTCTTTCTTTTTCTTCATTGGCTTTGGCTATATCAGCAACAATAGAATTGTGTTCTTTTATCGCAGCAGCTTCATCACGTTCTGCAGTAGCAAGTTCATGTTCCGCTGCATCCAGTTTTGTATAGGTGGCATTGAAGGTGTTTTTGAAAAAATCGTACTGGCGATTAAGCATCATTTTTTCCTGATAGCTTTCACCATGTTTTTCCATGTCCCGCTTGCCGATGTGCTGGGCTTTAATCCCAGCTTGCTGTAATTCGTGTGTTGTCCGTTTATCATTACGCTGGATGCGGTCATCAATTCCATACCGAACCAACGCTTTGTTTTGGATGCGGTCAATCTCGTTGTGCATCCATTTCAAATCCTCACTGTGTAAGGCGTTAATATCCCTGTCTTTCCATTGTAATCTACCATTCTTGTCTTTACGCTGGTTAACACAGTATTCCAAGCCTGTTTTCGGATTGATGGCGTATACAGGTTTTTTATTGTCGATAGTACAGGGTTTTCTGATGTCATTGCCGTTTGCGTCTTTGTAGTTTTTATCATAAATAAGATTACCCTGTTTGTCGATGTAATAGGATGTGGATTTTCCGCCCCATTTGCCGTTGTCATAAATACGCTCAGGGGAGGCCAGATGCATATGATTGTTAGCGGGTTTATTTTTGGTCGCCGGCTTTGCGTGAATACTGTAGTCAATAGGACGACGAAAATGGTCGGAAAACGATAATGCGATTTCCCGTGATATTTCTTTTAATTGTTCATCTGTTAAACCGTTTGGCAAAGCGATTTCAGTTTTCCAATAGATACGTTCATCGTTTTGCTTATTAAGATTATATAAATCATTGTACATCATGCAGCGGCGTTTTTCGGACGGTATGGATGTATCGGCATAGATGCAGGATTTATCTGCGGAAACGATATTAGTATCAATGATTTGCGTACCATCGTAATGTTTACGATGATAGGTGTGATTATTATAATTATCCGTTAACGCTTGACCGGAGTTGTAGGATATATCGGATAATGGTGACCGGCGGTAGCCTTTTGCCGTCTGACAGGTCATGTGTTTAATATCGCCAAGATAATGCAATGCCATGATATGTTACCTCGATAGGAAGCGTTACTGTAAGTAACGCAAAAGTAAAAAACGTGTGATGTGGCGGGAACGCCGATATTGATGTTCCCCGTCTGTAGGACGGGGCGCGTCGAAGGGACATCTCAACGAAGTTGAGGTGTCCCGTAGATGCGCAGTCATTTCCCCGAAATGACTGTCCCCAGGTGCTACATCTATTGTAACAAATTATAATGAGTTACTTACATGCCAGGAGGTATTGATGATGTAATTGTACTTTGTTAAAATATTATTAAACTAAGAACATTTGTTCATAATTAGATTGGAGGTAAAGTAAAATGGATGAAAATAACGTTAATGGTAATGTTGTGGAAAAAGAGAATAAGAAAAAGTCAAAATTGGAAATTGCATTGTATCAGTATCGCAGGCAGATTGCAGCAGAACAGAAGGTTAAAGAATTAGAGGAAAAAGAGAAGCAGGCTGAAGCAAAACGCAAGCAGCGCAGAAAAGAGAAGATAGCGAAGCAAAAAGCCGTGGATAAAGCCAAGAAGGAACTGGCTGCGGTACGTGCTTATGCGAATGTAAAAAAAGAGCCGTCCAACATTCGTAAGGAGTTTGCTGTCAAAGGTTACTTTGATGTATTGGATATGTGCAATGCTGCGGGTACTCGTGATTTTTCCGATGCGTATAATTTCGTTGGCAATACAAAATGGCTGCTGGAAACACTGATGCAGAATTTGACGGTGAATAAAGATGCTGGCAAGCTGGAAATTGATATTGCTGGTATGCGTTCTGCGGTGTTTGACAAGAAAGCAGAAATTGAAAAGATTATTGATGATTTTAAGATGCAGTTGGATTCTGAATTGAAGAAGCAGTTGGATTTCGAATTGAAGCAGCAGCAGATGGAAGCGGAGAATGAAGAAAAAGAATAAGTTTTTTCAAAAGAAAAAATCCCTCGATTTACGATAAAATCTGGGGTTCTTGTATTTTCACTAAAAAACCGACGCTCTAAAATCGCTTCTGACAGCGTTTTGGCAGGCGGCTCGATAGTTGATACCTGTCAAAAATTGGGATTTGTCCAGTATGGATGTACAATGTGCTGAACGTCATACATGGTAATCAGTTTTTTTAATAAAGGAAATGAAAAAAATAGCTGTTGAAATTCGTATAGATTTCTTGTGTCTGTTATTTTGATTTTGATATAATAATGGAAAGAAATAACATGAAGGACGGTAGTCATTATGAAAATTGACTCGAAATATATTCTTACAAATTTAAGTGAGGATGATACCTCGTTAATTTCATCGCATTATATTAATGAGGTTCTTCCCACTACAAAACAATATAAAGAATTCCATTTAAATCGGTTGATGGCGTTTGTGGATGACCCGAAGATGCCGTTAACAGTTAGATTTGAGTCGTCTAAAAATCTTAAAGAAAGAACGATTGAGGATGCGTTAATTAAACCTATATTGGAGTCACTGGGCAATCATTTGCGGGCGCAGGTTTCTTTGAATGGTGATGCTGTAGATTTTTGTGTTTTCACGCCGGATGATAGTATTAAGCCGGATGGATTTGCCGAAGATTATGTGAATACGACTACTATCATTGAGTCAAAGCGTTATGGCAGAATTGAAAATAAGTATTATATTCAGAAGAAAGATAATACGGATGAAATATACCAGACGTTAAATTATTTGAATACGATGAACCTGACACTGGCTCATAATAAAAATACTAATCGTGTTTTTTTTGCGGTTTTAACAGATGGTTATAGATGGCGTATCTATTCTAAAAACTATACGCATAATATTAAAGAATATGAAAGTCATTTTATAGAATTTGATTTAGAAGCGATTGTTAATTGTCCTGATATTGAACAGCGCAATCACTTGTTAAAGCTGTTTGGGATATTTTTTTCTAAAGAGTCGTTGGCTGGTGAATTAGCAAAATATCAGAAGGCGTCCAGTGAATTAGAGACAGCTGTAACCGTTGCATTGAAAGAACAGACTTATACGTCTTTGGAATATATTGCTACTGGTATTTGGCGTGTAATTACGGATGATGAAAATCCGTTGATGATTTCGATATTGAAATCATATTATGGGATTGATGCTGATAAAGTAAAAACTGATGAAGAAGAACGGGCAAAACTTTTAAAAATTATTTATGATGAGTCGTTAGTGTTCTTGCTGCGGATGCTGTTTGTATTGTATGCAGAAGACCGTAATTTGTTTGACCAAAAAGAAATTCCGAAAGTCATTAAGGGTGAAAATAATATTCTTGATTTGATTATTTCTAAAAATAAGGGTATCGGTGAAATTACGGATAGTGACGGATTGAACCGTGAAGATGACTTAAAACTTGGGGATGTTTATAAGAAGATTGATAAAAAATATAACGGCGGCTTGTTTTCCGGAAAGAAGCATCCGCTGCTGTTTGGCTTGAATATTGATGATACTCTATTTGTGAATGCGGTAGATAATCTTTGCCGTGTTCAGGTAAAGAAGCAGATTTATACAGTGGATTTTTCAACAATATCTGTCCGGGAGCTGGGTAGTATTTATGAAAGTCTTTTGGAATACAAACTTGCCGTTATTGATAAGGATATGAAGGAATTGCCGTCTATCATCAATAAGAAGCGTGTTCGTCATAACGTAGTAAAGGGCGATTTGTATTTGATTAACCATGCTGGCGAACGAAAGGCAACAGGTTCTTATTATACGCCAGATTTAATTGTAGAACATCTTGTAAAGACCGCTTTAAATCCTAAATTGGAAGATGTGAAAAAGGCTCATGGTAATAGTTTTAACGAACTGTTTAAGGCAGTATTGGATGTAAAAATCTGTGACCCTGCGATGGGAAGCGGACATATGATACAGGCTTGTTATGGTCGTATTATTGCTTTTTTACGTCAGTCTTTGGAAGAAATGATTGCCAACGGTATTGAAAAAGAAGGATGGACAAATGAACTGGAATACCGTGTAAGGACACAGGTTGCCCGTAAATGTATTTATGGTGTTGACCTTAATCCGTATGCTGTCGAAATTGCCAAACTGGTTCTTTGGATGAAAGTCTTTAATAGGGATAAGCCTTTTGAATTCTTTGATTACAATCTTACTTGTGGGAACAGTTTGATTGGCATGTACGAAAAGATTGAAACCGCTCTGGATTTTCAATCTGAATTATTTAGAACATCAACAGTTATTGAACAGGATATTCGTTTGAAACTTTTGTCCCAGGTGACAAAGATGATTGATATGCCTCGTGACAGTGTAGATGCAATACATGAAGTTGAGAGGTTTTATCAGAATACGATTAAACCGTTACAGAACGAAGCTGCTTTTGCTTATAATATAAAAATTGCGAAGTATTTATTACCTGACAGGAAGATGTTTCTTGATGCTAATTATGAAAACTTTATGCAAGAAGTTGATAATGATAATAAGAACATGATTGGCGTTAAAAGTTATGTAAGAAAAATTTTGGATGGTGAGTTATCTGCTTCGGAATTTGTGCAAGGATTTGTAGAAATTGATAGGGAAATCCGTGAACGGTTTAATCCGCTTCATTGGAGTGTTGCTTATCCTCATATTGCTGTCAAAGGTGGATTTGATGTTATTTTAAGTAATCCTCCGTGGGACAAGATTAAAAGCAATCATAATGAGTTTTTTAGTGATTATATTAGTGGTTACGGGGATATGGAAGCCAGTGTTGCTAAAAAATTAGCTAATGATTTGATGGAGAATAATGTTCATATTAAGTCAAAGTGGGATGAGTATCTTCAGAATATTGATTCGCAAAATTCGTTTTATCAGAAGTCTTATATGTATCAGACATATAAAGACAGTAATAACGAAATTCTTTCAGGGGATGCCAATTTATATAAAGTATTTTTGGAAAAAATATTTACCATTTTAATAGAAAATGGTACGTGCGGTATTGTCATTCCCAATAATTTAAATCTTGATAGTGGTTGTGCTGGTTTACGTCATATGTTATTGGAAAATACAACGATTAAACAGTTAATTATGTTTGAAAACAAAAAGAAACTTTTTGATATTCATGCACAATATAAATTCGATGTATTAACATTCCAAAAGAGTAAGCCTAGAAGCAATGCTGCTTTTGAAGCCGGTTTTTATTGGTATGACCCTGTTTGGTTAGACGGTGAACCGGATAATGAATATATTGAGAAGAACAGGTGGAATAAGAAACAGTATCATAATACCTATTCTTATAGTACACCGTTCATTAGTAAAACAAATCCTGATTTATTGACTATATATGAGTTTAAAAATCAGAAGATATTGGATGTTTTTGAGAAAATAAATGTGTTCCCTGGCATTGGTGATGCTAGTCAATTATTTTATATTAAATCGTTCAATGAGTTTCATATGACTCATGACAGTGACTTGTTTAATAAAGATAATATTGGTTGGCCATTATTACAGGGGAAAACGGTTTATTATTATAATTCTAATTATTGTCCCATTGATAGATGGGTCAATGTGGATGATGGTGAAACTAGATTATCAAAGAAATGGAAAAAAGATAAAAAAGAATTGCCTGATAGGATGTATCGTATTGTGTGGCGCAGTATCGCTAATGCTACGAATGAACGGACTTTAGTTTCTACTGTTATTCCAAGAGGTGTTTTCTGTGGTAATTCATTATATGAAGCACAAGTTTATCAGGACGGGCAGTTGAGTTTTGATAATGCTTTGATGTCAGGCATCAATGTTGTTTTATCTTCATTTTCTGCGGATATTTGCATCCGAATTCGTGGTTCTATGAATGTAAACGCTTTTATGGTAAAAGCAGTACCAGTTCCACGGGATGTTGAATTAATACGGTCTTTGGGACAGATGGCGTTGCCGTTATATGATAGCGATGAGTTTGAATTGTTCCGTGGTGATATTCCTGCGATTTCTAATGCAGACGCAAGATTTAAACTTATGGCAAAGTTAGATTCTCGTGTTGCTATTATGTACGGATTGACTTATGAAGATTATCAATTTGTTTTAAACCAGTTTCCGTTGGTTGATGAGCAATACAAAAAACGTTGCTTGATGGCTTATAACGAATGGAAATTTAATATGTAAATGAAAAACCCCCGGGCATGAAATGCCTGGGGGTTAGTCGTTCATGGGGATTATGATTTTTTAAAACGTTGTCGGATATATTTGATGTAAAACTGCTCTTGCAGCGGTGTTAATTTATCTTTATCAATCGCCCCACCGTAGAATTTTTTTGCAGATTGGAAAGCAGTTTTGACGGTATGTGTCCAGTATTCCCGTTTTTTATCCCGGCTGATTGCGGAATTAAGTATGATGTCTACTACAGCATCAGGTCCGTAACGGTAAAGCCAAAAAACAAGAGTTCCGACAATCCGCATATCAATTCCAGATGGAGTTTTGTCCGAAAGTTGGTTATACCAGTCTGACGGGAAAGCATCATATCCTTGTTCCAATACGTTTTTTAGTGAAGGATTGCTTTTATACATGGCTGTTATGACTTCGGTCATCGGTTTTGCGGGGAATGACAGGATGTACCAATCATCCCCTGAAAAATGGCGGTTTGGATTTGCCCCAGGAGCGATTTTAATTGAAGGGTTGGTATGATTTATCGCCCCCTCGCCTACTGCGTCTGTATGGGCATTTCCGGGGGTTCTGGTGGCGTATATGGTGGAAATGCTGGTAATTACCGGGGTTTTGGTGATATATTCCCATGCTAATTCAATCGCACGGTCGATGTTGCCAGCATTTCCGTATAACGCATATCCTGATACGGTGAAATAATGTCCAGCAGCATACATTTCAATGTGCTGGTCAGGGGATTTAGCACCGGTTACATTATGCCATGCCCTGAACATATCAAGAAGCATCTGCTTGTTACTGCAAGTACCGATGATATGGAAACCGTTACCTGAAACGGATTTTTCGATATATCCCCCGCTCTGCTTGGCTGCGGTCAGGATAGCACGAACTGGTTCGGGGATGGTGTCTTTTGTGACGTTATCAATGTCGATGCCGATTAGCGGATTGTCAGAACGAATGGCAATGCCGATGCCGTCAGCCTTGCTTTTATTGTCATTCCGTTGGCAACGCTCGTATTCGGATAATGCACCGTCATAGGTATGTAACCGTTTGCAGTCCCACTCCCCTGTTTCTACGTTGGGGATTTTTTCTGTTTTACCGTTAGGCTTGGTATTGTAGTACCATGTGAGCCAATACGGAAGGGATTTTAAGTTGTCGGGGATTTTTGACAGGTTCATATTCCCTATCCTTTCATTAATATTATTTATTATCCAACAGGCTGTAATCAACGGCTGGAGCTTTAAGACGTTGTATTGTTCCGTCAGGCACGTTCATGCTCGCAATTTCTATATCTATATCGTAGGGTCCGTATTGAGGGTATTGTATAGCATATGCCTGCTGGTATTGTTTTAATAAGTCGGGGCGCTGTTCTGCTGCGTCTTTCAAGATTTTCCCTGCGGCTTCCTTTGAAGTTTGTTCTATGACAACAGCAATAATATCTTCCCATGCGGTAGCGGTCTGTATCGCCGTTACTACAGCGTTTGCTTTATTCTGTTTTTCCTGTGCGGATTCCGTGATTTCTGCATCAACAGCATCAAATAACCTTGTTAATGCTGGGTCATACTTATTCAGTACCTGGGCTAATACGCCACCGGGGTTTTGCACTTCGCCTTTAGACTGCTGGTCAGCAAGGCTACTTTCTGCCACGGCTGCGGCTTTCAGAAAATCTTCTGCGTTGGTATACCGCTGTAATAAGGACGGCATCCTTGCTTTGTCTACTCCGTGTTTTATTAGCGATTTGATTATCGCATCCACTTTTTCGTCCGTATACCACGGTGTTGACTGTGTAGGCAACTGCGGTGGTTCTGACGAAGGCAATGTCGGCGTTGTAGTTTCTTTATTTGCAAGGCTGAAACGCCATCCGGTAATCTTCCTGCTTTCTTTTATAGGGGTGTATGATACGGTAATATTGGACACAGTATTGATTTCTTGTACTGCAGGTTCTATCACTTTGACCCGCTGATTGCCGGCTGCATTGACGGTGTTTTTGGGATTGTATGCGGATGAAAGCATCAGCATGGAGCAGAGTTCTTCGACAGAATAAAGGATTTCATTGCGATGGCTGGTAAGCTCTCCCCTGAAGATAAGGTACAGTCTTAAACCAAAATTCGTTTTGAAACGGGGAAGCAGTAACGGGTCAATGGTAACGTAAATCTTATTGTTATCGTAAAGTTGTAAGAGTTCGCTCTTGATTGCGTTGTTAAGCTGGTAGTAGATTTTTCCGTTTTTGCTGCGGATGTAGCTGAACCATGGGATAAAGTCATAGTCCTTGCCGTGGTAGTATTCTATCATGCCTTTAGCAAGTTCTTTGGCTGTATTCGATACCAGGCGGTAAGGATTTGCCGTGTCAAAGCCGCAATACTTTACCACGTCCGGCAAAGATATTTCCGACTCTAAAAATGCTTCATCGGTTTGTTTCAGTTGTCCGAAAAAGCAAAGGAGCATCTTCTGTTCGTTCACGCCCAACTTATAGCGGAAACGTGGTAATTCCCGTGATTGTTTAATCTCGTTTGTGTAATTTGTTTTCTTTTCGTCCATGGCATAAACCCCCGTGAATTCTTGTTCTATAAAAATTTTATCAATTATTACAATGTTATGTCAATAGCGTAATAG
>OIWN01002144.1_pt1 | contig 13821 bp, 12 predicted proteins | sample 1587591 | NCBI WGS metagenome assembly OIWN01 (sample SAMEA3888901, study PRJEB22519) | human gut metagenome | biome: human gut; feature: human-associated habitat; material: faeces | place: Denmark | collected 2010 | reverse complement strand
TTAAGCACGCCGCCAGCGTTCATCCTGAGCCAGGATCAAACTCTCATGTTATAGTTTGTTTCCTTTTCCAGAATAATCTGGCTTATTCAGATGTTACTCTGAATTTACTGTTTTAGGTTGTTCTTTATAAGAACGTTCGTCTGTCTTTCAATCTCTTGATCGACAGCTTGAAATTTAGGATCTTTCAAGGTTTATTCACTGTTCAGTTATCAATGTACAGCCAGCGCTTCGCGCTGTCATTAGAAGTTGTTCCGCAACTTCTGAGTGGATTTTTCAACCTCACTCGCTGTTGTCATCTCTCGGCGACAGCTTATTTACTATATCATACCATCAACCGTTTGTCAACAACTTTTTTATTTTTCTTTTGCTTCTTTTTAAGAAGCGCTTTGCCTGTCCGCTGTTCTCGCGGTCAGCTTGTTTATATTATCATCATTATTTTAGAATGTCAACCACATTTCCGCCGTTTTAAAAAAGAAAGTTTTCGGTTCTGAATTGTTTTAATTGTACATACAATTCAGAACCATTCATTTTCCCTTCCTACGGACTACCGCATCACGTAATCCATCGCATCCTTTACCGTGCGCACGCCGACAAGACCGATCCCCTTGATCTCCTTCAGGCTCTCCCTGCACACCTCCGGCAGAATACATGTCTTAAATCCAAGCTTCTTCGCCTCGAGCACACGCTGCTCTGCCATGCTGACCGCGCGCACCTCACCGCTGAGTCCCACCTCACCGAAGCAGATGGTCTTCTCATCGATCGGGCGGTCTTTGTAACTGGAGACAATCGCCAGCACAAGACCAAGATCGATTGCCGGCTCATTCATCCGGATGCCTCCCGCAATATTGATATAGGCATCACAATTTCCCAGTGAAAGTCCCAGACGCTTTTCCAGAACCGCCATCAGAAGATTCACCCGGTTAAAATCGGTTCCTGCTGCCGTCCGCCTCGGCATACCGAAATTGCTGTGGCAGACCAATGCCTGTATTTCCAGAAGAATCGGTCGCGTTCCTTCCATCGAGCATGCCACAACAGACCCGGAGGCTCCCTCCGGCTTTCCGCTCAGCATGAATTCCGACGGGTTCTCCACCTCTGTCAGACCATCTCCCCGCATCTCAAAAACACCGATCTCGTTCGTCGACCCAAAGCGGTTCTTCACACCGCGCAGAATACGATACGCCGCATGGCGGTCCCCCTCAAAATAGAGCACCGTATCCACCATGTGTTCCAGGATACGGGGGCCGGCGATGTTGCCGTCCTTCGTGACATGGCCGATGATGAGCACCGCCGTGCCGCTCGTCTTGGCGTATTTCAGCAGGCGGGCCGCGCACTCGCGCACCTGGCCCACGCTGCCTGCCGCCGTCTCGATTTCGCTGCAGTACATGGTCTGGATGGAATCGATGACGAGCAGGTCCGGCTTCTCATGGTCCGCCTGGGCCAGGATACCGCCGATTTCCGATGCCGTCATGATCAGCAGGGAGTCCGTGCAATGACCCAGGCGGTTGGCCCGCATGGCCGTCTGCGCTTCCGACTCTTCGCCGGACACGTAGAGCACCTTGACCCCCTTCTGGCTGAAACGCATGGCCGTGTCGAGCAAAATCGTCGACTTGCCGATGCCCGGATCGCCGCTCAGCAGCACCAGGCTGCCGGGCACGATGCCGCCGCCCAGGACGCGGTCGAACTCCCCGATACCCGTCACCAGCCGGGAAACGGGCTGGGCGGACACGCTGCGTATGGTCTTGGGTTTACTGCTTTCGATGAAACTGACGAAGCCTTTGTCCTTCGTCTTCGTCTCGACCTCTTCCACCAGGGAATTCCACGTGCCGCATTCGGGGCACTTCCCCAGCCAGGTCGATGTCACATAGCCGCAGTTCTGGCAAACATAATTGGTCTTCACCTTGGTCTTAGACATGGGCAGGCTCCTCGGCCACCGGCACCAGCGTGCCGGTCTCCTTCATTTTCGTAAAGACGAATTCCCCGCCGATGACGTCGACGAGCACTTTGTCTCCCGCTTCAAACGTTCCTTCCAGGTACAGGTCCGCCAGCTTGTCCTCGATCTCACGCTGCAGGGCGCGGCGCAGCGGGCGCGCGCCGTAACGCACGTCCATGCCGACCTGCAGCAGTTTGTCCTTCGCCAGCGGCGTCACGGACAGCCGCAGTCCCGTCTCGTCCAGGCGTCCCTGCAGCTCTTCCAGCATCTTGTCCACAATGCGGGCCAGGTCCTTCTTGGTGAGCGGGTCGAAGACCAGGATTTCGTCCAGGCGGTTCAGGAATTCCGGGCGGAAGATGCCGCGGATGCCCTCCAGGACCTTGTCCTTCTTGTTCGCCACATCGGCCTCGGCATGGGTGCCGAAGCCCAGGGTCTGCTTTTCGCTCATCAGTTCCGCGCAGGCATTGCTCGTCATGATGAGCACCGTGTTGCGGAAATCGACCGTCACGCCCTGCCCGTCGGTCAGGCGCCCGTCTTCCATGATCTGCAGCAGCAGGTTGAAGATATCCGGGTCAGCCTTCTCGATTTCATCGAGCAGGATGACGGAGTACGGGCGGTGCTTGACGGCACTCGTCAGCACGCCGCCTTCTTCGTAGCCCACATAACCAGGAGGCGCGCCGATGAGGCGGCTCGAGGTGTATTTATCCATATATTCGCTCATGTCAATGCGGATCAGGGCCCGTTCGTCGCCGAACAGGTTCTCCGCCAGGGTCTTCGCCAGTTCCGTCTTGCCGACGCCCGTCGGGCCGAGGAACAGGAAAGTGCCGACCGGGCGGTGCGGATCCTTCATACCGGCACGGGCGCGGCGCACGGCCTGCGCCACGGCGTGGACGGCCTCGTTCTGGCCGACAATGCGGTCGTGGAGCTGTTCTTCCAGCTTGACGAGGTTCTTCGAGTCTGCCGCCGTCAGCCGGGTCAGCGGAATGTTGGTCCACTGGGAGATGACCGTGCGCACGACATCTTCGTCGACGACGGGATCGCCCATTTCACCGGAAAAGTCCTTCACGCTGTGCATCCGCACGGAAGCGCAGGCCTCGTCCATGATATCGATGGCCTTGTCCGGCAGATTGCGGTCGGGCAGGTAGCGGTCCGACAGTTTGACGGCCGCCTCCATGGCCCCTTCGCGGATCTGGACATGGTGGTACGCCTCGTAACGCGGCGCCAGGTGCTTCAAAATCGCCAGGGACGCCTTCACGTCGGGCGCGTCGACGCGCACCGGCTGGAAGCGGCGTTCCAGGGCGGCATCCTTCTCGATGCTCTTGCGGTAATCTTCGATGGTCGTGGCCCCGATGACATGGAGTTCGCCCCGTGCCAGGGCCGGCTTGATGATGTTGCCGATGCTCATGTTGCCGTCCGTGCCGCCATTCATCAGCATCTGGATTTCGTCGATGAAGAGGATGATGTTGGGGCTGTGTTTCACGGCCTCAATGATGTTGCGCAGGCGTTCCTCCAGTTCGCCGCGGTATTTGGCCCCGGCCACCACGTAGCCGAGCTCCAGGGAAAAGATGACCTTTTCCCGCAGAAATTCCGGGACATCCTTATGCACAATCCGCTGTGCCAGGCCTTCGGCCAGGGCCGTCTTGCCGACGCCCGCCTCGCCGATGATGACCGGGTTGTTCTTGGTCCGGCGGCACAGGATGCGCATCACCGTTTCCAGTTCGCGGTCCCGTCCCAGGACGGGATCCAGCTTGTCCTGTCTGGCCAGCTCGTTCAGGTTACGGCCGAAGCCGTCCAGCAGCTTCAGGGCCTTGCGCTCCTGCGAAGCCTGCTGTTCCTTCAGGGCCTGCGACTCGAACTTGTTGTTCTCCGGCAGGGAACGCGTGCGGATGAACTCTTCGTGCATCATGCCCTGGACGCGTTCCAGCGTAATATGGAAACGGCCCAGGACGCGGCCTCCCACGCTTTCCGGCACGGCCAGGATGCCGAGCAGCATATGCCCGGAGCTGACCTTGTACAGGCCGTCGGCTTTCGTAAAGGATTGCGCGTATTCCAGCGCCGTCCGCACCTCTTTCGAGTACGCCGGCGGCACCTTGCCGTCCTTGTCCTTATGCGGCATCCACGTTTCCAGCTCGCCCATGAGGGTATACTTGTCCACGCCGCAATGGACCAGCAGGTGGGACGCTTCGCTGTCGCCCACCTGGAGCATGGACCAGAGCACGTGCTCCGTGCCCAGCTCGTCGCTGCCGCGCCGGTGCGCCAGCCGCGACGCATCCAGCAGGATCCGGTTCAGGGACGTCGTATACTTGCCGTCCTCCCGGCCCGGTACTTCTTCGTCCGTGGCTCCCTGGAAGGGAATCATGGACCCGAAAAGTTCCTCCAGGAAATTCCGGGCTGTCTCCGCATCCTGATGCCCGGCCTGCATGCCCTGTGCCGCCACTTCCTTGGCACATTCGCTGCAGAGCCACTTGCTTACTTTCTCTTTATTGATGACGGTGACGACGTTGACCGTCGCCTCCCGCTGATGACAACGTTCACATAACATAATGGGACCTCCTTCCGGACAGAGGGGCTCACTTCGCCTGAACCATCTTCTTGACGGCCTGACGCAGCACCTGCCGCTTATCATCCTCGGAAACATCCAGGATACCCATAAGGTACTTCAGCAGCGCGTGCTCCCGCGCCGTCACCATCCGGTTCTTCAGCCAGTAATCCAGCACTTCGTCGACCGTCGGCTCCGCCTCGGGTTCCTTTTCGTCCGGCAGGATCCGGACGATACGGATGAATCCGCCGCTGCCGCGCCGTGACTCCACCAGGTAGCCCTTGTCGGGCGTAAACCGCGTGGACAGCACGTAGCTGATCTGCGAAGGCGCGCACGAAAGGCGGTCCGCCAGCTCGTTGCGCTGCACCATGACGGCATTCTGGCTCGCTGCCAGCATCTGGCCGATAATGAAACTCTCTATCGCATCTGCCATATTCTTCATAATGATACCTGCTTTCTTTCCACTTACCCGGCGGACGGACCGGGCCCGGCTCCCCGTAGGGACCGAAAAGCTTTCCGGCAAAGCGTAAAAGGGAAAGCTCTTTTCCTTATTATATTTGACTTTTTGACTTTATGCAAGGGGCAAGATGTAACGAAATTGCAAAACCGCAAATGAACCGCAAAAAAAGGAGGAAAGTGTATGGTTCGCTACACTTTCCCCCAAAACGCCGCAGCCGGCGTATTTCCGTTTTCCAGATTCCTTATTTGGCCAGGTTGGCCTTCATGATGCGCTTGTAGGCTTCCACGCCGGGCTGGTCGAAGGCGTCCACGTCCGCCATTTCGCCTTCGTAGGCCACGCTGAACATGAGGAACATGAACAGCTGTCCCACGTACCGCGGCTCCAGGGCCGGCAGCACGTACCGCGCGTTGAGGCGCCCGTCTCCGGTCAGGGCCGTCTCATTGGCCGTCAGGGCCGCTTTCAGCAGCGTATCCATCTCTTTGCCGGCATACAGGTCCAGGGCCTTCTCTTTCGGGAAGGGGTTCCGTACCGACAGATGGGCGGCCGGTTCCTTCACTTCGAGGAACTGGATCACCTTGTCGCGGCGGCCGTCCTGGTGCTGCTGCGTCATGGAATGCATGTCCGTCGTACCCGTCGCCACGACCGGCGTACGGCCGTAATAGGCCGGTTTTCCTTCGCGGTCGTTCCGCTTGCCCAGCGACTCGGCCAGCAGCTGCACGTACCAGGCGCCGAGGGACTGGAGCTGGTCGCCGTAGCCCATGAAGACCTCGATATGGGCCCCCTTCTTTTCCGAAGCCAGATACTTGAGGGCCGCGTTCACCAGGGCCGGATTCTCTTCCGGTGCCGCGTGGAGGCAGCATTCCGCCATTTCCCGCGCGCCGTCGAGCAGGGCCCGGATATCGTATCCCAGCACGGCGCCCATGAGAAGGCCCGGATTGCTGAGGACGCAGTAACGCCCGCCGATGCCTTCGGGAATGGACAGGGCCGGCCAGCCGTTTTCCTGGGCCAGGCGGTACAGCAGGGACGTTTCCGGATCCAGGCCCGTCACAGCCGTCACATCGACGCGGAACAGTTCCGGATGCTGCTGCATGTAGACCAAAAGGGCCGAAAAACCGCTCAAGGGCTCCATGGTCGTACCCGACTTGGAAATGGGCACCAGCATGATATGCAGCGGCCGTTTCGCATGCCGGGCCTGGCAGGTCAGCTGGGCCATGAGGCCCGCCGTCGCCACGCCGTCCACGTTGTTGCCGGCGAAATAGACCTGCGGACGGCCGTCGCGGACCGCCTTCGGCAGCTGGTTCCAGTACGGTTTGGCGGCCAGGTCGAACAGGACCTTGTCGCCCAGATAGGAACCGCCGATGCCGATGAACACCGCGGCGTCCACATTATTGCGCCAGGCTTTGCCCATCTCTTCCAGGCGCCGGATGGAGGCTTCGTCGTTCGGGTTGCCTTCCTTCAGATAAGCCTGCCGCGGGAAGAAGACGTGTTCCGGCGTGCCGTCCTTCGACAGATGGGCCTTGGCAAAGCCCGTTTCGAAGATCTTCTGCAACGCCGCCGAAGCGTCGGCCATGACCGGCAGGAAATCGTCCAGCATCCTTTCCGTGACGCCGTCCTTCCCCATCATGTTCCGATAGATAAACGTAAGACCGTCCTTCAAACCAACAGAACCGTCAAATGCCATAACTACTCCCTCCTAATATATATTTTTTCCAGGGTGTGCGGTACCAAACGGCAGCCTGCCTCAGCGCAGGTTCTCGACGGAACCCGCGAAAGTCAGGCACCGGACCGTGGCGGCGCCGCCTTCCGTCAGGACGGAAGCGGCCTCCTCCAGGGTCGCGCCGGTCGTAAAGATATCGTCCGTCAGCACGATGTCTTTACCGCCGACGTCTGCCAATAACGCCATGCTGTCCTCCAGGTTGCGCCGCCGCTCCTCCGGGCCCAGGCCGAACATGGGCTCCGTGTGGCGCGTCCGGCAGAGCAAAGGCAGCCAGCGTCCGCCCGACTGTTCCGCCGCCGTGCGGAACAGGGCCGTCGGCAGGTCGAAGCCGCGCTCCTCCCGCCGTTTCGCGTCCGTCGGCACGCCGCACCAGGTCAGGCCGGCCATACCCTTGTCCCGTCCCGCGCCCAGCAGGGGATGCAGCCGCCCCTCCCGGCACAGGATCTGCACCTCGTCCGCCAGACAGCGGATGAGACGCCGGTTTCCTTCGAACTTGATCTTGCGCATGGCGTCCTTGACACCCTCGTCATAGGTGAACAGGAACCAGCCCTGCCGGATACCGCCGCGTCCGCCCCACTCCTTCAGCTCGAGCAGGTAACGGCGGCACACGGAGCAGAACAGCCCCTCTTCGATTTCCGCACCGCAGGTGTAGCAATGCCGCGGGAACAACAGGTCTTCTGCCTGAAACAGTAAATTCCGGATGAGATTCAATCTGCCTCCTTTATAGAATTCAACGGATTTCGCCATTTTCCTGCAACCGTTCCGCCAGCAGGGAATACCGCCGCTGCGTGCGGTCGTTGAGGACGGCGCGCTGCAGGGCCGCTTTGGACCCGACGAGGAGCACTTTGCGCTTCGCCCGCGTCACCGCCGTGTACAGCAGGTTCCGCTGCAGCATGATGTAGTGGCTCGGCACCAGGGCAAGGATGACGGCGGGATATTCGCTGCCCTGGGACTTGTGCACGCTCATGGCGTACGCCAGCTGCAGTTCCTCCGTCTCTCCCTCGGTGTAGGTCACATACTCCTGGTCCGGCCGGTAGGGATACCAGACCTGCACGGTCTTGCCGTACACATGGACGATCTGCCCCACGTCGCCGTTATAGACATCTTTTTCATAATTGTTGCGGATCTGCATGACCTTGTCGCCTTCGCGCAGCACGCCGTCGGGCCGGGCCAGTTCTTCCCGGCCGGGAGCCGGCGGATTGACCCGCTGCTGCAGCAGGCGGTTCAGGTTCTGCACGCCGCACAGGCCGCGGTGCATGGGCGCCAGCACCTGCACGTCCTGCCAGCGTCCGCTGCCGGCAGCCGCCAGGTACTGCTGGGTAATATACGATGCCGCCTCCCCTTCGTCCGCAAACTCCACGAGGGAAAAGTCACTCCCGGGAATGCATTCGGGCATCTCGCCGTGGTTGATCTTATGGGCGCTGCGCACGATGGGGCTGAGGTCGGCCTGGCGGAACACTTCCGTCAGGCGCACGACGGGCATGCGCCGCGAGGCGATGATGTCCTTCAGCACGGACCCGGGGCCTACGGACGGCAGCTGGTCCACGTCGCCCACCAGGATCAGGCGGCAGCCGGGCGGCGTCGCCTCGAGCAGATGGTACATGAGGGAAATATCCAGCATGGAAGCTTCGTCCACGATAATGGCCTGTGCCTCCAGCCGTTCGTCGCTGTTCTTGCCGAAGAAACCGGCCGCGTTGTATTCCAGCAGGCGGTGCACGGTGGAAGCCGCTTCGCCCGACGCTTCGGAAAGGCGGCGGGCCGCCCGGCCCGTCGGCGCGGCCAGCAGCACCGTGCAGCCGGCCCGTTTCAGGACGGACAGGATGCCCTTGATGATCGTCGTCTTGCCCGTGCCGGGGCCGCCCGTCAGGGCGAGGACGCCGAACTTCAGGGACGCGCGGATGGCCTCTTTCTGGGCCTGGGCCAGCTCGATGCCGGCTTCCGTCTCCCAGTCCTCCATGATCTTTTCCGTATCCACTCGGCCCAGGCTGTCCGCATGGTCCCGCAGGTAGAGCAGCTGCCGGGCCGTCTCCGTTTCGCAGCGGTAGAGGAAACTGTCATAGACATAGCAGGTGCCGCCCAGTTCCGCCGTGTTGAGCACATCCGCCTCCAGCAGGCGCTGGAAGACCGCTTCCACGGGGCCCGGGTCGACCTGGAGCAGGCGGGCCGTCACCATGATCAGCTCCTCTTCGGGCAGGCACGTGTGCCCCCGCGTGGACGCCTGGGTCAGGGCATAGTCGAGGCCGGCGCCGATGCGCTGCGCCGAATCGCGGGCACTGCCCAGGGACAGGGCGAGGCGGTCCGCCGTCTTGAAACCGATGCCTTCGATGTCGTTCATGAGGGCATAGGGGTTTTCCTTGATCTGGTCGATGGCGCGGGACCCGTAAGCCGCCGCGATGCGGGCCGCAAAATTGCCGCTCAGCTCGTGCGTTTCCAGGAACAGCATGAGGCCGCGCATTTCCGAAAGTTCCGCATAGGATTCGCCAATGGTCCTGGCCTTGGCTTTGCCGATGCCCGCCACTTCCGTCAGGCGCTCCGGCGTTTCCGCCAGGACGGTCAGGGCATCTTTCCCGAAATGTTCCACAATGCGCGCCGCCATGGTCTTGCCGATTCCCTTGACGGCCCCGGAAGCCAGGAAGCGCTCCACGCCCTGCTCCGTTGACGGTTCCACGCTCTGGTAGCTCTGGATGGAGAACTGCCGGCCGAAGCGGGCGTGCTGCACCCAGGTCCCTTCGGCGCGGATCATTTCGCCGGAATACGGAGCCGGGCCGCGGTACACGGCCGTCACCGTACCCAGGGCCGCGTTCTTCAGTCGGAATACGCAAAACCGGTTGTCGTCACTCTGGAAGACGACATTTTCCAGAGTGCCTTCCAAACGTTCCATAGGGCCACCTCACTGACATTTCTTAATGGTTTCATTATAACACAGGGGCCTGTTTTTTTGACACAAAAAGCACTCTTTGTTATAATGACTTTATCGTGAATATAAAGGAGAAACAACCGTGAAATCGACAGGAATGCTGATCGCCATCGACATGTACAACTGCAAAGAGGAACACCTGGAAGACAGCAAGGTGTTGTCCGAATCCATCGCCGGGCTGGCGGAAAAGCACGGCATGGCCCCGCACGACACGCAGATCTATCCGGAAAAGAACGCCCTGGATTACGCCGTGTTCATCGCGTGCTACGGCGGGCACATCACGTTCCATGTCTATCCGGACCGCGGCTATGTAGGCGCCGACGTCTTCACGATTGACGAAACGGCCGAACCGGACCGGTTCGCCCGGGCCATCACCAAATTCCTGGATCCGGACCGTCTGAAGATCACCTACGTCGAACGCCAGGACTACGGCCGCCAGAAGGACATGAAACCGCGGCACCGCACGCGTTCCAAGACCATCAACCGCATGCGCAAGGTCAACGAGAAATTCATGCAGTTCATGCTGCGTCCCCGTTCCATGTAACCGGGCACTGCACAACAGCCATAAAAAACAGGGAGTACCGTTTCAAACGGTACTCCCTTTCTGTTTGCCTGTAACGCGTCCTCAGTTGCCCTTGTAGCTCATGAAGGCGGCATCGCCGTATTTGACGATGCAGTTCCAGATGACGAGGCCCTTGCGGACATCCTGCTTTTCGACGTTATTGATGACGTCGCTGCCGCTGACCGGCAGGGTCTGTCCCTTGTAGACGACCTGGCGGATGTAGAACAGTTCGGAACCTTTGACGTCGAAGATCACTTTGCCGTTGGCATCAGCCGTGGCCTTCAGGTCATGGCCCTTCGTCGTGTTGTAGATCATGGTGACGCCCGGAATCGGCTGACGGTCCGGCGTCATAAAGAAATAGACCAGTTTGGCCGAGCCGGGATGGCGCAGCATGGCCGCTTCCTTCGTGTAGTTGTCCTTATAGGGGTTTTCGGCGCTTCTGTCGGCGGCAAACGCTGCCACGGACAGGCAGGTCATGATCACCGTCAGGGCGGCGATCAGCAGTACTCTCAGTTTCTTCATGGTGATTCCCTCCGGTGTATGCTGAATTTCCTTTCATACGTTTGTTGCAAGCGTATATTTTATTATACCATATTTTTCCGGTCCGGTACCACCCCGTCCCGGATTTTCCGTCCAAGGCCTCAAAAACCCACTTCCTCGCCGACCAGGATGACCTTGATCTTGCCGATAGGTTTGCTGCGGCGGATGGTCAGGATATAGTTGCACATGGTGTCGGCCATATTGCAGTCGAAGCAGACGCCCGTCTTCTGACAGGGCGTGGCGCCGCCGGGGAAGCGTTTCCCGTTGATGACCGCCGCCGTCACATCGGGCAGGAGGTTTGCGAGCATGCCGGACTCTGCCTCAACGATCTGCACTTTCTTATTGAAATGCGTGATGTCGGTTTTATTAGGCACGTAGCCCTTGTCGGGATAGACCAGTTCGCCGTCCGCCGTCATGGCATTGGCACTGGTCAGGAAGGTGTCGCACAGCAGGGCCTGCCGCATGAGTTCCACCCGCTCTTCCGGCGTTTTCGCCGTGTCGCGGTCAATGACCTTGTAATGCTCCCGGCAGTACTGCTGCAGCCCGATTTCGCCAATCGTCACGGAGCCGCCCCAGGACACGGTATGGTCCTTGGGAATCAGAGCCAGGGCCTGCTGCAGGGCCTCGTCCTTCGTCGCGCAGTACCAGGCGTCGAACCCGCGGTTCTTCAGGCGCTGCACCAGCGTGGCGCCCAGCTGCTCATTCCGTTCCTTTTTGCACTTTGCCACCAATTCATCTACCGTAGACATAATGATCCCTCTCTTCTGCTGCCGGTCTCAGCGGGCCGGTTCCCCTAAAATGACTTCGTCCGTCTTGCCCTCTTCCGCCAGGGTCACTTCGACCAGTTCCCGGCGCGCCGTCGGCACGTTCTTGCCGGCAAAATCCGCGCGAATAGGCAGTTCGCGGTGCCCGCGGTCCACCAGCACGGCCAGCTGGATCGAGCGGGGCCGGCCCATATCCATAAGGGCATCCAGGGCCGCCCGGATGGTGCGGCCCGTATAGAGCACGTCGTCGACGAGGACGACATTCTTCCCCGTCAGGTCAAAATCGATTTCCGTTCCCCGCACGACGGGATTATAGCCCAGCGTCGTCAGGTCGTCGCGGTACATCGTGATATCCAGGGAGCCCACCGGCACGGTGACATCCTCAATCTTCTTGATTTCCGCCGCGATGCGCTCTGCCAGCGGCACGCCGCGGGTGTGGATGCCGACGAGGGCGACATCGTCCACGCCCTTGTTCCGCTCGATGATTTCATGGGCGATGCGGACCAGGGCCCGGCGGATACCGTCCGCGTCCATAATGGTGGTTTTCTTGATCATGTTTTCCATACTAACGCCTCATTTCTTTCCAATACGATGTATCCATCCGCCCGGACCGCAAAAGCGGGCCGCTCAGAACTGGCCGTTCCGCAGGCGGGTGAGGATCTTCCGCATGTCTTCGGGCAGCGGCGCCTCGAAATGCATGGGCCGCCCCGTGCGGGGGTGAATGAAATCCAGGGTCTGTGAATGGAGGGCCTGGCCTTTGATGGCGAAAGGCACCTTCATGGGGGAATATTTGGGGTCGCCCACCAGGGGATGGCCCAGATACTCCATGTGGACGCGGATCTGATGGGTCCGGCCCGTCTTCAGGCTGCACTGCACGACCGTGTACTTGCCGTACCGTTCCAGCACCTTGTAGCCCGTAATGGCCTCGCGGCCGCCTTCCTGCACGACGGCCATCTTCTTCCGGTCGTCCTTGTCCCGGGCGATCTGCGTCCGGATTTCGCCGGAATCGGTCTTCAGATTGCCCCGGACCACGGCGAGATAAGTACGCCGCGCCGTCTTGTCCGCAATCTGCTTGGACAGGGACAGGTGGGCCTCGTCGTTCTTGGCGGCAATCATGACGCCGCTCGTATCCTTGTCGAGGCGGTGCACGATGCCCGGCCGGATGACGCCGTTGATGCCCGACAGGTTCCTGCAGTGGAACAGGAGCGCATTGACGAGGGTGCCCGAATAATGGCCCGCGGCCGGGTGGACCACCATACCGCGCGGCTTGTTGACGACGATGACGTCGTCGTCCTCATAAAGGATATCGAGGGGAATGTCCTCCGGCTGGGCTTCCAGCGGAATCGGCCGGGGCATCTCCACCTGGATCACGTCGCCGGCCTTCACCTTGTAATTGGCCTTCAGCACCTTGCCGCCCTTGCGGGCCCGGCCTTCGCCCAGCAGGATCTGCACATGGGACCGGGTGCAGCCGAGCTGCCCCGCCAGCCAGACATCAACGCGGGTACCGGTGTCTTCCGGCGCCACGCGGACGGTCCGCTCCTCTTCAAAATCCTGGTCGTCCGCCCCGTCGGGGACGGCAGCCGGGTTGTGCTGCAGCATCTCATTTTCTGTCATGGTTCTTCTCCCTGCCCTGCTGCGCCTCTTCCCTGCGGAACAGGGAAAGGACGATGAGGGCCACGCCGACGCAGATGGCGATGTCGGCCACATTGAAGACCGGCCAGACGCGGAAATCCAGGAAATCGATGACGAGTCCCGTCCGGAACCGGTCCCACAGGTTGCCCAGGGCCCCGCCCACGAAGAGCGCCGCCCCGGCCCGCACGGCCAGGTCTTCCGCCAGGATCTCCCTGCGGAAATACCAGACGGCCGCCAGTGCGGCCAGTCCCACCACCAGGAACAGGACCCGGCTGTGGGCCAGCATCCCGAACGCCGCGCCGGGATTCAGGACAAAGGTGATATGGAAAATGTCCGGAATTACAGGAATGCTCTCCCCTTCCGTCATGTGTGTGGTGATAAGCAGTTTGGTGAGCCGGTCCGCCACAAAGACCAGGGCTCCCAGCCAGATAAGGATCATGGTTTCGGAATCTCCTGCGGCACCGGGCCGCCTTGTCTGCAAAAAGAATCTCTCGTATACCGGAATTATAACAAAAAAAGCCGTTGTTTGTCATTCAACAACGGCTTTTTTTACTTTGTCTGTCGGATGGATCAGTAAATGACCTTGTTGGCAATGACCAGACGCTGGATCTGGTTCGTGCCTTCGTAGATCTGCATGATCTTGGCATCGCGCATGCGTTTTTCCGCCGGATATTCTTTGGAATAGCCGTAACCGCCCATAATCTGGATGGCGTTGGTCGTGACTTCCATCGCCGTGTCGGCGGCGTAGCACTTGGCCATG
>OIWN01002131.1_pt1 | contig 13874 bp, 17 predicted proteins | sample 1587591 | NCBI WGS metagenome assembly OIWN01 (sample SAMEA3888901, study PRJEB22519) | human gut metagenome | biome: human gut; feature: human-associated habitat; material: faeces | place: Denmark | collected 2010 | reverse complement strand
GGGCTTTCTGCGCTTAAACCAGGGCGAGGTAGATTATAAAACTTTTTATATTCTTGTATGATTTGATATATTTCATCCAACGAAGATATAGGTATTTCTTGATACATATCAATATACTGATATTCCATATTTTACGCTCCCTTGTAATTTTGTTATTGAGATCAGTGATTCATAAAGAAGAAATGATTAGGATATTCGGGATTATCGATATTTTTAAATCGCATCCTCCCCAAACTCCGCCCTAATCCTAGCACACAGCCGTTCCCACGCTGCCTGTCGCTCTTCCGGCGTTTCTTCCGGAAGTTCCGTATCAGGATATTTTTCATCCAATTCCTTTTCCAGTTTTTGACCGTAAACATCTGTCAAATCCGGATAGTCCCTGAGAAGCCGATAAAAAATTTTGTCGGCCGCAGATCCAAGCTCATTACAGCGTTCAAGAATGGATTCGAAAATCTCTTGGGTCATGGGTATTAGTCCATCGATGGCTGCAAGCTGTTCTTCGTTAAAAGCGAATGTTTCAAGCAAAAAACTTTTTACATTTTCTATTTGTTCTTTGGTAAGTTTCATACGACACCTTCCTTATCGTGCTGAGTGACAGTTACCCAGATACGGACGAAACTGTCCTGAAAGCACAAAATAAGGAGCAGCTCATCCGATTGGTTCATCAGAAACTACTCCTATTGGAAAGTGCGTATAATTTTCATCAATCTTTCACGTTCTTCCGGGCTTAACCCGTTCCACGTTTCAATGATTTCTTTTTGTTCGGCAGTCAGATCCGGAGGATTTTCATCTTTCGCAAAGAACTGTGCCAGCGATATGTTCAAGGCGGCGCATATCTTTTCGAGCGTCTGAATTGTCGGTACATTTTCTCTCTTAATGATTCGTGACAGGACAGTTTGCGTCACTCCTGTCATTTGTGAGAGGCGGTACTTGGTGATCTGCTGCTTATCGCACAGTTCTTTTACTCTCGGCCCAATAAAATCAGCTGCAGATACCTGAGTGATTTCCGGCATTGCTGGATTCTCAAGCTCAACTGACAAGTACAATCACCTTCCTTCTGCTTATACTGGTCTTATTTTACCTGTAAAGCAGAAGTTTTATTAGACTAATTAGAAGGCATGTGTTGATATCTAATTAGGGAGTATTGGGGCGAAAGAAAAGGGGTCATAGTAGATAGTTCCGATGCCCTTCTTCTAAATTCTACTATTATCCCCTATATATTTGCAACAGAATTCGACCGCAAAATTCGAGCTTTTTCGTAGATTTCATTTTGCCTCAATTTTGAGCGGCCTGGAAATCGATCCCTGCCTTTCTGGCCTGGGTCAGCTGATCTTTTCGGCCGATCTGATAAACCCGGTTCCCCCGTTTAAATTTGGCTCCGGTCTGCTTAAAATGAAAGCTGACGTTATATTCCACACACTGCATCATGGTGTTTAGAATCCAGGCATAATCGCAGATTCTGGCTTCTTCACCGGATTCTCCGCCACAGGTCACTTCCTCTATGCAATCGTGGTACTGTGTCAGATAGGGACGGATATTGATGGATTCCAGCATTGGCTCATGGATAATAGATCTGTGGCGGATAGGAAGCTCCAGAAATAACGGCAGCCGTTTGTCGGTCATACGCTGGTTCTCACAGGTGCAGCAGATATGTACGTTTTCATAGCCGTCGCCCCAGTCATCCGGCAGGCTGACGGAGAAGCGCTCCGGGCGTTTGGTTACAAAAAAGAAGTTCAGGTCGGCCCTCTCTTTCATCATTGCCCAGGCTTCCATCCGCCACTCGTCAGCTGCAGGGTGGAAAAAATCAGAAGTAAAGCAGGTATATACATAATCGCCGTCTGGCTGGAGCTTATATTCTCCCTTCCGGTTCTTCTTTATGGGCAGATTGAAAGAGGCTGTCTTGGAAACGACAGAAGCATCCTTGCCAAACTCGGCATCCCGCCGGTACACATAGCAGTGATAACAGCCTGGGCTGATCTTCGTGCAGCCATGCCAGGGATTCCATGTTGCCATACCCAAAGCCCCCTTTCAGTCAAAAGCCGGAACACCAGTCCGTTGTTCCAGATTTTTTAAAAAATCTCCGTTTGCCGTTATGGGAGACTCTACCTTGTAGCCGCGCCGCTTCAGGATGCGGAATTTGAAATCCAGCAGTTCGGAAGGGACATATAACGCTTTTGCCGCCTGAAAGAAAAACATATCGTCATTCAGTACCTCCAGTACAGCTTCATCTGGGAGAAGCAGCTCTGAGGCGAAGACGTTGGCCTCATATTCTTTTTGGTCTGCTGTGTCAAAGAGAATGACATCATGAAAGGCCGCGCTGGAAGAACCGGAATGCAGGACGCAGTGTCCCAGCTCATGGGCCAGCACTACTTTCTGCAGGACATCTGGCAGATCACCATTGATGGTAATGTGCTTTTTCCGCCTGTGAACCAGAAAAAAGCCCTTGCAGCAGCCTTCAAACAGCCCCATTGGTTCTCGTGATACAAGGATTTTCATCTGCTCAGCTAGCCTTTCCGGATTTGTCTCATCATATTTTTTCTTTAACTGCTTTGCAGCGTCTGAAATTTGTTCTATGGTCAATCGAAATCACATCCTCCCCATATACAAGCGCCTGTTGACAGGCATTTTAAACAGCCTGCTTGATAAGCTGTTCCAGTAACCGGATCACAGCCTGTCGGGAGCAGTCTTTTTCTTTCGTCCATAGGTTTCTTTGGCCGCCTCTTTACATTCGAGGTATGCTTTCATCACTGCCTGGAAGTAGGCGTCCTTTGCCTCCTCGCTGATAGTCCCTCCGGCGAAAAGCGCCTGATTTTCCCGGAGCATTTCCTCCAGATCAAGGGATTCGCGCCGCCCGCCTTTTTGCCGCATTTCCTCTACATAGTCCATGCGATCCATGCCGTAGCTGGGATCTTCAATCTCGTCATTCTTCAGATACTCGGTGGAAACGCCAAGAGCCTTTGCCAGCTTGTACAGCTGTGCGGCCTGCGGGAAGCGCTTGCCGCATTCATAGTAGGTGAGCGTGCGCACTCCGATCCCTGCTTTGTCTGCAAGCTCCTGCTGGCTGAGTCCCAGCTGTCCGCGGTGTTCTCTGACTTTTTCCGTAAAGGGTTTCATGCGATTTCCTCCATTCTGTAAAATATTGTGCGTATTCTTGCGGATTAGATATTGACAATCCGGCTGATTCTTGCTAGAATACGAATCAAACAAAACGTATGTTCTAGCAATTATATGCACATTATAGATGCTCAAAGCAGGGATGTCAAGTAATAATCGTGCTGAAAATTGCGGAATTATGCGGAAAGATACGAGAAAGAGGTGGAAGAATGGACAGGGTGATACTCCACTCAGATATGAATAACTGTTATGCCAGTATTGAACTCCTTCATCATCCGGATCTGCGCGGCAGGCCTCTTGCTGTCGGGGGAGATCCGGAAGCCAGACACGGTATTGTACTTGCGAAGGATCAGCTGGCGAAAAAAGCAGGAGTAAAGACTGGCATGGCGCTCTGGCAGGCCAGGGAGGTCTGCCCGGAGATTCAGTTTGTTCCGCCGCACATGGATTTGTATCTGCGGTTTTCCCGGCTGGCACATGAAATCTACGGAGAATATACAGATAAGCAGGAGGCCTTTGGGGTGGACGAGAGCTGGCTGGATGTGACAGACAGCTGCTCCCTGAAGGGCGATGGTATGACGATTGCGGCGGAAATCAGCCGCCGGATTAAATTTGAGCTGGGAATTACCGTCAGTATCGGCGTTTCCTGGAACAAGATATTTGCCAAACTAGGTTCCGACTATAAGAAACCGGATGCCATTACCGAGATCAGCAGGGAAAATTACAGACGCATTGTCTGGCCCCTTCCGGCGGAAGATCTGCTTTTTGTCGGTCCGGCCACAAAGAGAAAGCTACACGATTATGGAATCCGCACCATCGGGCATCTGGCTGAGGCAGATCCGGGCATTCTGAGCCGCAGACTTGGAAAAGTGGCTTATATACTTCATGCATTTGCCAATGGCGAGGATCAAACTCCAGTCAGCAGGGAAAATACCTCCGCTCCCATTAAGAGCATTGGAAACAGTACCACTACGCCCAGAGATCTGGTAAATGAATCGGATGTGGCGATTGTTGTATATCTCCTGGCAGAGAGTGTTGCGGCTCGACTCCGTGATAATCATTTTAAAGGTGATGTGGTGGAAATCTCCGTCCGGGATAAAGATTTGTACAGCTTTACCCGCCAGCATAAAATTTCAATGCCCACTAATATTACCAGTGAGATTGCCGCTGCAGCTATGAGGCTGTTCCGGGAAAACTATCAATGGGAGAAGCCGATCCGGAGCATGGGTGTCCGTGTGTCGGATCTGGTTCTGGAGGACTGCCCGGTACAGCTTGACCTGTTCATCAGCCAGGAGCAGCGCGAGAAACAGCACCGTGTGGATGTGGCGGTGGACACGATCCGGAGAAGGTTTGGATTCTATGCGATTCAGCGGGGACTGATGTACACAGACCGCAAATTAGCCGCATTGAACGCGAAGGAGGATAATATCGTCCATCCTCACGGATATATGGAAAGAGGAAACAGAACTGGCGCATATGCCGGATAACTGTACCAGAAACGAGGTGTAAGCGATGGAGGAACAGAAAAGCTGCAAAGTATATGTAGATGTAGGGGTAGAGTTTACTGCCGAAGGAAAGATGCGTCCTTCCTGGATACGTTGGACGGACGGGCATATATTTCAGATTGACCGGGTAAAACAGATCTGCAGGGCAGCCAGCCGGAAAGCAGGAGGCGTGGGACTGCGGTATACGGTAATCATCAGCGGGCAGGAGTCCCAGCTGTATTATGAAGAAAATTATAAATGGTTTGTGGAAGCAAAATGTCCGCAGTAAAGATGAATGAGGTTATTTTCTAGCGCTGTCTTGGGAAGCAAAGGCAGCCGATACAGATAGAGAACCAGCAGCGCAGCTTCGCGCGACGGAACTTGCTGGTTACATACCGCGTGTCCCCCGATTTCCTTTCCCTTTATCGGGCCAGCACGCTTAGAAAGGATTTTATAAGATGAACGAATGATGAAGGGAGATTGAAAAATGAGCCGCAAAAATACACAGACATTAAACAGCATCCGGAGGCTGTGCCGGATGCAGGAGCTGGATGAAAAAACACTGTATGACCGTTCCAAACTGATTTTATCCGCATACCGGGATATCTGCTGGTCAACGGCGGGACGGGCTGATCAGGTGCGTGAGGATCTGATTTGCTACTGTGGTTCCCAGCTGGATGACGCATTGATTTATCTGGAAACCTTCGCGCCGGATGAAGCCAGGGAACATTTTGAGGAACGGATAAAGACTCTGTTTGAGACACGCTGGATGATCGAACTGGTGGAAGATACTATGGTGCGGGTCAGAGACTATCCCTGCAACGGGAATCTGTACTGCGAGATTCTTTCCAAATGCTATCTGACCTGCTTTAAATACAGGGAGCCGGAACTTTTGGAAATTCTCGATATGGAGCGCAGTACCTTTTACGACAAGAAAAAGGAAGCGGTGCTGGTATTCGGACTGTCTCTGTGGGGTGTGTCCATACCAAAGCTAAAAGGATTTCTTGGACATACAGATGAAGAAGCCGAGTATTGGGAAGACAGCTATGGATATGGCTGTATGGAAGAATCAGTCCGATGAAAACCCGACCTTTTCCCGACTAAATCCCGATGAAAGTCCGATGGAATCCCTACTGAAAGTCCGACTTTGGTTCTGCTATGATTGCTATGCTGGCAGAAGTATGGTATAGCAGTCAGGATAATTGAATAAATAAATTTCAGCCTTGTGCCTTTGATGGGGACAGGGCTTTTTTTATGCCGTCTGCCAGACATTCGGCACAGATGAGAGTCAGAGGTGAATAAGCCTCCGGCTCTTTTTCTGTGCCTGCAAAGGAGGGCTGGCAGGTGCAGGAACGGCGCTGGTATAACGCAAGATACCCGTGATCTCCGGTTTTGAACCAACCATTCAGAACCACAGAAAGGAGATCGCGGATATGGCGAAAACAATTTATCTGGTGAAAAAGAACCCGGAAAGTAAAAAAGAAAACACAGAGTGGATGCAGATGAGCGGAGAAGAATTTTATCGGTTTACCCATTCGGAGGAAGGGAAAGGAAGATATTTCATTCATTTGACGGATGACGTTGGATATGAGGCAGATGAGATTTACATTGAGGCGGGATATGAAGAATTCCGCTCTTGGAAACAGGAGGATAACCGTCACAGGTACCTAATGGAATGCAAGGATGAAATATTGATTCTGTCATCAGATGTTCAGGTCAGTGAAGACGGTCAGCTGATTGACACGGTGGTAGATGATAAGGTTTCGATTGAGGAGGACTATGCAGAACAGGATGAGCGAGAGAGGCTCAGAACAATTATTCGGAGTTTGGAACCGGAAGAAAGGGAACTTTTGAACGTCATGTATCTGAGCGGCAGAGTCCGTACAGAACAGGAGACTGCAAATGAGCTTGGTGTATCTCGCGACATGATAAAAAGACGTAAGAAAAAACTTTTTTCAAAAATTCAAAAACTTTTGCGCCCAAAATTCTAAAAAGTTCAGCAATAGGAGGGGTGAAGGGACAAACTTCACTTCTCCAGGCCCTGGGCCTGATGAACGTATTTTGTTCTTTCAATGCAGATTGAAAAGAAAATACGCAATCATCAGGTACAGTCCTGTGATGGGAAGCCACATCCAGTGGTACGCCATGATCCTGCAAAGGGGAGCGGTCAATGCCAGTTGGTAAGTGCCGGACAGCTTTCGGCATGGCGAAGATCCAGCACAGGGATAATGAGACTTCCGTCCAGCCACAGCCCCGCGCAAAGCGGGATCACGCAATGGGGGCGGCCCGGCGAGAACCGCGGGGAGGTTAGATGCCTATGGAGCCGGTAGCGTCCGGCCGCCTGGTGATTTCCCATGTATCGGGGTGTCGGGGACAAATAGATACAGACGCAAAAATATCTTTACGATGCGGAGACTGGACTGGTGTCAGCCTCCGCTTTTACATACAGCGAAGGAGGATAAAGAATATGAAATACGAAGATTTGGTTTATCACAAAGGCGACATATACATTGCGGAGCTGGGCGAGAATTTCGGCCATGAACAGAGCGGCACACGTCCGGTGATCATCATGCAGAACGATGTAGGGAATTATTTTTCCCCTACGGTAACGATTGTTCCGCTCACTTCAAAAGACAAGAAGCCTGGCCAGCCCACCCATTATCGGCTGGATATGAAAAAGTATCCGTTTCTCACCTCATCATCCACGGCCCTCTGTGAATCGCCCAGAACGCTGGATAAGCGGCTGTTAAAGAGATTTCTGGGAAGGATTGATAAAGCGGATCTGGCGAAGGTGGATGAAGCCCTGGCGGCGCATATCGGATACCGGATTCCGGAGGCTGTGGATGCGCCGTAAAAGATAGGAGAAAGCAATGGAAAAATTGATTACAAGAAAGGAAGCGGCGGAAATTCTCGGAATTAGCCTGACGACGCTGGATGTGGCGCGTACAAATGGACTGATTTCCTATGTTCAGTATGTGGAGAATGGCTGTGTATATTTTACGGAAGCCAGTATTCAGGAATATATTGCAAAATGTACGCACAGGGCGAGGCAGAAAGAGAATAAAATGACATTCCGCAAACCGAGACAATCACGGCGCTGAAAATCGGTATCATTGAGAAATAAGAGGATTTTTGATAATAATAAGGTATCAGCGCTGAAATAAATATGTTGGAGGAAACAATATTGGCAAGAAGACGATATGCCATTCCGCAATACGGTACGGTAATTATGTCTGGGACAGAATATTACCGGACCAGAATTGAAGATGCAGATGGCGGACGTGTAGCAATTTATGGGCGAACGCGGGAAGAACTGTACGATAAAGTGCTGGAAGTGCAGAGGCAGATTGAAAATGATACTTTCCGTAGGACTTCACCAACAGTGGAAGAATATGCGAATAAATGGCTTCTGATGCAGTCAGCGCATATAAGAGCGACAACACTGATTGATTACACATCGAAGGTGAAGAATTATATTATAAAGCCACTGGGGCAAATGTATATGGCAGATGTGACTGCGGATGATATTCGTCTGGCGCTGGTGGCGGCTTCAAAGAAATCAGCTTCCGTATATAAATCAGTGAATATACTGTATAAGTGTATTTTTGCTTCAGCAAAGGAAAGCAGAGTGATTGAAGAGAATCCGACGGGTTTTCTTTCAACGAAAGACGGAGGTGTGCCTCAGAAAGAAAGACAGGCCCTGACAGATGAACAGGCAGACCGCCTTTTGGAGGCTGTGCGTGGGCTGCCGCCGTATGTATTTATAATGCTCGGCTTATATGCCGGGCTTCGAAGAGAAGAAATTCTGGCGCTTCAATGGGACTGTGTATATCTGGACTGTGACGCTCCGTATTTGTCCGTCCGTCGGGCATGGCACACTGAGCATAATCGGCCAGTCATCCTGACGGAATTGAAAACAAAAGCGGCAAGACGGGACATTCCGCTTCCGGATTGCCTGGCAGAGTGCCTGAAGGAGGAAAAAGCAGTCTCAACGTCAGAATATGTGATTGCAAACCGGGAAGGAGGCCCGCTTTCTTATACACAGTTTAAGAGACTTTGGCAGTATATTGTAACTAGGACAGTGAAGGAGCGGAGCTATTACAGATATGAGGGCGGCAGGCGTGTGAAGCATACTGTAAAGCCTGTTTTAGGAGAAAAGGCGGCGCATAATGGGAAAGTGGTGTACAGCCTGGATTTTGAGGTGACACCGCACCAGCTGCGTCATACCTATATTACCAATCTGATTCATGCTTCTGTAGATCCGAAGACGGTTCAGTATCTGGCAGGGCATGAAAGCAGCAAGATTACAATGGACATTTACGCAAAGGTGAAATACAATCAGCCGGATGAGTTGGGCGAAGTGCTGAAAGGGGTCTTCGAACAGTGGAATATAGCCGGATAACAAATTGAAAACAGGGACGTACAGGAAAAGGGCAGGAAACAGATTCCTGCTCTTTTCCTGTGTGGCGGTATCCTTGAGAAAATAAGCAGTAAACAGGATAATGGAGAAAAAAGCAGAGGAGAATGAAAATGGCAAGACAAAAAAGGCAGATTCCCAGATACGGTATTGTAACTGTAAATGATAATACATATTACAGGACGCGTATCAGGGATGCAGATGGAAAACTGGTAGCCCTTTATGGGGAAACCTGCGAAGAACTGTATGATAAAGTGCTTGAGGCAAAGCGTCAGATTGAGGATGCCGTATTCCGCCGAGAGAATCCTACGGTGGAAGAGTATTGTCAGAAATGGCTCCATATGCGTTCAGCTACGGTTCGGAGTACAACGGCGGCAGGGTATGCAAAGACGATTCAGAAATATATCGTCAGTCAGATCGGGACGATGTACATGGACGAGGTGACGGCAGATGATCTCAGGTTATTGCTGGTTCCTGCGTCAAAGCAGTCCGCTTCGGTGTACAGCAAAGTGAATATGTTGATTAAAAGCATTTTCTATTCTGCAGAAGAAAGCCATGTAATCAAGCAGAATCCGTCCGTATCCCTTTCCGCCAAAGGCGGTGTGCCGGGGCAGGAGAAGGAGGCACTGTCAGATGAGCAGGTAAAGATCCTTTTGGATACAGTCCGTGAGCTTCCACCTTATGTATTTGTAATGCTTGGCCTGTATGCCGGGCTTCGCCGGGAAGAAATCCTGGCGCTGCAATGGGACTGCGTATTCCTGGAAGAAAAAACTCCTTATATCTCTGTACGCCGGGCATGGCATACAGAACATAATCGTCCAGTGATTTCCACTCAGCTTAAGACACCCGCCGCAAGGAGAAATATCCCCATTCCTCCCTGTCTCACGAAATGTCTGAGAGAGGCGAAGGAAAAGTCGAATTCAGATTTTGTTATTGCCGACAACAACGGAGAACCATTGGCAGAATCACAATTTGTAAGGATGTGGAACTATATCACAGTCCGCTCAACAAAAGAAAGAACCTATTATAAGTATAAGAACGGGCAGAAGATTAAACATACAGTCAAACCGATTCTGGGAACATGTCAGCATAATAATCCAAAGTTGGTTTATACCATGGATTTCCAGGTAACGCCGCATCAGCTCCGCCATACCTATATCACCAATCTGATTTATGCTTCGGTAGATCCTAAGACGGTACAGTATCTGGCAGGGCATGAAAACAGCAAGGTGACCATGGATATTTACGCAAAGGTGAAATATAATAAGCCGGAGGAGCTGCTACCGGTGGTCAATCATGCGATTGGTCGGTAAAACAGTGAATAAAATTGGAAGAAAAGATATTCCCAATCAGCCTCTTTCTACGATAAACTGGAGCTGGTTGGGAATATTATTTATTGTTTGATAGATCATAAGATCTGTTGCACGAGAAGTGGTTATTATTCTAAAGACTGACCAAGGTACTAACCAAGCTATCCAAGCTGTCTCCAATACTATCCAAACAAAAAAACTTTCGGTTTAAATTTCAGCAGATATCAGGAAGAGGCCTTGAAAATCAGGAAAGGATGTGGTATCGTTATTTCGTAAAATGCGAAATAATGAAAGGCGGGTGGAGATATGATTGTACTGAATCTTAGGTTGGACGGGATTTATGGGTTCGATGATTTTGAGATCAATCTCAGCTATCCCAAAAAAATCGTTAATTCGATTGTGGAACATGAGCATCTTGCGGGAAGAGAACGGTTCCGCTATAAAAAAATAGTTGTGCTTATGGGAACAAATGCAACAGGAAAAACTACTTTGGGAAAAGCGCTTCGTTACATTTTTTCTTACATGAAAAATGGAAATCCAACTCCTCTTTATGAAATGCTGTCGGGTGAGAAAGGTTCTTTTTGCATTGATTTTGTGAATGGAGATTATCGACTGCAAAGATTGTCAGCAGAAATTGATCGGGCAGGAAATGAAGTTGAGATTCACTACCAGTCAACAGAGATTGGTCCGATGGATTCCTACGAAAAATGCGTTAGAAAGTTGACAGATTATACCAAAGAAGCTACCAGGACGGCGACTTCCTTAAAAAAGCTGATCGGGGAAGTAAAATATCGTTTTGCCTATCCGGAGATTGAGAAATCCCTGAAGTTGACAGGAACAAATCGGAAGATCCTTTTGAAAACCCTTAAGGCCGTAATAGGAACACTTGATCCGACTTTACAGGACATTAGCATATCCAAGGATTTGAAGGACACTTTTATTATCCGACGCGGAGATACTGAGATTATCATACAAGAGGGAAAACTTCTGAACCGGGAGGTACTTTCCAGTGGAACGGCGGAAGGCATTGATGTAGCATTGTTTTTAGCGGCGATTCTTGCGAAAGAAAGCAGTTTTTATTATTGTGATGAACATTTTTCATATATTCACAGTGATATTGAAAAACGGATTTTTGGAATTATGCTGGATCATATCGGAGATGATGAGCAGCTGATTTTCACCACGCATAATACGGATATGCTTGATCTGAATCTTCCAAATCACAGCTATGTATTCCTGAGAAAAAAGCTGGAAGACGAAAAGTATCAGGTATCTGCCATTTCAGCATCGGAGGTATTAAAAAGGAATACCGACTCCTTAAGAAATGCGGTAGAAAATGATGTATTCGCATCATTGCCACAGGATTCGCTTCTGGATGAGCTGGAAATGGGGTGGATCGATGAACGGTAAGTGTATTTACTATGTGGAAGGATCTTGTGAGCAGCAGTTGATTGCTGCTTTAAAGGAGAAACCGGCTAGACTGATTCCAGGAAAAGTCAGAGTATTTAATGTGATTCAAAATCTGATTCCAAAATCCCAGATGATTTCCATCCAGACAGGAACTACTGTGGTTTTAGTATTTGACACGGATGTTTCGCAGACGGCCACTCTTAGGAAAAATCTAGAGTTATTGAATCGTTATTGCGGCAGATTACACATTGTATATCTTCCGCAGGTATTAAAGATAGAGGATGAGCTTACGCGATGTACAAACGTAAAATCGGTTGTGGAACTTACCAGAAGCATTAGCGTTCGCAATTTTAAAACAGATTTCTGCAGGCTGAAGGTAAGGGATTGTCGGGCAATGCTGGAACGTCATCGTTTGGATGTGGGAAGGCTTTGGATGACTGCACCACCGAAGAGCTTTGATTTTATCGAAAATAATGGAGAGCAGGTAAAGATAGATTGAGGAAAATAATGGGTTTAAGAAGTGGTTAAAGTTCCTCGGCACCTCTCAAAAACCTCGTAAATTCAAGGAAAACTCGATGTCAGAAAAGAAGAAATACGGCCTCAAAGCCGCCCGTCGTGCGCCTCAGTTCAGCAAGCGATAAAACTGTTTCAAAACAGCTCAAAAACCCCGAAACCATGCGGTTTTCGGGGTTTTTCCTTTTCAAATCCTTTGTCTTGTTTTGGCATGGTCTGACTCAATTTGAACCGATTTTTATGGGTTAAATAATGGACAACCACCCCAAAATGAGAGCTAATGGGTTAAATCATAGGACAACTTTTTTGCCCCTTGCCCCTCCGCAGAGGAGATTTTTGCTTTTTTATTTCTTTGCATTTTTATGCATAATCGGTTTGGCAAAGTTTGACCAAATCTGAACAAATGAATATGATTTTATTGCGAAAGCGCTCAGTGTTTTTGGCTGGGCGCTTTTTGCATTTCCGGGAACTTGCTTCCGGGATCAGAAAAAGCCGTCACTCTTTTTTTCACGAAAGAAGTGGCGGCTTTTTCTATTTCCAGAAACAATCACGACCAAACAGAAATGAGGTGAAGTCATTGAACACGCAAATCATCGCCGTCGCTAACCAGAAGGGCGGCGTCGGAAAGACGACCACTTGCGCCAACTTAGGCATTGGGCTGGCCCAGGCCGGGAAGAAGGTCCTGCTGGTGGACGCTGACCCCCAGGCCAGCCTGACCATCAGCCTGGGCAACCCCCAGCCGGACAAGCTGCCCTTCACCCTCTCGGATGCAATGGGCCGCATTCTGATGGACGAGCCGCTGCGTCCCGGCGAGGGCATCCTGCACCACCCGGAGGGCGTGGACCTGATGCCTGCTGACATCCAGCTGTCCGGCATGGAGGTCAGCTTGGTGAACGCCATGAGCCGTGAGACCATCCTGCGGCAGTATCTGGCCACCGTGAAGGGACAGTATTCCCATATCCTGATTGACTGCCAGCCCTCTCTGGGGATGCTCACGGTCAATGCGCTGGCCGCCGCCAACAGGATCATAGTCCCCGTCCAGGCGGAGTACCTGCCCGCCAAGGGGCTGGAGCAGCTGCTATCTACCATCAGCAAGGTCAAGCGGCAGCTTAACCCCAAGCTCCAGATTGACGGCATCCTGCTGACGATGGTGGACAACCGCACCAACTTCGCCAAAGAGATCGCCGCTCTGCTGAGGGAGACTTATGGCAGCAAAATCAAGGTGTTCGGAACCGAGATACCCCACTCGGTCCGGGCCAAAGAGACCAGCGCCGAGGGCAAGAGTATTTATGCTCACGACCCCGGCGGCAAGGTGGCCGAGGGGTACAAAAATCTGACGAAGGAGGTGTTGAAACTTGAAAAGCAGCGCGAAAAAAGTAGAACTGGCATCGGTAGATGATCTGTTTTCTACGGAGGAGAGCCGTGCCGATGCTCAGAGAGAAAAAGTAGTAGAAATCCCGCTGTCGGAACTGCACCCGTTCAAAGGGCATCCATTCAAAGTCAAGGATGACGAAGCCATGATGGAGACCGCAGACAGTATCAAGCAGTATGGCGTTCTGGTTCCGGCGATTGCTCGACCGGACCCGGAGGGCGGTTATGAGCTGGTAGCCGGACACAGGCGGCACAGAG
>OIWN01002120.1_pt1 | contig 13936 bp, 13 predicted proteins | sample 1587591 | NCBI WGS metagenome assembly OIWN01 (sample SAMEA3888901, study PRJEB22519) | human gut metagenome | biome: human gut; feature: human-associated habitat; material: faeces | place: Denmark | collected 2010 | reverse complement strand
ACACAGGGTGTTTTGCAACGCTTCCGAACCGCGTTTTGTGTGACGGAATGGCGGAAGTGATTAAATATGGTATGATCGTCGACGCTCCCTTTTTTGATTTTCTGGAACGCTTGGATGGCATTCAGGCAGCCGCTGCGCACTGGGAAGAGATCGTGTATACTTGCTGCGACATCAAGCGCGCCGTGGTGGCTGAGGACGAGCGTGATACGGGACGGCGGGGCATTTTGAACTTTGGCCATACCCTGGGCCATGCTTATGAAAAGGCATATCATTATGAAACCTATACGCACGGCGAAGCGGTGGCTGCGGGCATGGTGAAGATGCTGGAGCTGGAACGGCGGAAAGGCCGCCCGGTAGCGGCGCTGCAGGCGCGGCTGGAGCGGGTGCTGAAAGCTTTTCAGCTGCCCATCGAGATTCCGTGCACGATGGAAGATTATCGTGCCGCGGTGGGGCTGGATAAAAAGGCACAGGGCCGATGCATCGGCGTAATTGAGGTGGTCCAGCCCGGACAGGCCGAGATCGTGCCCATGGAAAAAGAAGCGCTGTTTGCGCTGTTAGAGGAGAAAGACGCATGAATGTGACAATACGGCCCCAAAAGCTCTGCGGAACCATTACGCCGCCGCCGTCGAAAAGCCAGGCCCATCGGTTGATCATTGCTGCGGCCTTGGCGGATGGGGAAAGCGTGCTCTCGAACGTGGCCTTTTCTCAGGACATCCTGGCCACCCTTTCGTGCATGGAACAGCTGGGTGCGCGCTGGGAAAAGATTGACGGGAGCACGATCCGCGTGCAAGGACTTGCTGCCGGTGCACCGGTTCTGCAGAAGGATGGAATGCCCCATTTTGACTGCGGCGAGAGCGGTTCCACGCTGCGTTTTCTGATCCCAATTGCTCTGGCGGTGGCGGGCGGCGGCGTGTTCAGCGGCCGGGGCCGACTGATGGAGCGACCGCAGAAGCCCTATTTTGATCTGTTTGAGGAAAAGGGAATCTCCTGGGAACAGAAGGATGGCACACTTACTGTGCGCGGCACGCTGGAAAGCGGTACATTTTTGCTGCCCGGCAATGTGTCCAGCCAGTTTTTCACGGGGCTGCTCTATGCGCTGCCGCTGCTGGACGGAGCTTCACGGATCACGGCCACCACTGCGCTGGAAAGCGAAAGCTACATTGCCATGACGATGGATGCGCTGAAAGGCTGCGGTGTGGCGGTGGATGTGCTGGAAGGGAAACAGGGCAGCTTTTTCGTGCCTGGCGCGCAGCGCTATGCACCCACGCAGCGCCGCGTGGAAGCCGACTGGTCCCAGGCTGGCTTCTGGTACGCCGCTATGGCGTTGGGGAATCTGGTGGATGTGACCGGGATGAGCGAGAATTCCCGGCAGGGAGATCAGGTAGTGGCCGACGCTTTTGTGAAATTGTGCCGAAGCGGCGATGTAGAACTGGACGTGGCGGACTGTCCCGATTTGGTGCCGCCACTGGCGGCCATGGCGGCGGTGCGCAAGGGAACGACGAGCATTGTGCATGCCGCGCGGCTGCGCATTAAAGAAAGCGACCGCCTATCCGCGGTTACGGCGGTTATGAATGCGCTGGGAGCACATATTGAGGAACTGCACGATGGATTGGTGATCTGCGGCTTGGAAACGCTGTGCGGCGGCGTCTCGGTAGATGCCTGCAACGACCACCGTATTGCCATGATGGCCGCTGTGGCGGCCACGCGCTGCAAGGAACCGGTGACGATTGAGGGGGCAGAGTGTGTCCGCAAGTCCTATCCTAACTTCTGGGAGGATTACGAAATGCTCGGCGGAGCGATCACGCGGGAGGGGTAATATGACCTATACGATTTTCGGCGAAAGCCATGGGCCGGCCATCGGCGTAGTGCTGGAAGGCGTGCCTTCCGGTGTGGAGATGGATCTGGATTTTATCCGCGCGGAACTGCAGCGTCGCGCTCCTGGGAAAAGCGCCCTGACTACGGCCCGGAAGGAGGCGGACGAGCCGGAGATTCTTTCCGGCGTATTTGACGGCAAAACTACAGGCACGCCGCTGTGCGCCATTATCCGCAATACGGACACCCGCTCCAAAGATTACGCCAAACTGAAACACCTGCCCCGTCCCAGCCATGCCGATTATGCTGGCGCGGTGCGCTATGGCGGATTTAACGATTACCGCGGAGGCGGCCATTTTTCCGGGCGGCTGACGGCGCCGCTGGTGTTTGCCGGGGCGTTGGCCAAGTTGATCCTGCAGGAAAAAGGCGTTATCATTACATCTGCCATTTCTATTTTGGAGGGAACACCGGATCCGAGTCCGGAGGAGATTGAAGAGATTATTCTGGCGGCCAGAAAGGCGGGAGACAGTGTGGGCGGCGCCATTTCCTGCACGGTAACCGGCATCAGCGCAGGGTTTGGCGCACCGGATTTCGGCTGCAATGCTGAGGGCATCTTTGCTCAGCACCTGTTTGCGGTGCCTGCGGTAAAAGGCATTGCTTTCGGTGCGGGCTTCGGGTTTTCATGCATGCGCGGCAGTGAAGCCAACGATCCGTTTTATATGGAAGAAGGGCAGGTCAAAACCCGCACCAATGCCTCCGGCGGGATCAACGGCGGCATTACCAATGGAATGCCCATTGTGTTTGAAGTGGCGATCCGTCCCACGCCGTCCATCGCTATGGAGCAAAATACGGTGGATCTGGCGGAAAAAAAGGATGCAACGCTTGTGATTGAGGGGCGGCATGACCCCTGTATTGTGCAGCGGGCGCTGCCGGTGGTGGAGGCAGCGGCGGCTCTGGCCAGTTGCGAATTGCTGGGGCTTTGAGCAAAGAGCGGATTGCGTGCAGGAAAACGTGGGAGGAAACGAAACGATGGAACAAAAGAAACAGGCAATTGCAGGGGATGTGGTTGTCCTGTCCGGCGCAGTGATTTGCGGCGATGTGAGCATTGCTTCCGGCAGCAGCGTATGGTTCAATGCGGTGGTGCGCGGGGATGAAGCGCCGATCAGTATTGGGGAAAATACCAACATTCAGGACTGTGCAGTGTTGCATGTAGACGAGGACTGCCCGCTGCGCATCGGCAGCGGGGTGACCGTGGGCCACGGGGCAATTCTGCACGGCTGTACCGTGGGCGATAACGCCCTGATCGGTATGGGAGCCATTGTGCTCAACGGCGCGCGGATCGGCAAAAACTGTATTGTCGGCGCCGGCGCGTTGGTTACCGGCGGCACGGAGATCCCGGAAGGGTGGATGGCGTTTGGCAATCCGGCGAAACCGGTGCGTCGCCTGCGCCCGGAGGAGATCGAAGGAAACCGCCGCAGCTGTGAAACGTATCTGAAAGAAAAGGAGCGGTACCGCACATGAGCACATTGGAGGAACTGCGCGCGCAGATTGATGATATCGACGCGCAGATGGTAGCGTTGTTTGAACAGCGCATGAACGTGACGCGGCAGGTGGGCGAGTACAAAAAGGAGCACGGCATGCCTGTGCTGGATCGGGGCCGTGAAGCGGAAGTTTTGGCGAAGAAAGAATCCATGCTGAAAAATCCATATCTCAAAACCGAGGTGAAGGATTTCTTTTCCAGTATCATGGCGATTTCCCGCCGTCAGCAGCGCGCACTGCTGGCACAGCAGAGCAGTGTGGAACAGGTGCGCGCTCTGCAGGCGCTGGTGCAAAACGCCCGGGAGCCGGTGAGTATGCCGCAGGTGTTCTATCAGGGTGTGGCCGGAGCCTATGCAGAAGAAGCTGCAGCCCTCTTTTTTGGGGAAGCGGCCGAGCGCCGCAGCGCCCCCACCTGGCGTAGCCTTTTTGAACTCTTGGTGGCGGGTAAGGCAGATTATATCGTCGTTCCCATTGAAAACAACTCCACCGGCTCGATCAATGCAGTCTATGACCTGCTGGCTGAGTACGGCGCCTATGTGGTGGGAGAGCAGACAGTGAAAGTAGAGCACTGCCTGTGCGCGCTGCCTGGCACGGTGCTGGAGGATATCACCGATGTGTATTCCCATGAGCAGGGCTTTTTCCAGAGTGAGGACTTTTTGACTCGGCATGAGGGCTGGAAGCAGAACGCCGTGCTGAACACCGCAGCTGCCGCACAGCTGGTGGCTGTCAGCGGAGTGAAGAGCAAAGCGGCGATCTGCAGCCGCCGGGCGGCACAGCTCTTCGGGCTGGAAGTGCTGCAAGAGCATATCAACACCAGCGCGGATAATTATACACGCTTTTTTGTGGTGGCCCCGACCATGGAGCTGCGGCCGGAGTGCGGCAAGCTGAGCCTGATGTTTACTCTGCCTCACGAACCGGGCACGCTGAACAATGTATTGGGAATTCTGGCGGCTCACCAGATGAACATGTTGCGGCTGGAATCCCGCCCGATGCCGGGCAAGGGCTGGGAATACCGCTTCTTTGTGGACGTGGAAGGCGATCTGCGCAGCGACGCGCTGAACACCGTCCTGTTTGAACTGGTGGAAAATACGCTGACGCTGCGGATTCTGGGCAATTACCCCAAGGGGGCCTGAGCGATGATAAAACGAAATCTCGTGCTGATTGGCCTGCCCGGCAGCGGAAAAAGCACGGTAAGCGCACTGCTGTCCCGGCGTCTGGGCTGGCCGCTGCTGGATACAGACGAGATGGTTGTGCAGCGGGAGGGACGAACCATCCCCGAAATTTTTGCCTGCGAGGGAGAGGATTACTTTCGACGCGTGGAGACTGTCTGCGCCAGGGAAGCGGCCGGCACTGAGGAAGCGGTTATCGCTACCGGCGGCGGTATTGTGCTGCGGGAGGAAAACATGACGGCGCTGCGCAGAAGCGGCTTTGTCTGCTTCCTTGATCGCGGCGCTGCGGAGATTGCCGAGGGACTGGATATCAGCGGCCGTCCCCTTTTGCGGGAGGGCCGGGAAAAAATTTACCGTCTGGCCCGAGAGCGGGATGCGCTCTACCGCAAATACGCCGATGTGGTAGTTTCTGAAAAAACGCCCGAAGCGGCGGCAGAAGCCGTTTTATATGCATTGGCTGCGGCGGAACCGGAAAAGGGGGAGATGTGAGCTGTGGAAACCAAAAAACTCTGTGTCATTGGCGATCCGGTGGAGCACAGCCTGTCGCCGGTGATTCACAATGCGGTTTTGAAGCAGACGGGACTGCCCTATGTGTATGGCCGGGTACGGGTGCGCGGCGGTGAAACTGCCGCCTTCCTTCGCCGTGCGGCAGAGGAAGGGTATGCAGGCTTCAACGCTACCATGCCCCACAAAACGGATCTGGTGGAGCTGGTGGATGAGCTGGATGCTGACGCGCAGCTGTATCGGGCGGTGAACACCGTAGTGCTGCGGGATGGGAAGATACGCGGCTGCAACACGGATGGCCGGGGATTTTTGCAAATGCTGTTGGAGGCGGGCATCTCGCCGGAGGGTAAGACGATTACCGTGCTGGGGGCCGGCGGCGCGGCGCGGGCCGTGGTGCTAAAGCTGGCGCAATCCGGCGCGCGGCGCATTTTTGTGTGCAACCGTACTCGCTCCAAAGCAGAAGCACTGGCAAAGGAATTTCCCACGCAGATTACGCCTTGCGGCTTGGATGAGGAAACTTTGCAGGACTGCGCCCTTTTTTCTGATCTTCTGGTGAATACCACACCGATGGGAATGCACGGCATGGCGGCCCGGTTTGAGCAGCTGGACTTTCTGGCAGCGCTGCCGAAAGGCGCCGCGGTTTGTGACATTATTTACAGTCCGCCGGAAACCATGCTGCTGGCGCGGGCTAAAGCGCTGGGACTTTCGACGCTCAACGGCTTGGGCATGCTGATTTATCAGGCGGTGTTTGCCCTGGAGGAATTTACGGATGTGAAAATCGATGCACAGGAGGTTCTGCCGGCTGTGAAAGCGGCGTTGAACGAAGCGATGAATGCGTAAGGAACGGCAGCGGCGGGGAATCGGCTGAACGCTGTATGATGGAATAAGCACTCCAGAAGCGGGGACAGGTAAGCCGCCCGGAGCATACTGCGGTATGCTCCGGGCGGCTTTTTTTACAGCGGCGTATTTTTGGAAATAGGGACATTCTTCCGGCGCATAGAGTGAGAAAGAACGATTTTGCAAAAGGAGGAAGTGTCTTATGCTGTCTGCAGTGATTTTGCTGCTGACGAACAGCTTGATGTTCACGCTGCGCCTGAACGGGAGCACCGGATCATTCCCGAAGCCGCTGAGCGCGGCAGAAGAGAAACAATATCTGGAACGTTATGCCGCCGGCGATCTGGAGGCCCGCAATGTGCTCATTGAACACAACCTGCGTCTGGTGGCGCACATTATGAAAAAATACTACACCCAGACCAGAGATCAGGAAGACTTGATCTCGATCGGCACCATCGGTCTGATCAAAGGGATTTCCAGCTATAAGCCGGACAAGGGGGTGCGCCTGGCGACTTATGCGGCACGGTGTATTGAGAATGAGATTCTGATGTATTTCCGCTCGCAGAAAAAGCTGCAGGGAGAGGTATCTCTGTCTGATTCCATCGACACGGATCAGGACGGAAACAGCCTTTCGTTTATGGATGTCATCAGTGTGGACGACACCATGTTGGAAGATTTGAGCGCCAGTGAGACTCGGGGGGTACTGCGCTGCCTGGTACAGACCTGCCTAACGCCGCGGGAGAGAGACATTGTGGAGCAGCGCTACGGTCTGGATGGGAAACCGCCCCGCACTCAGCGGGAAATTGCCGCTGCCTGCGGCATCTCCCGCAGCTATGTATCCCGCCTGGAAAAGAAAGCGCTGGAAAAGCTGGGCAGGGAATTCGAGCGGACGCAGAAATAGAAATGCAGCAGCCTGAAAAACGGCTGCTGCGAAGTCAGGGGTTGGATTCCGGAAATACGGGGCCATCGTTTTTCTTTTTTTGTGATTTGCGGAGCTGTTGCTCAGCGAAGGCTGCGCCGTACGCGATAGCACCGGCTCCGAATTTAGCGCGGATCTGATCCATGGCGCCTTCCAACTGCTCCGCTCTGTGTTCCTGTTCGGAGGAAACGGCGGAAAACAGGTTCAGCTGTTGAGACCACTGGTCAGCAGGAGCGAGGTTCAGAGCGGTGACGGTCAGCATGCGGATCGGGTGAGGCATTTGCCAGGAAGAGTGCAGCAGTTCCATGCAGGCTGCGGTGATGTCCCGGGCCAGATGGGTGCTGTGCGGCAGCTGTTTTTGCCGCGTGATGGTACGAAAGGACGGATCGCGGATCATCACCTGTACGCCGGTGCAGTACAGGCCATGTTGGCGAAGGCGGACGGCCACCGTATCCGACAGGATGGTAATATGGCGAAGGACGTCCTCCCAACAGGTTAAATCGTGGCTGAATGTGGTGCCATTGCCGACGGATTTGACCGGGGCGCGCTCGCCGTAGGGGCGCACCGGGGCGTGTTCCAGTCCGTTGGCATATTCGTAAAGCTGCTGTCCCATCTTGCCGAACAGCTCCTGAAGCATTGCGGGGCTGGACTGCGCCAGCTGGCCAATAGTGTCAATCCCGTACTGGTGCAGCGTTTTGGAAGCAGTTTTTCCCACAAACAGCAGCGACGACACTGGCAGCGGGAATACGGTTTCCCGCCAGCAGTCCGGGGAAAGAACCGTGGTGGCATCCGGTTTTTTGTAATCGCTGCCCAGTTTGGCAAAGATCTTGTTGAAGGACACGCCAACGGAGCAGGTCAGTCCGGTTTCCTTCCGTACTGCTGCACGGATTTCATCGGCAATGGCCTTGCCGTTGCCGCCAAACAGGTGCATGCTCCCTGTGATATCCAGCCAGCTTTCGTCGATGCTGAACGGCTCCACAAGGTCAGTGTAGCGGCCATAAATGGCGTTGATTTGCTTGGAGTATGCGCTGTAGCGCTCCCGGTGGGGCGGCAGCAGAATAAGACCCGGGCATTTTCTGCGGGCCTGCCAGATGGTTTCCGCCGTAACGACACCATATTTTTTGGCAGCCTCGTTTTTGGCTAAAATAATGCCGTGGCGGGAGGTGGGATCACCGCATACAGCCACGGGTTTCCGGCGCAGCTCGGGATACTGCAGCAGTTCCACGGAAGCGTAAAAACTGTTCATATCGCAGTGCAAAATGGTCCGAGGCACAGCTGCCCACCTCCTTTTCCAACAAACTGAAATCAGCATAGCATAAAAATGGAGAAAAATCAAACAGATGTTTTTGAGGACGCTGCAGAAAAGCCCAGGTCCGGGAGCGGGCCTGGGCATGAGTTCATCGATGCAGCAAGGGCGATAAGGGCTTGTAGATCAAAAAGGCAATCAGCACATCCAGCATACCTTTGGCGAAGGTAAACGGCATATTGAATACCAGAAGGCACTGTAGCAGGTTATCTACAAAAGGAAGGATCAACTGATACATACCGATGATGCCTTCCATAGGCATGAAAACGGCATAGATGGGATACGTGATAAAATAGTTCAGCGGTACACTGAGCACAGCCATGATTGCCGAGCCAACCAGCGAACCGAGAAAGGCGCCTTTGCGGTTCTTCATTTTTTTGTATAGAAGGCCGGCGGGAACAACAAATGTGACGCCCAGAAGGAAATTGCACAGTTCGCCTACGCCGCCCGTGCTGGTATGGGTCAGATTGATCAGATTTTTGACCAGGCAGACGACCACCCCGTAGACAGGCCCCAGGGAAAAAGAGGCCAGAAGGGCCGGCAGCTCGGAAATATCCAGCTTGATGAAACTGGGCATAATGGGCACGCTGAACTCCAGAAACATCAATACTGCCGCTACGGCGGACAGCATGGCGGTGACTACCATTTTGTGAATTTTACTCTGTGTGTTGGTATGCATATAGTCAATTCCCCCTTTTCTTATTGCAGGCACAAAAAAACACCCGAAAGGCAAGCTTTCGGGCAAACGGATACAACACCGGAACGGTGTGCCAGATCGTTTCTTCCATCCAGACTGTCACTGTCGGTATCGGAGTTGCACCGATTCAGCACGCAAAAATTATGCGGCTCGCGGACTGTACCGCCGGTCGGGAATTGCACCCTGCCCTGAAACGCTTCTTTCTTTGTGGACACAGTATAGCGCTGACAGACGGAAAATGCAAGAGGCAATGGGTGGAAATTGTAAAGAAATACAGAAAAATGGCTGGGAAAAGCGGGAACAGGCAAGGGGATTGACGCTTGCAAAATAGAATGTATGTGCTATAATAAAGAAAAACAAGAATAATGGAAGGGGAGGAGCGCAGCATGCGGGGAAGACAGACAGCCTGCGCATTTACAGGATACCGCCCTCAGAAGTTGCCGTGGCTGAGCGACGAGCGCGACCCGCGGTGCGCAGATTTGAAGCGACGTCTGCGCGCAGCTGTTGAAGACGCCTGCCGCTGTGAAATGGAGCATTTTTTGTGCGGCATGGCCCAGGGCTGCGATTTGTATTTTGCCGAACTGGTGCTGGAAATGAAGCGGGACTGGCCAGAAATCACCCTCGAAGCGGCGGTGCCCTGCCCTACGCAGGCAGATGGATGGCCTGCAGAGGACAGAGTGCGCCGGCAGCGGCTTTTGGCGGCGTGTGATTATGAAACCATGGTGCAGGAGCGCTACGGCCCAGGCTGCATGATGCGGCGCAACCGTTATATGGTGGATCATGCGGCTATGGTGATCGCGGTTTATGACGGTCAGACGGGTGGTACGCAGCGAACGGTGGAATATGCCCTGCGTCGATGTTTGCCTGTAGTGTTGGTGCCGCCGGTGGAAGAAAGCGAGTATGCCCGCCGCTGAACGCCGCCGGAGAATTGGCGGTTGGCCGGATACACGGAAGAGAGGATATACGATGAAAGATACGACATTTACCGGGTTTGAAGATGCGATGATCGACTTTTTCTGGGCGATCCGTTTTAACAATAACCGGGAATGGTTTGCAGAGCATAAAGCCACATATGTGGAAAAGATTTATGAGCCGATGAAGGCCCTGGCACGGGAGGTGTGCGCGGGGATGGAAGCGCGGTACGGCCTGGAAAGCTTGTGGCGCTGCAGCCGGATCTACCGGGACGCCCGGCGGCCGCAGCCTCAGGGGCCTTATCGGGATCATATCTGGTTTGTGCTGGCCCAGCAGGAGCGCTGGTCGATAGCGCCCACGTTTTACGCGGAAATCTCCGCCGAAGGCATCAGTTATGGGTTCGGCAGCTACAACTGCCCGCCGGACTTTATGAAAAATATGCGCGCAGCGATGGAGGCGAACCCCGCCAAGGCAGAGCGCATGATCCGCGCCTTTGAAAAAGACGGCAGCTTTCAGCTGGATGGGGAATCCTACAAACGGCCCAAGGGCCATGTGTCCGAACGCATTGACCGGTGGTACAATTTGAAAAGCATTGGTTTTTCGGCCTTTGAGCCATGGAGCGATGCCAGCATGAGCGCTTCGCTGCCGGCGTATCTGGTGGAGCGTTTTGCTGTGCTGGTGCCTCTTTACCGCTGGCTTTGGACCTTTGTACCACCGCTGGATGAGACGATGGAAAAACGTTCTCGGCGTTGAAAAAGAATGCAAAACGTCGCACCCTGTATGGGGTGCGGCGTTTTTTGAGATGGTTTTCTTTTCTTCAGCGCATTTTGGCCGTTGCATCTCCTTTTTATCGAGCCCTATTGTAGCACTTTTTTCGGAAAGGTTTCAAATTATCATCAATTTTCCAGAAACGCCTCAAAAGCGGCATGGCTTCCTGCCATGCCGCTTTTGAGGCGGCGGCGCACGGGCGCCGGAAAACGTCGGACAATTATTTTTTAGCCAGCTTTTCCAGAATCAGGGAGATCTCATCCAGTTTTTCCGCAGCATCGCCCTGGGCCACGGCTGCGCGGACGCAGTGATGCACGTGGGCTTTGAGCACCTCAGCGTTGGCCTTGCCCAAAATGGCCTGAGCAGCTTGGATCTGGTTGGAGATGTCGATGCAGTAGCGATCCTCTTCAATCATATTCAGTACGCCGTCGATCTGGCCGCGAGCGGTTTTCAGCATGCGGGTGATCTTATCCCGATCGGCCATCATTGGATGTTTACCACCTTGTAGTCTGCATCGGTGACGGCTTTGGCCAAAGCCTCGTCCGTTACGGAATCCTCCGCTGTGACGACGGCGTTGTTGTTTTCAAGACTCACCGTTGCGGATTTAACGCCGGGAACGGCGTTGAGCGCCTCCTGTACATGCTTGACGCAGTGCTGGCACATCATGCCCTCAATGAAAATGGTTTTGGTGTTCATAGTAATACTTCCTTTCGTTGTTTCTGCCGGTGCGGCAGGGATGGGGGATGCAGTTTCCTTATATTCGCCGTCTGCAGGGATGGCACGGGAAATATGTTTGGATTTGAACGCGCGCAGGCGCAGCGCGTTCGTGACGACGCAGACGGAGGAAAGGCTCATGGCGGCGGCGGCAAACATAGGATCGAGCTGCCAGCCCAGCCAGTGATAGAATACGCCTGCGGCCAGGGGGATGCCGCAGATATTGTAGAAGAAAGCCCAGAATAGATTTTCGCGGATGTTGCGCATGGTAGCGCGGGACAGTTCCACGGCTATGGCGGCATCCCGCAGGTCGCTTTTCATCAGCACGATGTCCGCCGATTCGATGGCGACATCGGTGCCGGCGCCGATGGCAAGTCCTACGTCGGCACGGGCCAGAGCGGGCGCGTCGTTGATGCCGTCGCCCACCATGGCCACCCGCCTGCCCTTTTCCTGCAGCGCGGCCACATGGCGCTCTTTTTCCTGAGGCAAAACTTCGGAGATAATTGTGGAGACGCCCAAGCGCCTGCCGATGGCTTCGGCAGTGCGCCGGTTGTCGCCTGTGAGCATGACGACGTCCACACCCAGCTGCCGGAAGGCGGCAATGGCGGCGGCACTGCTGGCTTTGGGGGTATCCGCAACGGCGACCAGACCCAGCAGACGGCCATCCGCAGCAAAAAACAGCGGCGTCTTTCCCTCTGCGGCCAGAGTTTCTGCCTGGGGGAGAATGGATGTGATATCCACGCCGGATGCTTCCAGCATGGCCCGGTTGCCGCCCAGAGCCTGTTGCCCGCCGATGGTGGCTTTTACGCCGCGGCCGTGGACTGCAGTAAAACCACTGATGGAAACGGCCGGAAGTGTACGCCGGGCTGCTTCCTCGGTGATAGCCGCGGCCAAGGGATGCTCCGACGGCCCCTCCAGGCAGGCTGCAATGGTCAGAAGATCTTCCTCGGAAACGCCGGGCGCCGGGAGAAGATCGGTAACGCGGGGCTTACCTTCGGTGATGGTGCCGGTTTTGTCCAGCACCACAGTGTCGATATGGTGCAGGGTTTCCAGCGCGGAGGCGGATTTAACAAGGATACCATTTTCTGCACCCTTTCCGGTGCCAACCATGATGGCCACAGGTGTGGCCAGCCCCAGCGCACAGGGGCAGGAGATCACCAGTACCGCAACGGCGGAGGTCAGAGCAAAGCCAAAGGATGCCCCGCAGAGCAGCCAGACCAGAAACGTGACCAGGGCGATTGCCATGACGGCCGGGACGAAAATGCCGGCGATTTTATCGGCCAGGCGGGCAATAGGGGCTTTGGTAGCGGAAGCATCTTCCACCAAATGAATGATCTGGGCCAGGGTCGTGTCCTCTCCCACCCGGGTGGCTTCAAACACAAAGGAGCCGGATTTATTGATGGAAGCAGAAATTACGGTGTCGCCGGGACCTTTTTCAACGGGGATGCTTTCGCCGGTCAGGGCGGACTCATCCACGGCCGATGTCCCCTCCACCACGGAACCGTCTGCGCCGATGCGCTCACCGGGGCGGACGCGGATACGGTCGCCCACGCGGATTTCCTCAATAGGTACTGTGAGTTCCTGTCCGTTTCGAAGGACGGTAGCGGTTTTGGGCGCCAGATCCATCAATTTTTCGATAGCGGCGGACGTTTTGCCGCGGGAGCGGGTTTCCAGGAATTTGCCCACGGTGATCAGTGTGAGGATCATACCGGCGGACTCAAAGTAGAGGCTCATATGATATTGCTGCACCAGCGCGGCGTCGTTATGGCCGAAGCCGTAGGCCAACTGGTAGAGAACGAAAATACTGTAAGCCATGGCAGCGGCGGAACCGACGGCTACCAGGGAATCCATGTTGGGCGAACGGTGCCACAGCGCTTTGAAGCCGACCCTGTAGTATTTGCTGTTGAGGGCAAGGATGGGGAGGGTGAGCAGCAGCTGGGTCAGGGCAAAGGGCAGCAGATTGTCATGCCCCGCCAGGAAAGACGGCAGGGGCAGGCCCAGCATGTGCCCCATGGAGATGTAGAACAGGGGGAGGAGGAACGCGATGGACCAGAGGAGGCGGTGCTTCATCTGGTTCAGTTCAGCCTGATTCCGGACCTGCGGCGTTTCGCGCACCGCGGCGGCAGCTGAACGCTGCAGCGTCGGCTGTGCACCGTATCCGGCGGCGGAAACCGCGGCGGAAATGGCGCCGCTGTTCAGGGCGGAATCGTCGTACTCCACCTGCATGCTATTGGTCATCAAGCTTACGGCTATGTCCTGCACGCCGGGCAGCTTTTTCACGGCCTTTTCCACATGGGCTACGCAGGCGCTGCAGGTCATTCCGGTTACGTCAAATTTTTGCTTCATAACAGTTCACCCGATTTTTCTGAAAATCAAATCAATAGAATTTAGATACCCCACCCTGGAGGGGTATCTGCCTAAAGTTATTATAAACAAACTTCAGCGTGAGTCAAGCAAAAAATGAAAAAAGGAGGGGAATGCCCCTCCTTTGCCGACTCAGCGTTTGTCGCCCGGTTTGAAGAGCAGCGCAGCCAGGAATGAGAAGAGCACTGCGGCGGCAATGCCGGCGGCTGTGGCGCTCAGGCCGCCGGTGAGCACGCCGATCCAGCCGCGGGCAAGCACGGCCTCACGGACGCCGCGGGCCAAGCTGTAGCCAAATCCGGTCAGGGGAACGGTGGCGCCGGCGCCGCCCCATTGTACGATGGGGTCATACCATCCCAGCGCGCCCAGAATCACGCCGGTTACCACATAGCCCACCAGGA
>OIWN01002109.1_pt1 | contig 13969 bp, 23 predicted proteins | sample 1587591 | NCBI WGS metagenome assembly OIWN01 (sample SAMEA3888901, study PRJEB22519) | human gut metagenome | biome: human gut; feature: human-associated habitat; material: faeces | place: Denmark | collected 2010 | reverse complement strand
TCAGGCCTTATTAATAGAAGTAATTTATTTTTACTTATTTCAGCGGCCTTTATTGGAACTTGAATCTCTTCAGGGAAGACACCCTTAGCCAATATATCCATATTCTTATTTCCGACCAGATGCCATTGCTCAAATGTGCTGGCCAACATAATTACGTCTGTCACGTGCTCAGCACCAGCAAAACGTATTTGTTGCGCCAATTCTTTATTAGTATTCAAGTGAGCCTGTAATGTGGCTAAGGCAAAATTTTCTTTGATTGCCCTGTATGCAACCCAACCAGTTATTCCTGCGGCAATAACGCCTGCAAGAGCAGTAATGAGTGTTTCAAAAGGAAAGGAAGAACTGATTTCAATTGGCGGTAATTTTTCTATTACCAAGGTCAACTCGCCAGTAGTTTTTTCGAAAGCGTACGGTACGTTTTGCCAAGTCATGAAGCCTCCTGAGTTTCGGAGGAATCATAACAAAAAAACCCGCTCAATGGCGGGCTCTTAATGTTGTGTTGCTCAGTTCGCTTTAACGTCCCGAGCCTACCATAATTTAAGCACTTTCTTGCTCACTCTGCAACTTAAATCTGTCGCTATTTGTGCCGAATGCGTCACAAACTGGAGCGTACAGGATCGATTCGGCAAGACTTAGCCAAGTGTCAATGCGTCGACGACAGGTGATCAGCGGCCAGTCAGGATGTTTAGCCTGCAGTTCATTGGCCATTTGCAGCTTGCTCTTGCGTAGGCGATGGCGGTCGACAATCACGCTATAGAGAGATCGGTAGTCATCATTCATCAGTACAGAAGCAATGACACCGTCCACTAACAACCCTTCTTCGTCTGAACAGAACGCCAGGCCGCTTTTATTTTTGCTGTTGAGGATTTCACGAAGGTACGCTTCAAGTTCAGGCTTGGTGATTCCTGATTTCTTCATTCTGCGCAGAGCATCATTGATAGCTGTCTTGGTGATTTTTCCTGATGCCAGTAGCTGGTTAAACATATTCCCGCCACTACCACCGCCGATATAAGACCAGCGGCCCCACATGCGCAACTTACCCTGTATCCAGATGCTTTCCAGAGTACGAAGACGAACCATTTCACCAGATTTACCAACTTCAGAAGGATTAATCATTTAGCGTTCTCCACTTACGCCAGTACGCCGGTTGCCAGCGCACGATCTATAACCCGAAACACCAGGACCAGTTGGTCACCGTATTTCGCTTCAAATGCCACAGGATCAGCATGCAACTCGTCGTGATGCTCTCTGCACAGAGGAATCACAAACAGGTCGTGTGCCTTTGTACCCATTCCACCCTGCCCGTGGCCAATCAGGTGGTGGGGGTCGTCAGCCTGCTTGTTACAGCAGACGCACGGCTGGGCCTTAACCCATCTCGTGTATTTCTCATTCACCCAGCGGCGACGCTTGGGTTTAAGCATGAAGGATTCCGGTGTCTCCGGGTCTACCTTCATCACCACTATCTTTTTCGCTTTCTCCTGTACCAGTTGTTGAGCAGGTAATGTCGGAACAATATCGCTTTCACGTGTTACCGACTGGTGAGTATCTTCATTCAAACGAAGAGCTTTATGGGCTACGGCTTCAGGTATCTCATCGGCCAGGTCGTTCCTGACCATCCACCAGCAAAACTCCGGCAGCGTCAGAATGTGGTCTTCAGTGAAACCTAATTGGCCGTTTACAACCTTCAGTAGCCAGGATACCAGGTTTTCACGGGCTATACCCGCCAGACCTTCAGTGAACTGATCACGAATTTTTAAGTCACAGCCCCAGCGCGTGCGGATTGAGCCAGGAGCATGCCGGGTGATGGTGTAGTTGCGGTCGTGCCACTCGCCGTGTGGGTACTGACATTCCAGTTTTCTTTCGAGCCAGGCATCCAGTGAATTCAGTCCACCAGCACGATGTATGACCTTCTGATTTTCGAAGACAGCACGCATTAACGGATCGTTCTGAAGCTCCTGAGCAGTCTCCGGCAGCATGCCAGAGGGTAACTCAGCCATTGACTCTGCCTGTGGCTCGATAAGAACACGCCCACGTCTGAACAGATGCATCAGTTCACTGCCTGGGCGAAATATAACTACCCCGGTCATCGGTGCCACTTCAGGTGTCAGTAATGCCCTCACGCTACCTGCCCCTTAGCAATATGCTCTGCCCACAGGCCACCAATCCAGCGAACACCCTTGGCGGTGAAGCGGGACTGATTGAACGCGTAATTTGTCTGGTTTGTCGTGCCCGTCTTCACCTCGAAGCGACCAGCTTCGATATGCTTGCTCTTTGGCGTTAGAACACGGTTAAGCCGGTACATGATGCCGTTCTCAATCAGGAACATCGCAAACTCCGGCTCTTTGGCGTTAAGCAGCTTAGCAACCTGCCGGAATGTCATTGAACCGGTGGCCATAACGTAACGGTCAACAAACTCAGCCTTTGGCGCGGCTACTGCCAGTTCTTCACTCAGCCGTTGTTTCTGCTCAGCCAGGTCAGCAGCAAGCCGCAGCGCCTCAGGAAGTGACCGGGGAACTATCATTCCACCGTTGTTCTCCAGTTCCTGCCAGCGGTCAACAAGTCGGGCCGTGAACTCTGGTGACAACTGGGCAACGATCACATAGCTATCACGCTTATTCACTTCGTAGTGATGATAGGTCTGTCCGTTCTGGGGATGGGTGTACTGCAATGCAGCATACCCTTCAATCACACCGGAATTCATGAGGCGCTCTATCGTTACGCAGACATTGCTGTGCCGGGAATCGACCAGTTTTGCAATCTCACGGCTGGACATGGTTATCTGCTGCCCAACAGCTGCTGTATGGTGTGCCTGGCACATTACGGTGATGTTCATCTGATTCATGCTCTGTCTCCACTTATCAGGCGGCTGCACCCGCCACAGTTTCAAAACGGCTGATCGTTATTTCTACCCTTCCAGGCTTTACTGCCGGCCCCCACTCGATAGCCATCCGCTTAACCTGACTATCGTCTTCCCAGACTCTGGCATTCGGCAGTGCGTCGAACAGCGCTTTGTTGTAGTTGTCCAGATCCCGCCGTCTGTTATCTGGCGGGAAAAGAACTATGTTTACCTCAACGTTGACGTTAACTGGTTTAGGTATACCGCCGTACTGCTGCACAACAGAGGCGTAAACATTCTTCTTGAACTTCCTCCCCATCTCACTTATCAGATGCTTACCCTTTAACGCGCCGCGGTCAGGGGACCGGTAATAGGTGTTAACAGTTGGCGGGAATGGCAACGTTAGTTTCATTGCTGAACACCTCTCGCTTCCAGCCATGACAAGGCGCGTTCTCTTGAATCGCTATCACCGTTAATGAGTGACTTGATGATCGATATCGCGTCTACCTCATCGTTTGCTGAAATAACGGTAATCCCTCTGGAAACTCCAGGCGCAACTGAGATATACCCCTTCTTCGCTATGGCCTTCACATGCTCCGCTGCAGCGTTCGGTGATGAGCAACCAATCAGCCCAGCCAGTTCACATATCGTTGGAGGGAATCCGAACCGGCGCTGATAGTTCACGATCGAACCAAGTACTTCACTTTGTCTCACGGTAAGTTTGTTCACTTCAGCGCTCCTTAATCCGCTTGTTCAGAATCCCGACTTCGAGATACAAATGAGATGGCGTAAAGCCAAGTTGCTTAACCATCCCCATGGCACCGTTAAAAATTGGCCTGGCTATTTCGTCACAATTCATACCAGGATTAGCCTTGCGTTTAGCGGTTATTTCCTCGTTGCATCTTCTGGCGATGTTACGAAGCGCGTTACGTGCTTCAACGTCCTGCATAAGCCACCTCCAGCAGCGGAGCAGGTTTACCAACGTAACCAGGTGACATGATTACATCAGGATTTTCTGCCTGATTTCCCCAGTGATGCCAGCCGGGAGCCGAACAGCGGCTGAACAACTCAATGCGTGATACATCGCCGTATAATTGCTCCAGACGGTAACGCGCTTCTGCTGGCTTCTGGCTGTGTTCGCTGAGTGGGCTGTAGATAACCTGTTTTACGCTCGCATTCTGACGCTCAAGACCTTTCCCTCTGGTAGCGATTAACAGATCCTCGGTATTGGCGCGGGTATAGTTACCACCGTTCATTCGGGTCTGAGCGTTCAACAGGTCGAGGAAGTCGTAAAAGTCCTCTACACCACCAGCCTGAAGCGCTTTATTGATATGCTGTTCTGCCAGTGAGTTAAGCTTCACCCAGGTGAATCCCTTCATGGTCCGAACCTTAAAACCCCATGCCTCAGCCAGTTCGATAGCTTCGCGGGTGTGTGTACCGGTGAACCACATGGCCAGAACGGAATTTTCCGCAGCCAGCTCCCAGACAGGCAGGCGTTTTATGTCGATGAGTTTCATCGTGCCGTAATGGTTTTCCGCTGCACCATTGCTGATGGTGTTTCCGTATTCCCACGGCGGATCAGCGTAAATCAGTGAATAGCCCATTAACGACCTCCCGAAAATCGACCAGCCAGATAGCACCCGTCTTCAGAAATAACCGCTGGTTTAGCCAGGCCAAGACAGCGCTGACGTTCTGCCAGAATTGCTGCTCGCTCTGATTCAATAGCTGACACGCTGAACGCTTGCATGTATATCGTCGCGGCACGGTGAAAGAGGCCTTTCGACTCCAGACATTTCGCCGTTTCCATCAGGGCGCTGACTTCAGGGGTTGGTTCAAAAACCTCGAAGTGGCAATCTGCTGGCGGTTCTGCGTAATAGCGATAACACTTTCCCGCGTGTTTACGTGTTGCACGCTTTGTATCAACTAGTCGGCATACGGCACGCTGAACCGACTGAATATCGTATTCTGTCAGTGCTGCAGCTATCTGCTTGTTGGTTAGCCCAGGGTTCTGAGCTACAAACATCTGGATAGTTTTCAGTAAGCTCATCGTTACCCCCTGAAGCCCGCAGGAATCGTTGTATCAACAGGACCAAAATCCATCACATCGCGCCTTTTAGCGCCCCAGTCAGCGCGCTTGGGTCGTCCCTTCTGGTCCCAGCGGGTGGCGCTTTGCAGATAGCTCTCGAATTTCCTCGGTCCGAACAGCGTTTCAGGTCGCATGTACTGGTACTGCTCGTCGTTCTCGTGCCAGTGCTCATGTTTGAGGTCGATAACAAGTTGCAGGTCAGCAACGCTGTAACCATCACGCAGTCGGGCACGGATGTTCTCCAGGGATGTTTTTGACTTCTGATACCGGGATCCGCTGATTTGGTTCAAATGGGACAACACCAAATCGCCTGATCAGTAATCACAACTTCAGGGTCTGGTTGCCCTGCAACCGGACAAGAGTCTTTACCTGTAATCTCTGTAGTACTCTCTGTTGTATTCTCTGTAGGATCATCAGTGCATTTTGACCTGATGACAGCGGTTCGTTTTGACCTGATGGAGTGTGTCACTTTGACCTCTTCCATCGTGTCATTTTGACCTGATGGAACAGCGCATTTTGACCTCTTCGATTCGGTCACTTTGACTTCATCTAAAAGCTCACTTTCATAGTTGATCGTGTAGAAGTTGGTCATGTCGCGTTGAGACTTGTTCAACTGCTCAATTTTGAGCACGCCGAGTGTCTTCAGGCGGGTGAAGGTACGCTTCAGGGTCGACTCAGACCAGAACGGGAACTGCTCCAGCCACTGTTCTGTCGTGTTGTAAATCCAGCGTACACCATCACTTTCCATGCCTGATTTGGTCTCTTGCAGCCAGTAATTAATCTGCTGCAAAGCAATCGCCTCATTCAGGCCAATGCTGTATGCAAGTTCAGGATTTATTACTATTGGCCGCGATGTCATTAACAGGCTCATTCTGACCCTCTATTTCCCTGAATTTACGCTGGAACTGTTCGAGTGGACTGAAGCACTCATGATCGTACCCTTCGCGAAGGTATATAACGCGCTGTGTATCTGGCTCCCAGCGGACAACTCTGACGGGAACTCCGTAGTGATCTCTGAACCGCCGGTTAACTTCAGCCATTCCTCGCGCCCCTTCTCGTTCATCTGAACAAATGCTTCTACCATCAAGTCTGCTGGCTGGTAGTTGCCTCCATCAACCGCGTTATTTATGATTTCCACATAGCCGAACTGGGCATCTTTACCCACCAGCGGCAAACATCTGAATTGCTTAGCTGGTCTGAATCGGTTTACACTGTTCATGCGTTAGTTTCTCCACTGATACGACACGCCAAGGCGCCCGGAGCTGCACACTCGCGGGCGTCACCTTTTCTGCCTGTTGAAACGAATACGTCAATCGCCTGATCTGAAACACCAACCCCATAAAGCGCCATAAATCCCAGGAACCCGTGAATCTGGTGGCGGAGCTTCTTACTGAATAATTCTGAAAGCGTTTTGCGCTCTGATGAATCAATTACCCCATCAGCCGCTGCTGCCATCTTGGCATTAGCCAGCTCACCAGATGCTGCTGCCGCTTTCATCTCAATGCTGTACAGCTCAACGTTATCCAGGCTCTCAGCAGTTGGAACATCCACCAGCCATTTCCCTTTGCGGTTCGCCTGGTACTCGGCCAAGTAACAAGAACCAGACAGGTCCTCCATCCGTTCCAGTTCTGCCAAGGTAAAGAACCGACTGCCACACTTCTGGTACAGGTGGTTGTGGAACTGGTCGATAGTCATCCCTAAATCGGAAGCCATACCTAAGCGACCATGCTTGTGTGCCTTACACATCAGACGGATTGCTGTATTTATGCTGTCTACCATGTTGATTTCCCTCTGGTAGTTAATAATCAACTTAAAGTTGACTATTGTTGTTAGCGGAAGGTATGCCGTCATTTTTGTTCGGATAAATATCAGGTCGTAATTGATGGGGAGTTACTACCCATCCGCCCCATTGGCAGAGTTGAATAACTCTTTCAGAAGGTACTCGGTTCTTTGCAATCCAGTTCGCAACAGATTGAACTGATTGGAATTCAAACCGCCTTGATACCTCTGAAATCGACCCGATCGCCTTCACAGCTTTAGCTGTTACATTCTTGTGTTGAGATGACATGTGTTCTCCTATGACTAAGCCTGCATCAATACTACTTATAGTAGCAATTATTAGCAACTTAAAATAGAAATGACAACTATGCCTTGTGCGCTTAATCTTCTACTTATGGTGGAAAATGCTAAATACAAAGACTTTGCCGAAAGGCTAAACAGGTCTCTCCAAGAGCAATCTATTGGAGTTAAAGAATTGTCAGAGTTCAGTGGTGTCTCGTATGAGATGGCGCGGCGCTACACTCTTGGTACTGCAAAGCCGAGAGATGAGAAGATGATTCGAATTGCAGAAAGACTTGCCGTCTCACCGGCTTATCTTGATTATGGTGTGCCTGTTAATGGTGGCGACGCGCCAGCCAAAGGCACGGTCAGAATAGAGCAATTGGATGTTCATGCTTCAGCCGGGTCCGGATATATAAACCAACCATTCCCTACAATAGTGAGCTCAATAGAGATTCCAGAAGAGAGGATCTTCGAGTTGTTTGGTCGTAGAAGCCTTGATGGCATCGTCATGATAAATGTTGATGGCGATAGCATGATGCCCACGCTTTGCCCAAAGGACCTGCTTTTCATAGACAGCAAGGTTGAACAATTCAGCGGCGACGGCGTTTATGTGTTCAATTTTGAAGACAGTACGTTCGTTAAACGTTTGCAGAAGGTAAAAGGGCGCCGACTGGCAGTTCTTTCAGACAATGAACATTACCCGCCCTTCTTCATAGAGGAGCATGAAATGAATGAACTATACATATTCGGCAAGCTAATCAGATGCTTACCTCTAAAAATGATAGAGTTTGGCTAATAATTAATTCATCAAGAAACCGGCGAAAGCCGGTTTTTTTACGCCTCCAATTCCTCACCTCATAACACTACACTACTAAAAATTTCATTTTTCTACTTTTTGTTGTTGCAATTATCTACTTAAAGTAGCTATAGTCATTGCATCGAAAGCGAACAGGCAGGACGCCCACGAAGTAGCCGCCCGGGGCATGTGAAGGCCGGGATGATTCGCTAACACATAAATTCTCAAGGGGTTTCAGAATGAAAGAGAACGAACCACATATTTATGCCGGTAGCATGAACAACGAAGAGCTTTATCAGTGGATGTGTAAGAAGGTCGAAGCAATGGCGCATCTTCGTCAGTTACATATGGATAAAGCCTCCTGTGTTCGGAGGCTTAAAGAGGTGGATTCAATGATCACTGAAGCTACCCTTGAATCTCAATTAGAAATTTCTCGGACAGCTCAGGGTCCCACTCAGCGTCCAAATAATCAGGGAAGTTAACTGGGTAATTTGAGTGAGTAATGCGCGAGAGATATTCACTTACTGGCTCTGGAAGAGAAGAGAACTGGATTTCATCGTGCAGGGCAAGCAGCGCGTCAGTAAGTGTTAAATCTCGAATTAATGACAGCGGCCATTTGTATTTGAGAAGCAACTTGTGGTGAAGAGCCTGTTTTCCGTTAAGTCCATTGAGTTGATTCCCGTACTTTTTACGGTGCTCATAGAGAATGATGTCGAGAGCGCAGATTAGCACGGCGCGGTTTGTGACACAGGAAACTTCAGAGCTATCAACATAGCCACTGATTTGGATACCGCGAAGTTGAGCAATATTGCTTTTGATCTGCGTAAAGAGGTGAGCGATTCCATTGATCATTTTGATTTCTTCTTGGTTGTAGGGACTTTGAAGGATACCACCGCGCCTGATGTGGTTAAAAGCTGGCACGAAACATAAAAGCTGTGTGGAGTCTTGGCGGTACCAGTACAAACCTTTGAAGTACCTGGTACCGCCCTTTTTACTCAACTGAAAGCGCGTTCTGTCTCTTGTCATTAAGTGCCAGTTCGTTAAATCCAAAAATCAGCGGAACGCGCTTTCAATTGAGTGGAGAAACTTAGCGGCGATTGCAGTCGCCCGTTTCACTAAGTGCCTCTTGATGGGGCATTTACTGAAACGAAACCCAAACTTTTATTCGCATTTTTGCGAGGGCTTCGTGCAACCAAAATTCAGCGCCGTGCAGGGCGCATATAACACGGAGAAACTACCATGACGACCACACAGAACGTCACTGAGTTACAACCACGTATGACCAGAGAGCAACTGATCGATGCAGCCCGTAAAGCTGCACCTCTCCTTCCGGTTGCTTACCGCGGGATCATGACCGAACTGGCTAACCGCCTTGATATCGTCAGCGTTGCGCTGTGCGAGTCAATGGAACAGCGTAAAGCACTGGCCATCGAGAACACCGTTTTACGCGACGATGTTAACTGCTGGGCCAAAGAATGCGACCGCATCGTTGAACGTCATACCAAATCGCCGACCAATATGCACATGCTGGAGGCGCAGAGAGAATTACGCGAGTTAACTCCAGTAACCGATCAGGTTATTCGCGATATTGAAGCCACTGGCGTGGAAAAGTACGCAAACGCCACTCTTGCCATAGGGAAAGAAGAGCAAGAAGAAAGCATTGTTTACGCAGGAAATCAGGCTCTGTTGTTTGCTAACCAACTTCGTGAAGGTACTGCGTAATGGCTGCTAACTCATTCAAACAGATGTCCCGTGACGGGACCATCAAGCGCACCGATACCGGGATGTTTATCAGCCTTGAACATATCCACGTGCGTGAAGGTTTCAACAAGCGTGAAGACGACGAACGCACCCGCCAGGCAGATGACGACCTGTTTAACTATCTGATGAACGGTGGCACCGTCCCTCCACTGGAAGTTATCGCACGTGATGAAGGTGGTGTGTGGGTTGTTGAAGGTCACCGCCGTCGCCGTTGCTATGCGCGTTGTGCTGAAGCAGGTAAGCCAGTAGACCGCATTCATATCATGCCGTTCAACGGTAACGATGTGCAGCGACTGGCTCGCATCATGACCAGTAATAACCAACTTCCCCTTTCCGATATTGAACAGGCTGCTGTTATTCAGGAGCTTCATAACGCTTTCAACCAGACCACCAGCGAGATTGCAAAGCTGGTTAACAAATCTGTGCCGACTGTTGAAAAACTTCTGCTTCTAAGCACTGCTAACCACGACGTTCAGAATGAAGTTAAATCCGGGGCCGTGTCCGTAGATGTGGCAGTTGACCGCGTAAAAGAGTTCGGCGAAAAGGCCGGGGAGGTTCTCCAGAAGGATAAAGCTTCTGCTGCTGCCAAAGGCAAGAAAAAAGTCACCCGAAGCGTTATAGCGCCCGAAATTAGCATTAAGAAAGCGCGTCGCCTTGTAGAGCTGATCAGCGTGGTGGGTATAAGCGACACAGGTGTTATCGCTCTCGAAGGATTGGTACATGCAGAAGTCGTGGAAATTATCGACGAGCACAAAGCTATCGCCGCTCTGCGTCATGGAGAAACATCATGATTACCGAAAAAAATAATGTTTTTTATTGCGACTGCGGTTTTTCATGGCGGCGCGGTATGAGCGGTTCACATAATTGTGAGGATGGATTACGGGCAAAACTCACAGACATGGCAGTACAGCTCGCTAACGCCGGGAGCAAGTGCAGGGAACTGGCGGCGGAGAATGAAAAGCAGCTGACGCATAGCGAGGCACTGGCGGTCGATAATGCAGCATTGCGTGAAGTGGTTGAGCGCATGGTTAACCAATTTGCAATGAGCGGTATTTCTCCAGAGGAGAAGTCAATCAATCCAGCTAAATCACTAATGTTTGATGCTAAATCAGCATTATTTATGCCGGCCACCGACGCTTTCCTGGCTGAAGTGCGGGCGCAAGTCTGGATTGAAGGTAGCGAGCCAGAAGAATTTGGGCGTTATTGGGTTCGTTACGAAACTGATGTGGGACCGCAATACTGCTCTGCTGAGTGGATGGAATACAACTTCTGCGCCGGTAGTAACACCAATATCCATAAAATATGGCTGGCAGACCATTCTCGGTCGATTAACTCTCTGCGCGGCGTAACGCATTACACCAAATTGCCTGATTCACTGGAAGGAGCAGCCCAATGACAGCACTCAACAAACAGGCGCTGCGTGAAGCGGCGCAGGAAGAAATAATGCTCCGCTCTGTCAGTGATACCTCTGACGCCTGGCAGGATGAAGCAAGCCCGGAAGCTGTGCTGGCGCTGCTGGATGAGCTGGAAGCCGCAGAGAAGCGCAATGCTGAATTACAGAGAGAGAATGCATATATCTGCAACCGACACAAAGAACTGGACCTGTTAATCGGGAAGAACATTCTGGTCATGCAAGCTGCGATTATCGAATGGCAGGCAACTGGTGACGCTAAGAACGGGCTGTCATGGATTTATAACACGCTGTTTGGGCCTGGTGAATTGCCTGACGAATCTGAGAAAGATGCTCAGGCCTACTTTGACCGCAAATATGCACCGATTGACGAAGAGCTTATGGCGCTTCACAAGTGGTTTTGGGAACAAAGTGAAGCCGAACGTGCCGCCGCTGGCATTGGCGTGAAGGGGGAATGAGATGGTCGATAAACTGAAAATTCGAGCAGAAGACGTTGAGCCTGGCGATGTAGTTATCACCTTTCACGGCAAACGTTACACAGTGAAGACGTTCTGGGAAGAGGATGGTGTCGTAACTCTGTTCGGCACTGACGGTTATGAAACTGAATATGATTACGATGACATTCTCAATGTGGAGAGGGACTAACCCATGACAACTAACAACCACCCGGCGCACGGTCCTGTATCACTCGATCGCCTGCACCAGATAAGCGAAATACTCAGCAAAGCAGCCGCACAAAGTGACGGCGGTAATATCGGCTACGCAATGGCTGATGCAGTGAAGGTGATTGATGTGGCTATTGCGGCGTTTGATGCTGAGCCTATGGCGTGGCGATGGTTCCACCTAAATCAATGGCATGTTACCAATGATGAGGAGCGAGCAAGGGATTTGGCTTGGGATGGCGTCAAAGTGATACCACTCTACACTGCCCCGCCAGCGCAGGTAGTGCCGGAGAATTACGTAACAGCAGAACACCGTCGCGTTATTGAAATGCTGCTCAATGTTTGCGGGGCCGCATTCGAACTCGCAGATGATAGCTGTCAGCAAGAGGTTGATGGCGAAGAGTGCCACGTTGTTCCAGACGACGCATTTCAGAAGCTAAGTGATGCGCTGGACGAAATCGAAAACACTCTCCCGACAGAAGATGTCGACAGGCCAGACGTATTTCTTGCCTGGTCGGCAATGCCAAGGGCAGCGCTGAAATCTATTCTCCAGGCTGGCAACTCTCCGGTAACTCCGGATGGTTGGATTCCGGTAAGCGAGCGGATGCCGGGGAGGTCGGGCGTGTATATGGTGTGGAATGGTAAGCACATTGGTGCAGTATCTTTATTTTTTGGCTCATTTCAGTGTATTAAGCCAGAGCAAATAACCCACTGGAGACATATGCCAGCCGCCCCGCAAGAGGAAAAGACAGAAAGAAAAAAGTAGAACGCTGCGATGTCTGTACGGAAGGCGCTCGCGGCGGGTGTGGAACATGTGCTTTTAGCGGTAATCTTTGATGAGGTGCTCATGACTACTAATGATTTTATGGAAGAGCAGGAAGTTTTTAACCTGTTGGGCAAGAAAAAAACAGCCGTTTGGAGATTGCGGAAAGAACATGGTTTTCCACAACCGGTTCTAACATATCCTACTCGTTATAGTAGAAAAGCAGTTATCCGCTGGATAGATGAAGGAGGAATAAATAAACATTCATAGGCAAGTGAGTGCAACCCTTAACAGGGCTGCACTCAATTTATCATTGATGCCAGCCAGGCAAATCGTTATTAAATACATCGGCTTCAGGAAATATTTGAACAGCTGGAATAAAACACTCTAAAATCCTATCGGTATAAAAATAGTCAAGAGTTTCATCAACCATCCAAGAATGACTTTCTTCTATACGCTGGACAAGGTAATGAATATTTAACCGTACAAGCTTTGACTCAAGCTTGAATGATTTCGTAACCTCAAGATTTTTATCACGCCGCTTATCTGCAACATCTTTTTGAACATCAGCATCTATTGCAACATGACCGACACCAAGCCCATTGTTAGAAATTTGTTTTTCTATTTCAGCTAATGTACTTTTAATATGCCGAGAACGACACTCCAGGGATCTTTCATTAACACACCGCCATGTCAACAAAGACGCGTATTTAATCTTTGAAATAAACCGTTGATCGCGCTCATCAGGCCTACCAGACGCAAATATATTATAGAAGTCATCACCAAGCTGATCACCTTTAAGTAATCTCGCTAATTTAGTATGAAACGAAAGTGAACCGTTAACTTCCACATCATATTTTGCCGAATTCAAATTTACTGCTTTTACAAATCCAACAGCAAAATCATCATCCCAGGAGTAATCTTTCCCGTAATAGTTACTTAAATGATTCACAAGATAATTATCAGGTGTGTCTTTGACTTCACTTTTATAGGTCACATCCATCCAAACACTCATCCTTTTAGAATGGATTCGAAGTTCTGCTAAATGGGCTCTGATAAAGTGTGTATGTTCTTCCTGGGTTGCATATGTCCCTTTCTGGAGCCTTTTACATTCAACAAAAAACTCCACCCCGCCATCAAAACTACATTTAAATTCCGGGGTTTTTGCAATTCCTTTTCGTTCAGGAATAAACTCAACCTCATACCCCATTGCGGCATAATTCCCTGCAAGTATCAATTCAAACAATGCTGTATCTGGATAAACGCTGGTGCTATCGAGCATTCTTTTAGCCCGTTCTTTAGCTCCTGATATTTGATTAAGAATCTTAACGTTTTGACCTAATTGTTTCACCCAAGGAATTATTTGTGACGCAGTAGATATTTCAAAGGCTCGTCGATTATCAATTAAAGACTTCGCTTGCGAAAAAAAGCCAGCGACAACATCATCGCCATACCAACTTTTATCAAACGGGGCACCGAAATTCACCTTCTTTGATGTTTCTTTAATATAATTACCCTGTGCGATTTCCAATCTCACGGAAAATCCTTGAGGGTCAGTAGTCGTTTCTGCAAGCCACCTTAGCGCTTTCATGA
>OIWN01002105.1_pt1 | contig 13988 bp, 10 predicted proteins | sample 1587591 | NCBI WGS metagenome assembly OIWN01 (sample SAMEA3888901, study PRJEB22519) | human gut metagenome | biome: human gut; feature: human-associated habitat; material: faeces | place: Denmark | collected 2010 | reverse complement strand
TGTTGATGTTTTACTTACCGATTTAAATGGTTGCTTCCGTGGAAAGCGTATTCCTGTTTCAAGCCTGAAGAAGCTCGAGAAAGGGTGTTATTTCCCGGCCTCGGTATTTGCAATGGATATTCTGGGCAACGTAGTAGAAGAAGCAGGTCTGGGTCAGGAAATGGGCGAGCCGGATCGTACCTGTGTTCCTGTTCTCGGTTCCTTAACTCCTTCTGCCGCCGATCCAGAGTTTATCGGTCAGATGCTCCTGACCATGGTCGATGAAGATGGCGCTCCCTTTGACGTTGAGCCGCGGAACGTTCTTAACTGCCTGTGGCAGCAGCTGCGCCAGCGCGGATTGTTCCCGGTCGTAGCGGTAGAGCTGGAGTTCTATTTACTGGATCGCCAGCGCGACGCTGAAGGGTATCTGCAACCGCCCTGCGCGCCTGGCACCGATGACCGCAATACACAAAGCCAGGTTTACTCCGTTGATAACCTCAACCACTTCGCCGACGTGCTCAATGATATTGATGAACTGGCGCAGTTACAGCTGATTCCGGCAGATGGCGCGGTCGCTGAGGCCTCGCCGGGTCAGTTTGAAATCAACCTTTACCATACTGATAACGTGCTGGAAGCCTGCGATGATGCGCTGGCACTAAAACGCCTGGTGCGTCTGATGGCAGAAAAGCATAAGATGCACGCCACTTTTATGGCGAAGCCGTATGAAGAGCACGCGGGCAGCGGAATGCATATCCATATCAGTATGCAAAATAATCGTGGCGAGAACGTGCTTTCTGACGCGGAAGGCGAAGATTCGCCGCTGCTGAAAAAGATGCTCGCCGGGATGATTGACCTGATGCCGTCGTCGATGGCGTTGCTGGCACCAAACGTGAACTCGTATCGCCGCTTCCAGCCGGGAATGTATGTGCCGACGCAGGCGTCGTGGGGCCATAACAACCGCACCGTCGCCCTGCGTATTCCGTGCGGCGACCGTCATAATCACCGCGTGGAATATCGCGTGGCGGGTGCCGATGCCAACCCATATCTGGTGATGGCAGCGATTTTTGCCGGTATTTTGCATGGCCTTGATAACGAGCTGCCGTTGCAGGAAGAAGTCGAAGGCAACGGGCTGGAACAGGAAGGCTTACCCTTTCCGATTCGCCAGAGCGATGCCCTGGGTGAGTTTATCGAGAATGATCACCTGCGCCGCTATTTAGGCGAACGCTTCTGCCATGTCTATCACGCCTGTAAAAATGATGAGCTGTTGCAGTTTGAGCGCCTCATCACAGAAACAGAAATTGAGTGGATGTTGAAAAACGCGTAATACCCCTTGCGGGGTTGTTTCATCGGCCTGAGCGGAACCAGGCCTGACATTTGCTGGTAATCCAGACATTTCCCGGATGTCGCGTTATGGAGCGCGGGCGGCAACGGGCTTCCGTTAACGATTAAGACTGTGACGAGGAAATGAGATGATGCCGATGATTAAATCCCCGCATGGCGAGGGAGGCTGCGTATGCGCCCCTCCTGCTACTGACTGGACTCCGCCCCCTTTGCTTCCCTTGCTAAACAGGTTTGATTTCAGGTCGACACGACCGCAAACCTTATTACGCAGGGGAGGCAGCAAGTATGGCTATTAATTCACCACTGAATATTGCTGCGCAACCCGGCAAAACCCGTCTGCGAAAATCACTGAAATTGTGGCAGGTGGTGATGATGGGTCTGGCCTATCTCACGCCGATGACCGTATTTGATACTTTTGGTATTGTCTCCGGCATTAGCGACGGTCACGTTCCGGCGTCCTATTTGCTGGCGCTGGCGGGTGTGCTGTTTACCGCTATCAGCTACGGCAAACTGGTTCGCCAGTTTCCGGAGGCCGGTTCGGCCTATACCTACGCGCAAAAGTCGATTAACCCGCACGTCGGATTTATGGTCGGCTGGTCATCGCTGCTGGATTATCTCTTTTTGCCGATGATTAACGTCTTGTTGGCGAAAATCTATCTCTCCGCCCTCTTCCCGGAAGTGCCGCCGTGGGTGTGGGTGGTAACCTTCGTCGCCATTTTAACCGCCGCGAATCTGAAGAGCGTCAACCTGGTCGCTAACTTCAATACCCTGTTTGTACTGGTGCAAATCTCCATCATGGTGGTGTTTATCTTCCTGGTAGTTCAGGGACTGCATAAAGGAGAAGGCGTTGGCACCGTCTGGTCACTTCAGCCGTTTATCAGCGAGAACGCGCACCTGATCCCGATTATTACCGGGGCGACGATTGTCTGTTTCTCCTTCCTCGGTTTCGATGCGGTGACCACGCTTTCGGAAGAGACGCCGGACGCCGCACGCGTGATCCCGAAAGCCATCTTCCTGACGGCGGTCTACGGTGGCGTTATCTTTATCGCGGCGTCGTTCTTTATGCAGCTGTTCTTTCCCGATATCAGCCGCTTTAAAGATCCGGATGCCGCACTGCCTGAAATTGCGCTGTACGTCGGCGGCAAGCTCTTCCAGTCGATTTTCCTCTGCACCACGTTTGTGAACACGTTAGCCTCTGGCCTGGCTTCACATGCCAGCGTGTCGCGTCTGCTGTATGTGATGGGGCGTGACAATGTGTTTCCGGAGCGCGTGTTTGGCTATGTGCACCCAAAATGGCGGACTCCGGCACTCAACGTCATTATGGTCGGGATTGTCGCGTTGTCGGCGCTGTTCTTCGATTTAGTTACCGCCACAGCGTTAATTAACTTCGGTGCTCTGGTGGCGTTTACCTTCGTGAATCTGTCGGTGTTTAATCATTTCTGGCGGCGTAAAGGAATGAATAAAAGCTGGAAGGATCACTTCCACTATTTGCTGATGCCGCTGGTTGGCGCGCTGACGGTGGGTGTGCTGTGGGTTAACCTCGAGTCAACGTCACTGACACTCGGTCTGGTATGGGCTTCGTTAGGCGGCGCATATTTATGGTATCTGATCCGCCGCTATCGCAAAGTGCCGTTGTATGATGGTGACAGAACGCCGGTGAGTGAAACGTAATAGTCGGATGCGCGGCGCATTATCCTGCCTGAGGGTAACGCGCCGCGCCATTAACTATAAAAAGATGTATGACCCGGATCACGAGTGCTATCATCCGCCCTTATGCTTAGCGCATTAACCCCAGGGGCAAATAATGAACCACGATATCCCGCTAAAATATTTTGATATTGCCGATGAGTACGCGACCGAATGCGCAGAGCCTGTCGCAGAGGCTGAACGCACACCGCTGGCCCACTACTTCCAGTTACTGCTCACCCGTTTGATGAACAATGAAGAGATCAGCGAAGAAGCCCAACATGAAATGGCTGCTGAAGCGGGGATTAATCCCGTACGCATTGATGAGATCGCAGAGTTTTTGAATCAATGGGGTAATGAGTAATGATTTAATTGCAGACGATCGGTCAGTATCGTTGTCCGGATAAAGCGTTCACGCCGCATCTGGCTAACAATGACACGCACTGCAGCGTGCTTTAATGGGTTTCTCACGATCGTACCGCTCTGCTCCTCGCTAAGTTGTTCTGTGAGTTATAGTTATAGAGAAATCACGGGTACGAATGTTGAACAGATGGCGACGTCACCTGTTCAACGACCAACCACACGGCCCTCATTACGACCCCTGAACACAAACGGTAATGGCAAATGTCATTAAATATTAGTAAGATAGCCTCTTTACATAAAATCCCTTAATATTATGCGCCAGGTATTATCGTCTCTTTTGGTGATTGCTGGACTTGTGAGTGGTCAGGCAATCGCCGCGCCTGAATCTCCCCCGCATGCTGATATCCGCGACAGCGGTTTTGTCTATTGCGTCAGCGGGCAAGTCAACACCTTTAACCCATCCAAAGCGAGCAGTGGGTTAATTGTCGATACCCTTGCCGCCCAGTTTTATGATCGACTGCTGGATGTCGATCCCTATACCTATCGCCTGATGCCGGAACTTGCCGAAAGCTGGGAAGTACTCGACAACGGCGCGACCTATCGCTTCCACCTGCGTCGCGATGTTCCGTTTCAAAAAACCGACTGGTTTACTCCCACTCGTAAAATGAATGCCGACGATGTGGTGTTTACTTTCCAGCGAATTTTTGACCGCAACAACCCGTGGCATAACGTCAACGGCAGCAACTTCCCCTACTTCGACAGCCTGCAATTTGCCGATAACGTGAAAAGCGTCCGCAAACTGGATAATCATACCGTTGAGTTCCGACTCGCCCAGCCGGATGCTTCTTTTTTGTGGCACCTCGCAACCCATTATGCTTCGGTCATGTCGGCAGAATATGCCCGGAAGTTAGAGAAAGAAGATCGCCAGGAGCAACTCGACCGTCAACCGGTCGGCACCGGTCCGTATCAGTTGTCGGAATACCGCGCCGGGCAATTTATTCGCCTACAACGTCATGATGACTTCTGGCGCGGTAAACCGTTAATGCCGCAGGTAGTGGTGGATTTAGGCTCCGGCGGCACCGGACGTCTGTCGAAACTCCTGACCGGGGAATGCGACGTTCTGGCCTGGCCTGCTGCCAGCCAGCTATCCATTTTGCGTGACGACCCGCGCTTGCGTTTAACGCTGCGTCCTGGGATGAACGTCGCCTATCTGGCATTTAACACCGCCAAACCGCCGCTAAATAATCCCGCTGTCCGCCATGCGCTGGCACTGGCGATTAATAACCAGCGCCTGATGCAATCCATCTATTATGGTACGGCTGAAACGGCGGCCTCTATTTTACCGCGCGCCTCGTGGGCCTATGACAACGAGGCTAAAATTACTGAATACAATCCGGCGAAATCGCGCGAACAGTTGAAGTCGTTGGGGCTGGAAAATTTAACGCTGAAACTGTGGGTGCCCACACGTTCGCAGGCGTGGAACCCCAGTCCACTGAAAACTGCCGAACTGATTCAGGCGGATATGGCGCAGGTTGGCGTAAAAGTGGTGATTGTGCCGGTAGAAGGTCGCTTTCAGGAGGCGCGGTTGATGGATATGAGCCATGATCTGACGTTATCCGGTTGGGCGACGGACAGTAACGACCCGGACAGTTTCTTCCGTCCGTTACTGAGCTGCGCGGCAATTCATTCGCAGACCAACCTCGCCCACTGGTGCGATCCGAAATTCGACAGCGTATTGCGTAAGGCGCTCTCTTCGCAGCAGCTGGCGGCGCGTATTGAAGCCTATGACGAAGCGCAGAGTATTCTGGCGCAGGAATTGCCCATTTTGCCGCTGGCGTCGTCATTGCGTTTGCAGGCCTATCGGTACGATATCAAAGGTCTGGTACTTAGCCCGTTTGGTAACGCCTCCTTTGCTGGGGTGTATCGCGAGAAACAGGATGAGGTGAAAAAACCATGATTATCTTCACCTTACGCCGCATTTTGTTATTGATTGTCACCTTGTTCCTGCTGACCTTCGTTGGCTTCAGCTTGAGCTATTTCACCCCTCATGCGCCGTTACAAGGCGCGTCACTGTGGAATGCCTGGGTGTTCTGGTTTAACGGCCTGATCCACTGGGATTTTGGTGTTTCCAGCATTAACGGTCAACCGATTGCCGAACAGTTAAAAGAGGTCTTCCCGGCGACGATGGAACTGTGCATCCTCGCCTTCGGTTTTGCGCTGATTGTTGGCATCCCCGTGGGGATGATTGCCGGGATTACGCGCCATAAGTGGCAGGATAACTTGATCAACGCCATCGCCTTACTGGGCTTTTCAATCCCGGTGTTCTGGCTGGCGCTTCTGTTGACGCTGTTTTGTTCACTCACGCTAGGTTGGTTGCCCGTTTCAGGGCGTTTCGATCTGCTCTACGAAGTGAAACCGATTACCGGTTTTGCGTTGATTGATGCCTGGCTTTCGGACTCACCATGGCGGGATGAAATGATCATGAGCGCAATCCGCCATATGATATTGCCCGTGATCACCCTGTCGGTTGCGCCAACAACTGAAGTGATCCGCCTGATGCGTATCAGCACTATCGAAGTGTATGACCAGAACTATGTAAAAGCGGCGGCGACCCGCGGTTTGTCGCGCTTTACTATTTTGCGTCGCCACGTTCTGCATAACGCGTTACCGCCGGTTATTCCTCGCCTGGGCTTACAGTTTTCCACCATGCTGACGCTGGCGATGATCACCGAAATGGTTTTTAGCTGGCCGGGTTTAGGGCGCTGGTTAATTAACGCCATCCGCCAGCAGGATTACGCAGCCATTTCCGCCGGAGTGATGGTGTGTGGCTCACTGGTCATTATTGTTAACGTGATTTCTGATATTTTGGGTGCCATGGCTAACCCTCTGAAACATAAGGAATGGTATGCCTTACGATAGCGTATACAGCGAAAAGCGCCCGCCGGGCACGCTGCGTACCGCCTGGCGCAAATTTTATAGTGACGCCTCTGCGATGGTCGGCCTGTACGGCTGCGCGGGGCTGGCTGTACTGTGTATTTTTGGCGGCTGGTTTGCGCCTTACGGCATCGACCAGCAATTTCTCGGTTATCAATTATTGCCGCCGTCATGGTCGCGCTATGGCGAAGTTTCTTTCTTCCTGGGGACTGACGACCTCGGACGCGATGTTTTAAGCCGTTTACTGAGCGGAGCTGCGCCAACCGTGGGTGGCGCATTTGTGGTGACGCTTGCCGCGACGATCTGTGGCCTGGTACTGGGCACCTTCGCCGGGGCGACACACGGCCTCCGCTCAGCGGTGCTTACCCATATTCTGGATACCTTACTGGCGATCCCTTCGCTGCTGTTGGCAATTATCGTTGTAGCGTTTGCCGGACCGAGTTTGTCCCACGCTATGTTTGCTGTCTGGCTGGCATTGCTGCCGCGTATGGTACGTTCGATTTACAGCATGGTGCATGACGAACTGGAAAAAGAGTACGTTATCGCCGCCCGTCTGGATGGCGCATCAACGCTGAATATTCTCTGGTTTGCTGTGATGCCAAACATCACCGCCGGGCTGGTCACCGAGATCACCCGCGCACTGTCGATGGCAATTCTCGATATCGCCGCGCTGGGCTTTCTCGATCTCGGCGCACAACTCCCCTCGCCTGAATGGGGAGCGATGCTCGGTGATGCGCTGGAACTGATTTATGTCGCCCCGTGGACTGTCATGCTGCCAGGTGCGGCAATTATGATTAGCGTGTTGTTGGTTAACCTCCTTGGCGATGGCGTTCGTCGTGCGATTATTGCGGGGGTGGAATAATGCCATTACTCGATATTCGTAACCTGACCATTGAATTTAAAACCGGTGATGAGTGGGTTAAAGCCGTCGACCGGGTAAGTATGACCTTAACCGAAGGTGAAATCCGCGGTCTTGTTGGTGAATCCGGTTCCGGCAAGAGTTTGATTGCGAAAGCGATTTGTGGGGTGAATAAAGATAACTGGCGTGTTACTGCTGACCGTATGCGTTTTGATGATATCGATTTGCTGCGTCTCTCCGCACGCGAACGGCGCAAACTGGTTGGCCATAACGTGTCGATGATTTTCCAGGAACCGCAGTCGTGTCTTGACCCTTCAGAACGTGTGGGCCGCCAGTTGATGCAAAACATCCCAGCCTGGACCTATAAAGGCCGTTGGTGGCAGCGTTTTGGCTGGCGCAAACGCCGTGCCATTGAACTGCTGCACCGCGTGGGGATTAAAGATCACAAAGATGCGATGCGCAGTTTTCCCTATGAGTTGACCGAAGGTGAATGTCAGAAAGTGATGATAGCCATTGCACTGGCGAATCAACCGCGTCTGCTGATTGCTGACGAACCGACCAACTCAATGGAGCCAACAACCCAGGCGCAAATCTTTCGCCTGCTGACGCGTCTCAACCAAAACAGCAATACCACTATTTTGCTTATCAGCCATGACTTACAAATGCTTAGCCAATGGGCGGATAAAATTAACGTGCTTTACTGCGGTCAAACAGTGGAAACCGCGCCGAGTAAGGAGTTGGTGACGATGCCACATCATCCTTATACCCAGGCGCTGATCCGCGCGATACCAGACTTCGGCAGCGCGATGCCGCATAAAAGTCGCCTCAATACGCTGCCCGGCGCTATCCCACTGCTGGAACAGTTACCGATTGGTTGTCGTCTGGGGCCACGTTGCCCGTATGCACAACGAGAATGCATTGTGACGCCACGTTTGACGGGGGCGAAAAATCATCTCTATGCCTGTCATTTCCCGCTGAACATGGAGAAAGAGTGAGATGATCGAAACGCTGCTTGAAGTGCGTAATTTAAGTAAAACGTTCCGCTACCGGACCGGCTGGTTTCGTCGTCAGACCGTAGAAGCGGTAAAACCCTTGAGCTTTACGCTACGTGAAGGCCAGACACTGGCGATTATTGGCGAGAATGGTTCGGGTAAATCCACGCTGGCAAAAATGCTGGCGGGAATGATAGAGCCTACCAGCGGCGAGTTATTGATTGACGATCATCCACTGCATTTTGGCGATTATTCCTTCCGCAGTCAGCGTATTCGCATGATTTTTCAGGATCCTTCGACCTCGTTGAATCCCCGTCAACGTATCTCGCAAATTCTGGATTTTCCACTGCGCCTGAACACCGACCTGGAACCGGAACAGCGTCGCAAACAGATTATTGAAACGATGCGTATGGTTGGGCTGCTACCGGATCACGTCAGTTACTATCCGCATATGTTGGCACCCGGACAAAAACAGCGTCTGGGTCTGGCGCGCGCGCTGATATTGCGCCCAAAAGTCATTATTGCCGATGAAGCCCTCGCTTCACTGGATATGTCGATGCGTTCGCAGTTGATTAATCTGATGCTGGAATTACAGGAAAAACAGGGCATTTCGTATATTTATGTTACCCAGCATATCGGAATGATGAAGCACATTAGCGACCAGGTGCTGGTGATGCATCAGGGCGAGGTTGTCGAGCGAGGCAGCACCGCGGATGTGCTGGCATCGCCGCTGCATGAACTCACCAAACGGCTGATTGCCGGTCATTTTGGCGAGGCATTGACGGCGGATGCGTGGCGTAAAGATCGCTAATTTTCTGAATCCTCCTTCCAGATTATTCACCTCATTCTGACAAAAGATTAAATCTTGTCAGAATGAGGTGATAGATAAAATTAAATCAAATGCGCGTGATTTAAGACGCAATCTCACTTTGCAGGAACGAAAGCTCTGGCGATATCTTCGCAGCCGACGTTTTAGTGATTTCAAATTTCGCCGTCAACATCCAGTGGGGAGCTACATTCTCGATTTTGCTTGCTGCTCGGCGCGTGTAGTCGTTGAGCTGGATGGTGGGCAGCATGATTTAGCAGTTGCCTATGATTCCAGGCGCACTAGCTGGCTTGAGTCGCAGGGCTGGACCGTGCTGCGTTTCTGGAATAACGAGATTGATTGTAATGAGGAGACGGTGCTGGAGAATATTCGGCAAGGTCTGAACCGTCCCAGCCATCGCCATGAAAGGGTTAGGGGCTGTATGAGCCTGTTTGTTGCTGGGGTAACAATATTTGCACAATACGGTCCCCTCGCCCCTCTGGGGAGAGGGTTAGGGTGAGGGGAAAAGCGCCCCCCCTGCCGCAGCCTGCTCCGGTCGGACCTGGCAACTATAGCTACTCACAGCCAGGTTGATTATAATAACCGTTTATCTGTTCGTACTGTTTACTAAAACGACGAATCGCCTGATTTTCAGGCACAACAAGCATCAACAATAAGGATTAAAGCTATGGGTTTTCTTTCCGGTAAGCGCATTCTGGTAACCGGTGTTGCCAGCAAACTATCCATCGCCTACGGTATCGCTCAGGCGATGCACCGCGAAGGAGCTGAACTGGCATTCACCTACCAGAACGACAAACTGAAAGGCCGCGTAGAAGAATTTGCCGCTCAATTGGGTTCTGACATCGTTCTGCAGTGCGATGTTGCAGAAGATGCCAGCATCGACACCATGTTCGCTGAACTGGGGAAAGTTTGGCCGAAATTTGACGGTTTCGTACACTCTATTGGTTTTGCACCTGGCGATCAGCTGGATGGTGACTATGTTAACGCCGTTACCCGTGAAGGCTTCAAAATTGCCCACGACATCAGCTCCTACAGCTTCGTTGCAATGGCAAAAGCTTGCCGCTCCATGCTGAATCCGGGTTCTGCCCTGCTGACCCTTTCCTACCTTGGCGCTGAGCGCGCTATCCCGAACTACAACGTTATGGGTCTGGCAAAAGCGTCTCTGGAAGCGAACGTGCGCTATATGGCGAACGCGATGGGTCCGGAAGGTGTGCGTGTTAACGCCATCTCTGCTGGTCCGATCCGTACTCTGGCGGCCTCCGGTATCAAAGACTTCCGCAAAATGCTGGCTCATTGCGAAGCCGTTACCCCGATTCGCCGTACCGTTACTATTGAAGATGTGGGTAACTCTGCGGCATTCCTGTGCTCCGATCTCTCTGCCGGTATCTCCGGTGAAGTGGTCCACGTTGACGGCGGTTTCAGCATTGCTGCAATGAACGAACTCGAACTGAAATAATCGTTCTGTTGGTAAAGATGGGCGGCGTTCTGCCGCCCGTTATCTCTGTTATACCTTTCTGATATTTGTTATCGCCGATCCGTCTTTCTCCCCTTCCCGCCTTGCGTCAGGATAACGATTTCCTTTACGACCAAGGAGCGCCCATGGAACAACGCCACATCACCGGCAAAAGCCACTGGTATCATGAAACGCAATCCAGTACTACGGAGTATGACGTTCTGCCTCTGGTCCCGGAAGCCGCAAAGGTCAGCGATCCCTTTCTACTCGACGTGATCCTTGAAAAAGAAACGCTGGCCCCCTTCCTTTCATGGCTGGACCCTGCGCGTGTTCTTGCAGTGGATTTGTTCCCTGACCAGCTTACCGTGACCCGTTCACAGACCTTCACCGCTTATGAACGCTTGTCGACGGCCCTGACGGTTGCTCAGGTTTGCGGCGTCCAGCGGTTATGTAACTACTATTCGGCGCGACTTACGCCGCTCCCCGGGCCTGATTCCACCAGGGAAAGTAATCATCGGTTGGCACAAATCACGCAATATGCCCGCCAACTGGCTAGCTCGCCTTCTATTATCGACAACCGATCGCGCCAGCATCTGAATGACGTCGGTCTTACTGCCTGGGACTGTGTGATCATTAGCCAAATCATTGGTTTTATTGGCTTTCAGGCGCGGACAATTGCGACATTTCAGGCTTATCTCGGGCATCCGGTACGCTGGTTACCCGGGCTGGAGATACAAAACTACGCCGACGCGTCACTGTTTGCTGATGAATCATTACGCTGGCGAAGCAGCTATGAGGTGGAAAAACTACCTGAAGAGCACACAAAAAGTTCAACTGCAGAACTTTGCCAACTGGCCGAAATACTCTCTCTCCACCCTATTTCACTTTCCCTTCTCGAAAAGTTGTTAAACAGCACACGGGGCAATACACAGCCGGATAATCAGCTTGCGGCGTTGTTATGCGCGCGTATAAATGGCAGTCCTGCTTGTTTTGCCACCTGTATGGATTCATCAAATGAATATAAAAAAATCAGCACCCTTATGCGCAAGGGCGAAAATGAAATTAACCAATGGGCTGACCGTCATTCTGTTGAGCGCGCTACCGTTCAGGCGATACAATGGCTGACCCGAGCACCCGATCGCTTTAGCGCCGCCCAGTTCAGCCCTTTACTCGAACACGAAAAATCATCAACGCAGATTATTAATCTGCTGGTATGGAGCGGGCTGTGTGGCTGGATAAATCGCTTAAAAATCGCGTTGGGTGAGACATATTAACCTTGCCGCGTCAGACAGATTCGCGTAAAACTGTCAGCCGCTCTAATGGCCACCAAAATAGACGCTGCTAGCGCAGCTTAAACAGCAACTGCATTCCCAGACGCCACGCGCTGAAGGGGTGGTAAAAGCCACAGAAAAAGGCTTTGGCTTCCTGGAAGTCGACGCGCAAAAAAGTTATTTCATTCCGCCGCCGCAGATGAAAAAAGTCATGCATGGCGACCGAATTATCGCGGTGATCCACAGTGAAAAAGAACGTGAATCCGCAGAGCCAGAAGAACTGGTTGAACCGTTCCTGACTCGTTTCGTGGGTAAGGTTCAGGGCAAAATGACCGTCTGGCCATCGTTCCTGATCATCCACTCTTAAAAGACGCCATTCCTTGCCGCGCAGCCCGTGGCCTGAACCACGAGTTTAAAGAAGGCGACTGGGCGGTTGCCGAAATGCGCCGTCATCCGCTGAAAGGCGATCGTTCTTTCTATGCAGAACTGACACAATACATCACTTTTGGTGACGATCACTTTGTACCGTGGTGGGTTACCCTTGCACGCCATAATCTGGAAAAAGAAGCACCAGACGGCGTCGCTACCGAAATGCTCGATGAAGGTCTGGTTCGTGAAGATCTGACCGCGCTGGATTTTGTCACCATCGACAGTGCCAGCACAGAAGATATGGATGACGCCCTTTTCGCTAAGGCGTTGCCGGATGACAAACTTCAGCTGATTGTGGCGATTGCCGATCCAACCGCGTGGATTGCTGAAGGCAGCAAGCTGGACAAAGCCGCGAAAATTCGCGCATTCACCAACTATCTGCCTGGCTTCAACATCCCTATGCTGCCTCGCGAGCTTTCTGACGATCTCTGCTCACTGCGCGCCAATGAAGTCCGCCCGGTACTGGCATGCCGCATGACGCTCTCCGCTGATGGCACCATTGAAGATAATATCGAATTCTTTGCCGCCACCATCGAATCCAAAGCAAAGCTGGTGTATGACCAGGTTTCTGACTGGCTGGAAAATACCGGTGACTGGCAGCCTGAAAGTGAAGCAATTGCCGAACAAGTCCGTTTGCTAGCGCAAATTTGCCAACGCCGCGGCGAGTGGCGTCATAACCACGCACTGGTGTTTAAAGATCGCCCGGATTACCGCTTTATTCTCGGTGAAAAAGGTGAAGTGCTGGATATCGTCGCCGAGCCTCGTCGCATTGCCAACCGTATCGTCGAAGAAGCGATGATTGCCGCTAACATTTGTGCGGCCCGCGTACTGCGCGATAAGCTCGGTTTTGGCATCTATAACGTGCATATGGGCTTTGATCCGGCGAATGCCGACGCGCTGGCAGCGTTGCTGAAAACGCACGGTCTGCATGTCGATGCCGAAGAAGTGCTCACGCTGGACGGTTTCTGCAAACTGCGTCGTGAACTGGACGCGCAACCAACTGGTTTCCTCGACAGCCGCATTCGTCGCTTCCAGTCATTTGCTGAAATTAGCACTGAACCCGGTCCTCACTTTGGCCTCGGTCTGGAAGCATACGCCACCTGGACTTCGCCGATCCGTAAATATGGCGACATGATCAACCACCGTCTGCTGAAAGCGGTTATCAAAGGCGAAACTGCGACGCGCCCACAGGATGAAATCACTGTCCAAATGGCCGAGCGTCGCCGTCTCAACCGGATGGCAGAACGTGATGTTGGTGACTGGTTATACGCACGCTTCCTGAAAGACAAAGCCGGGACCGACACCCGTTTCGCAGCGGAAATTGTCGATATCAGCCGTGGCGGCATGCGTGTTCGTTTGGTTGATAACGGCGCTATCGCCTTTATTCCGGCACCTTTCTTACACGCTGTGCGCGATGAACTGGTTTGCAGCCAGGAAAACGGCACTGTACAAATTAAAGGTGAAACGGTTTACAAAGTGACTGACGTTATTGACGTCACTATTGCCGAAGTCCGCATGGAAACCCGCAGCATTATTGCGCGCCCGGTCGCGTAATCTCCTTTCACGGCCCATTCCTCATGGATGGGCCGTTTATTTCCCCGCTCTACCTTCGTTATATCCAGGCAGATTTTTTAACTGACTTTCGTTTGAAAACTGGCGTTTTTCCAAAACTGGATTACAAATAAATATATAAAAAAAACAATGCGTTTAGCCGCCGTTAATTTCATGTAAGTCATGTTGTTCCTTTTATTTAACCGCGGACTCCGCTGTTAACCGGAGGATATGCATCATGAAAACCGTTAGGGAGTCCACAACGTTGTACAACTTTCTCGGATCGCACAATCCATACTGGCGG
>OIWN01002069.1_pt1 | contig 14192 bp, 17 predicted proteins | sample 1587591 | NCBI WGS metagenome assembly OIWN01 (sample SAMEA3888901, study PRJEB22519) | human gut metagenome | biome: human gut; feature: human-associated habitat; material: faeces | place: Denmark | collected 2010 | reverse complement strand
TGTCAGCGCTGCCGTCACCTGCTTCACCTTACCCGTCAGCAACAGAACCGCCTGATCAATGCGGCGGCGGTGCTCCTCTTTTCCGGGGGTGCCGCAGCAGAAGCCATCGCAGCGGCCCATGTGGAAATTCAGGCACGGGCGCTCCTTACCAATATCCCGTGGGAACTTGCGGCGGCAAGTGGGCAGGCGCAGCGCGCCGCACACCGCATTCAGCGCAGCACGGGTTTCGCTGCGCCCACCGTAAGGGCCAAAATATTTCGCCCCATCCTCGCGCACGGTGTTGGAGAGGGAAAAGACAGGATATTCCTCCTGCACCGTCAGCCGGACAAACGGATAGCCTTTATCATCCTTGAGCAGAATATTGTATCGAGGCATGTACTGTTTAATGAGCGCATTTTCCAGGATCAGCGCCTCAAATTCACTGGAGGCAATGATGGTATCAAAGTGATCCACCCGGGACACCATGCGCCGCGTTTTTTCATTATGGCCCGCATTATCCTGAAAATACTGACTCACCCGGTTTTTCAATTTTTTTGCTTTGCCCACATAAATCACCGTGCCCTGAACGTCCATCATAATATAGACGCCGGGACTCAGCGGCAAGCCGTTGGCTTTTTCCTTCAATTCCTGCTTTGTCAAGCTATGCCCCCTCCGCACACAACAGCGTTTTGTTCAGTGTAGCAAAAAAGGGCCGCCGCGTCCATAGACACGGCGGCTTTTTTTCTTTCTCTCCCGAATTACTCGGCAAAATTGGTGGAAACCAACTCCGACAAAGCCGCGACGGCTTCCTTCTCGTCGCTGCCATCTGCAATCAGGTTGATCGCAGTACCCTGAACAATGCCCAGAGACAAAACGCCCAACAGGCTCTTTGCGTTGACACGGCGCTCATCCTTTTCAACCCAGATACCGCTCTTGAATTCATTGGCCTTCTGGATAAAAAAGGTGGCAGGTCTGGCGTGCAGGCCAACCTCGTTATTCACCGTGACCTCCTGCATGTACATGTATCAGCACCCCTTCAAATGTTATCTTTTCAGTTAGCTATACTTTAGCAAATTTCCTTGTGCCGCGTCAATGACGATTTGCACAAACTTCGCCAATCAAAAAAAGTTTACCAGTCATTTTATCCAAAATTCATCTTTTTTACACAAAAAGCATACCGTTCTTTTCCAGAACAGACGCCGCAGCGCGTTTCAGTCTATCATACGCTTTTCCGTGAAAAAGGTGCTGCCTGCAACGGCAGTCATTTCAATGCCGCCACCGTCACGCCGTCTTCACCCTCGCCGAACACGCCCAGACGGAACGCCTTGACATAGGGATGGCGTTTCAGGAGCTGGTGCACCGCCTTGCGCAACGCCCCGGTGCCTTTCCCGTGAATAATCGTCACTTGGGTCAGACGACCCATCACCGCCTCATCCAAGAAGCGATCCACCACAATCTCCGCCTCATCGGTCATCATACCGCGGATGTCCAGCTCCATGCTGGCCGCAGCGCGGGCCGGGACGGACACGCTCCCTTTTCCTTTGCGCGGCGCGGCCGCCTTTTGGCTTCCGCGGCTCTCACCTTCCACCAGAAACACTTCGCCGGGCCTGGCATTAATTTTCAACGCCCCGGCCTGCAGCTGCAGCGAGCCGTCTTTATTGATGGAAAGCACCGTGGCATGGGTCTTGACACCGGGCAGCTCCACACGGTCCCCCACTGCGATGGGGCGCTCATTTTTACGCCGGGGGGCATCCGGCAACGCGGCATCCCCCTGCAGCTTATCCGCTGCGGCATTCAAATCCCGCAGCAATGCGGCGCGCGCTTCATTCTCCTGCTGCGCCGAACGCTCCTGCTCCGCCGCAGCGCGCATGCGGTCCAACTCGTCAAACACACGTCCTGCCTGGGCGCGGGCATCCTCCAGAATACGGCGCGCTTCCTTTTCTGCTTTCCCCCGGACATTCTGTCTGGCCCGTTCCATCTGATCGCGGAACTCCCTTGCCTTATTCGCATCGGTTTGCGCGCTCAGGCGCAGCCGCGCCGCCTCGTCCCGATCCTGCTCCATGCGCTGGCGCTGCTGCTCCAGCTGCGTCAGCACATCCTCAAAGCGGACGCTCTCGCTGTCCATCTGGGCTTTGGCCCGTTCGATGACGGAACGGCTCAATCCCAGACGCTGCGAGATGGCAAAAGCGTTGGATTTGCCTGGAATTCCGATCAAAAGGCGATACGTAGGCCGCAGTGTCTCCACGTCAAACTCACAGGAAGCATTCTGCACTCCCGGCGTGGTCATGGCAAAAGTCTTCAGCTCGGCATAGTGGGTGGTGGCAGCGATCTTTGCACCCCGATCCCGGGCCTCACCAATGATAGCGATGGCCAGAGCCGCCCCCTCTACCGGGTCGGTGCCGGCACCCAGCTCGTCGAACAGGATCAGCGTCCCCTCTCCCGCCTGTTCGAGAATCTTTACGATCGTGACCATATGGGAGGAAAACGTGGAAAGGCTCTGTTCAATACTCTGCTCGTCGCCGATATCCGCCATCACATGGTCAAAGACAGACACGCAGCTTCCGCTGTCGGCGGGAATGTGCAGCCCGCACTGGGCCATGGCCGCCAGCAGGCCGATGGTTTTCAGCGTGACAGTTTTGCCGCCGGTGTTGGGACCGGTGATGACCAGGGTATCAAAGTCTCCTCCCAACTCCACATCAATGGGCACCGCTTTGTCTTTATCCAGCAGAGGATGACGGGCACGGCGCAAAAAGATGTGTCCGTCGGTGCCGATGTCCGGACAAGTTCCTCCCATCTGATAAGAGAGCTGGCCCCGGGCAAAAATCAGATCCAGCTGCACCAGCAGGTCGTAGTCCCATAGAATATCTTCCTGCAGGGCTGCCGCCTCTTGGGAAAGCAGAAGCAAAATCCGCTCGATCTCTTTTTTCTCTTTGGCTTCCAGCTCCTTGAGTTCATTGTTGGCCTGCACCACACCCATCGGTTCGACAAACACCGTGGCGCCCGAAGACGACACGTCGTGAACCAGTCCCGGAACCTCGCTGCGGCACTCCGCTTTCACCGGCACCACAAAGCGGCCGTCCCGCTGGGTGATCAGGCTCTCCTGCAGGGCTTTGGAATAGGTGGGCGATGAGATGATTTTCTGCAGGATCTGCCGGGAGCGGGCGCCGGCAGCGTGCATATGGCGGCGGATATCGGCCAGTTCTGCGCTGGCGTTGTCGGCGATCTCGTTCTCTTCAGGGATGGCCCGGGTGATCCTGTCTTCCAGAAAGCGTCCCCCATGAAGGGCGCGGAACATGGTATCGAGCACAGTGTCCCGATCGCTTTCGTCGCCGCGGTAATCCTTTACCCGGCGGGCGCACCGCAGAAGCGCTGCAATATCCAGCAATTCCCGCGTGTTCAGCATACCGCCGCGCTGCGCCCTGCCCAGCGCGGCAGACACATCCTTTGCTCCGGCAAAGGACGGGCTGCCCTGCAGGCCCAGCAGCATGCAGGCCGCGCTGGTCTCCTGCTGCAAACGCTTCACATCCTCCACATCCGTCTGCGGCAGCAGTGCACGGGCTTTGGCTTTGGCCGCCTCAGACGTTGCCTGGGCAGCCAGTTTTTCCAAAACTCGGGGCAGCTCCAGCGTGCGGAGCGATTTTTCAAATAATTCATCCATACCTTTTGATCCTTCCCAAAGGATTTGAAAAGGGGGACTGCCGTCCCCCCCTCCTGTATCATCAAGTCATTGCAAAGGCTGCGCCCAAAAGGATCATCCCCGCAATGGCAACCAATGCACTGTTGCGGTAGGAGCGGAACTCCTTCGAGCCGCCCTGGCCGGCTTTGTGCAGCACAATCATCTGGCCGATAGCCGAACCGGCCCACACCAGACCAAACACCAGCCAGGCGCCCAAGGCCGTGAACAGCACCCGCTGCATCATATTTTCAGCGCCGACCATCATACTGTTGCGCACTTCCAGGCCTGCCATCACGACGGTGCCGGCAATGGTAACCACGCGGAACGACTTGTGCAGCCACACGAGCAGTGGTTCGTTCAAACGCTCTACCCGCTTTTCCTGCCGTTCCAGCTTTCTGCGGCGGCGCGCTTCCTGAATCTCCTGCTCCGTACGGTTGTTGCTTTTTGCCATATCGTTTCTTCCTTTCTGTCTGTATCCGATCCCAGAGATCGCTCAACGCAGCGTTCCGCCGGAGCGGCGCAGCTGCTTATAAAAATCCAGCGTACAGAACCCCCGCTCCAGCTGGGCGGCGGCAAACGCTTCTGCCGCATCCTCCATCCAGCGCAACGCGCCGGGCGACAGTGAAAAAGCGTATAATTTCTTCGGCGCACAGCGCAGCACATGGCGCATGGCTGCCAGGGAAGAGGCGCACAACGGCATGGACAGACCCCTGCGCCCCTCCAGCACGCAGCGCCGGCAGTGCAGCACGCCCTGCACCACATCCAGCATCGGCTCCTCCGGCACATCTGCGCCGCACACCGCGCAGCACTCCAGCATCGGCTCAAAACCGCCCAGCGCCAGCAGGCGCAGTTCAAAAGCCGCTTTGACCTGCGCCGGCTCCCGGCGCAGCGTTCCCAGCGCATACAGCGCGTTAAGCAGCAGCGACAGGATCTCCGGGGCGGGCACATCCTCTGCCGTCAAAAGCTCAGTCAACTCAGCGAAATACGATCCCAGAGCCAACAGCTCCACGTCCTGCCGAACACCGTCAAACAGCTCTATCGTAGAGGCATCATCCAGTATACTCCAATTTCCTTTCTGATACAAGGTCATTTCAGAATAGACCAGCAGCTGGGCGGCGGCGGCAATGCGGCTGCGCCGCCGCCGGGCACCCCGGGCAACCACGGCAAGCTTGCCCTCCGTGCGGGTCAGCACCGTCAGGATTTTATCCGTTTCCTTGGTCTCCGTTTCCCGGAGCACGATACCTTCAACGATCCTGTGCATCCCGCTCAGCAGCGTTCCGTTTATCCCTGCGACGGCCTAGCACCATGCCAATGCCAGCCCCCAGCAATACGCCGGCCACCAGGAGCAGTTTGAGCTGCGGCTCCGTGGTAGGCAGTGACATGACCATAAGTCCGCTGATGATAAGACCCGCAATGCAGCCAATATTCCCATACAGTCGCGTGTAGCGATGTACCTGTTCGTCCATGATGTACTCCTTTTCTCTATGTAGGGAGCGCGCTCATACAAGCCGCTCCCGCTCGTCTTCCATACGGTAAGTCAGGTAAAACACCGGCACGCCGGTCTGGCAAAACAGCGCCCAATAACCCTCGTTTTTCATGTCGTTCACCTCAACGATAGCCTTTGGCGCTTCCAAAAGAACTATCCCTGACAAATCCAGCCAAAACTGCGCAGAAAGTCTCTGTTTTCACTGCTCCCCGTCGTAGCCGAAAGAGCGGATGGTATTCAGATTGTCGCGCCAGTTTTCCTTCACCTTGACCCAGGTCTGCAGGTACACCTGGGCACCCATAAAGGTTTCAATATCCGCACGGGCCATGGTACTGATTTTTTTGAGCATCTCGCCGCCCTTGCCGATCAGGATACCTTTATGGCTGGCCTTCTCGCAGTATATCGTCACATCCAGGTCGATGATGTCGCTGCTGTTGCGCTGACTGAATTTCGTCACCTCGATGGCCACACCGTGGGGCACTTCGCGCTGCAGGCAATAGAGAATCTTTTCGCGCACAATTTCCGCGCACACCTGGCTGTCGCTCTGGTCGGTGGTCATGTCGTCGGGGTACAGCTGCGGGCCGCCCTGGGCATACCCCTTCAGCGTATCAAGCAAATCCTCCAGCCCTTCACCGGTACGGGCGGAAACAGGGATAATTGCATCGAAGTCATAAGCCCCCTGGTAGGCGGCAATCACCGCCAGCAAATCCTCTTTTTTCACCGTATCAATTTTATTGATGACCAGGATGGCTTTTTCACCGCTTCGTTTCAGCCTCTCGATCAAAATTTCCTCAGGTTTACCCACGTGGGCAATGGGTTCCACCAGCATCACTACCACGTCGATATCGCTGAGGCTGTTCTCCACCACCTTGACCATATAGTCGCCCAGCCGGTTCTGAGCCTTGTGCAGTCCAGGCGTGTCCATCAGCACCAACTGGGTGTCCCCGGTGTTCACCACACCGCGGATACGAGTGCGGGTAGTCTGAGGTTTGTTGGACACAATGGCAATTTTTTCGCCCACCAGCGCATTGGTCAGGGACGACTTGCCCACATTGGGCCGCCCGCACAGGGTGATCATCGCTTCTTTTGTAATTGGCATGGTTTTATGATCCTCAACTTTCCTGAGCAATTTTAGATTGTTTCTTTCCGGTGTCGTTTTCCGTTTTTAATGAAATCCGTCATCGTTTTGCTTTTCTTCCGATTCCCAGTTCCTCCATAATGGCTTCCTCCCGCGCGCGCATCTGCCGCTTCTGCTCACCCTCATCCAAATGGTCGTAGCCCAGCAGGTGGAGCACAGAATGGGTAACAAGATAGGCCAGCTCCCGGCGGTTGGAGTGTCCGTATTCCTTTGCCTGGGCACACACCCGCTCCATACTCAGTACCATATCGCCCAGCGGCAGAAGGCCGGTGGCCACGTCGCACAGCGCCGCATCCTCAGGCGGGCAACTGGGAGTGAATTCAAATTCCGGAAAGCTCAAAACGTCTGTGGGCATGTCCACACCGCGCATTTCCAGATTAATGGCGTGGATGCCCGCATCGTTCGTGAGCAGTACGTCCACCTCGCAGGGGAGAGCAACCCTTTCCAGCGCCAGGACCGTGCGGATGGTTTTGCGGATCAGTGCGCAGTTGCGCTCGCTGGACGCGCCGGGCACATCGGCCGTGATGGGGATATAATGCCGCTTTGTCATACGCTCATCGCCTTACCTTTCCCGCCGGTTTGCCGCCGCCCCCGGCACGGCGCTTTTCGTCATCCTCATAGGCTTTGATGATGCGCTGCACCATTACATGGCGCACCACATCGTCCTGCGTCAGGCCGCAGATACCGATGCCTTCCACATCCCGGAGCACCCGCACCGCCTCTTTCAGACCACTGACTTTGTCGGCGGGCAGATCGATCTGGGTCACATCGCCGGTGATGACCACCTTGGAACCAAAGCCCATGCGAGTGAGGAACATTTTCATCTGCTCGCGGCTGGTATTCTGAGCCTCGTCCAGAATAATAAAAGAGTTGTCCAGCGTGCGCCCGCGCATATAGGCCAGGGGAGCCACCTCGATATTGCCCCGTTCGAGGTATTTATTATAGGTGTCCGCCCCCAGGGTATCGAACAGCGCATCGTACAGGGGCCGCAGGTAGGGATCTACCTTGCTCTGCAGATCGCCGGGCAGAAAGCCCAGGCGCTCGCCGGCTTCCACCGCCGGACGGGTGAGGATAATGCGGTCGATGCTCTTTTCCCGGAAAGCCGCCACAGCGGCAGCTACAGCGAGGTAGGTTTTGCCCGTGCCAGCAGGGCCGACGCCGATGGTGACGGTATTTTTCTGAATGGACTCCACATATTTGCGCTGGCCGATGGTCTTAGCCTTCACCGGGCGGCCCTTAGCGGTGATGCACACCACATCTCGGGCCAGATCCGCCACTTTCTCCTCCTGCCCCGCCCGGGTCAGGCTGAGCACATAACGCACATTCTGTTCGTTGATCGGCTCACCCTTGGCCGACAGAGCCAGCAGCGCCTTCAGTGCGCGGGCAGCCAGCAGCACGTTCTCCGCTTCGCCGGTGATCTTCAGCTCCCCATCGCGGTTCGTCACCGCCACATGCAGTTCGCTTTCAATCAGGCGTATGTTTTCATCGAAAGAACCAAATACATTGATGGCCTCTTCCATCCTTCCGATGCTCATCCTTTGTTCCACCATGCTGAACAATCTCCTCCGGTTTTGTCTATTCCGCCAGCGCTACAGTCATCCCGATCTGTTCCTCGCATTCGGCATGCAGCGTCACAGCATAGGCCGCGCCGCTTTTCTTCACGCTCAGTGTGCTGCTTTTCACGCTGCCGCCCTCTTCCATGCAGTCTGCAAGCTGCCGCTGCAGAGCTTCACCGGCACGGTCCTGGGCCTCCTCGGCGCTCAGCGCGCGTTCCACCGGCTCATATTCCCGCACCGTGACGCACTCAAGCGCCAGCGGCGTAGCCACACCGCCTGGCAGGCGCAGGCGTTTCGTTTTTGTTATTTTATCATAATTGGCATAGGAAATGCTACTGCCTGGCGCGATTTTTATGCGCTGTTTTCCAAAAATCAGGGTAAACACCTGTTTTTTCCGTTCGGTATACGCTTTTTCCACTACGGTTTCGGGCTGCAGGGCCGTCAGGTCATACCAGGTGCGCGCCCAGACATTTCCCTCGCCCCGGGTGATATAGGCCCCCAGATCCCCGATGTCAGCAATACCGCTGATCAGCAGTTGACCCTCCGTCACGGTGCTTCCTTTGCTCACCTCGGCGTGACCGCCATAGAGCTGCACCAGCGTCACCAGACCGTCCTTTTTCGCCACCACATTGGCGTCGGTGTGTTCGTCGCGCAGCTCCGGCACCGGCGTTCGCTCGCGCACGATCACCGTTGCGCGGAACCCGTTCACATTCACCGTCATCCAGGACAGCTCCGGGATTTCCATCAAAATATGATTTTTCAGCGTTTCCGGATGAATGCCAAGCCCAAAGGTGCCGTAACGCACCCCCTCTTCCTCCAACGCCCGCAGAATACGTTCATCGGAAACCGTCTCATTGCCCTCGATCTCAAAATCCCAAACGAAGAAAGATCCAATAAACAGCAATCCCAGAGACAGGATCAGTCCTGCCAGCAGAAAATAGCGGCGCCGGAAGCGGCCCACAAAAAAAGGAACGCCCGTTTTTTTCTCCACAGAAATGTCGCAGTCGAGCTTTTTGGCCAGGCGGCGCAACCGGAGATAGCTCTTCCGGCTCAATTTCATGGAAAAACAGGTAGGGCTGTGCCACGCCATGTCCCAAAAGGCCAAGCCATGAGCCGAGCACAGGTTCAGCACCCGCTCGGGAAATCCGCTTTCCACCGTGATAGCCACCGTGCCCGAAAGCAGGTTTACAACATTCAGGAACATGTTTCACCTCGTCAGTTCAATCCCTTCAATAGTCCCACCAATGCGCATTTCGTCGCCGGTCATGGACAACAGCTGCAGTCCCCGCCCCCGCACACGCACCAGCAGCGCGCCGCAATTCACATCAATAGCTGTGTCACTGTACGATAAGATCCCCTGATGGTGTGAAAGAAACAGCTGCCGGTCCCCCAGCAGCTCCAGATTCGGAAGGCCCGCCACCACATCCATGGGCAGATCCAGCAGCTCGGCTGTTTTGGTCAGAATATCGCTGTCTTCAAATCGGTTCATGTCGCCACTCCTTTGCTTGAGCTACTGTATGCAGCAAACGGGCGGCTCTTGCTTGTCCAGCGTTCATTTTTTCTGCAGGCACGTCATAGAGTGAGCAAGACCAATTTGCAAGGGGGAACAAAAAATGCCGCGATCTTCACACCCGCCGCAGGCGCGGCAATGGTTTTTTCTTCTGTGTGCGCTGAGCGCTGCGCTGCTGCTGCTTCGTCCCGCCCCGGCCATGGAAGCCGTGCGGGAAGCCCTGCGGCTATGCAGCGAAACCATTGTGCCATCCCTGTTTCCTTTTCTGGTTTTCTCTGCTCTGCTGACGGCGCTCCTTCCCACGGCAGCACTGGATCGGGCTCTTTCCCCACTGATGCGGCCCATATTCCGGCTGAGTGGAGACTGCGGAGCCGTGCTGGCTCTGGGCTTTGCCGGCGGGTACCCCGTAGGCGTGCGGACAACGGCAGCGCTGTACCGTCAGGGCACACTGCGTCGCAGCGAGGCCCAGCGGCTGCTCGCGTTCTGCAACAACTCCGGCCCCGGCTTTCTGCTGGGCGTGGTGGGCATCGGTGTGTTCGGCTCCGCCTCCGCCGGAATGCGGCTTTATATGGTTCATATTGCCGCAGCGCTGCTGGTTGGTTTCCTGTTCCGTTTCTATGGTGGCTCCGACCCGCTGCGCACCCATGGCGCCAAGCCTGCCGCCGGCCCAGACGTGCCGCCCCTGGCGCAGCTTTTCACCGAAGCCGTCACCGGCTCGTTTTTGGCAGTGCTCAATATCTGCGCCTTTGTTCTGTTTTTTATGATCGCTTTACGCCTGCTTTCCCTGACGGGCCTGCTGCATCTGCTCGCTGCCGCTCTGGAAGCGGCGCTGTCTCCCTTTGGCATGACAGAACATCTGTCCACCGCTTTTTTTGCGGGGCTTCTCGAACTATCCACCGGCGCAGCCTGCATGCAGGGCGCGCCGCTCACCCCCGGCACCGCCGCCCTGGCCGCCTTTCTCCTCGGCTGGGGCGGGCTGTCGGTACACTGTCAGAGCCTGCTGTTTGTATTGGAAACAGACCTTTCCTGCAAACCATATTTCGTCGGGAAATTTCTGCAGGGGCTTTTTTCCGCCATGTTGGCTTTTGCATTGTTCACCGTTTTCCCCTGCGGATAAAGCAGAGCGGAGCACAGCATTTTCTGTGCTCCGCTCTGCCTTATCTTTTTTAAGAATCGCCCCGGTAGATATTAACTCCTGTTTCCCCGTCCACATCTCTTTCTTTTCTCAGAGTGTATGCGCCGGCACTGCACAGATCCATCTCACAGCGCCAGCCGCTGCACTCCAACCACTTCGTGCACACAAAACACTTCCGTATCGATCCACCGGAAAGGCAGCGCCTGCCACCCGTTGTGAATCCCACCAGCGTCACAGCCTGCTCCGCCGTCAGTTATTCGGTATAATCGATCACCCGCTCCATCTGCCTGTCGATGGCAGTCGGCCCGGATACGGCCCAGGTATCGCCTGTTCCCTTGTCCTCCGGCGGCGCTGCAGCGCCGGAGCGGCGGACGTCGCAGTACTGCTCGAACCGCTGCGCCGTATCCTGCACCGCTGGCGGCAGAGCAGAAAGGCGATTCAGTCCTTCTATCCAGTCTCTTTCGTCATCGGATGCTTTTCCAGCGCACGCTTCGCCGGCTAAATGCCAGAGCACAGCACTGCGCCGGCTTTGCCCCAAAGCGGTAATTTCCCGCAGCACCGCCTCCGGAGCAGCGCACAGACGGCTATAGAGCTCTTCCGCCGCTTCCTGCGCAAACGCGCCCCCGGCCCCAGCCAGGGCCCACGCCACCTGTTCGTGGCTCCAGCCGGAAAGGTCTGTACCCGCCGGCGTATCCGCCAGCATGCTTAACGCGACAAAATTTCCCTCGCACTGCCGGACGTTTTCCTCGCGGTCCCCGTCCCGGTACTCATAAAAAATCCAGCTTCCATTGGGCATGATATTCCATCCGCCGACGCGCCCTTCATAAAAGCAATCATTGTTGAACGCCTCACAGCCATACCACACCTCCGCCTGACGGCAAAGGGTTTCCATCAGTGTGGCAATCCCCGCACCGGACGCTTCCGCGGTTTCTCTTGCCCGCTCAGAACATCCGGACAGGTCAAACGCCGCATCGCCCAACTGCGGCGTTTCGCCCACGCTCTCGCTGCCCAAATACATAAATTGGCCATCCCGCCAGAGATAGTCCGTCCGCAAGGCGCACGGAATGCCGAAGGCAGCTACCGCGACGCCGTCCTCATAATCCGTCCCGTGGAGCAGCCAGGAAAAAAGGACATTTCCCTGCAGGGTTTCCAGCGTATAGCGTTCCCCGCTCTGCTCCACACTCAGCACTTCCATAGCAAAAAACGACCTGGTATTGATCCAGTCCAGATCCTCGCTGAACCCGGTGTACGCCCATTCCCCCACGGCCAGGGCCTGAATCTGGTCCTGGGTCAGCCGCCCGGTATGGTCGGTGACAATGGCGACCGGCTCCTCCGCCGCCAGGACATCGCTTCGTGCGCCGCCCGTGCCGCAGATCACCGCCATGACAATCACTGCGGCCGCAGCCAACAGGAGCGCTGCCGGCCTGGCATTGCGAAACCGCAGCACATTCTGTACCCGCTCTTTTGTGCCGCCCTCGGTGAACGATACCGGATTGAGCCAGCGGAAACGCCGGTCATAGGCCAGATTCAGCAGTGTCTGGCTGTAAGCCGTCCGCTCCTGTATACCCAGTGTGCGCACTGCCTGTTCATCGCAGGCCAGTTCAAGCTGCGTGCAATATACATGATGCACGCCCCACAACCACGGGTTGAACCAATGTGCTCCCAGAGCCAGCCAGGCAATCAGCTTGGCCCAATGATCCCCGGCACGCAGATGGGCACGTTCGTGTGCCAGGATATGGCTCCGTTCCTCTTCGTTCAAACGGGGCACCAGATAAATTCTGGGCCGGAAATACCCGGCTACGCAGGGCGAGGGAATCCGGTCGCACACATAGACGTTCCCCTCCAGTTTCACCGCAAAACGCAGTCTGTACCGCAGGCGGAGATACGAAAGCAACGTTAATCCGTAAAAGAGCAGCATACCGCTTAGCCAAACCTTTGCCAACACCGGTACCCAGGTATCCATGGCCCGGTCGGCCGGCCGGATGGCGCCGTCCATCTCCTGATAAAAGACCGCTTGGATGGAATCCGGATGATCCGGAAGACCCGGTTCCGGCACAACGCCCGCTTCCACAGCGCGCTGAAACGCCTCCGTACCCTCCACCGCAATTTCATATGTCCCGCTGGGTCCGTCCACCGGCGGCATGGCTTCCTGCTGCACTGTCTGGATAAAAGGCGCGTTAAACAGGCTCCAATCGGAAGGCAGCGCTCCGGGAAACACCATCCGCAGCAACACCAGAGCAAACAGCAGGTTTGAAAAGCGCTTGGGTACATGCAGTGCATCCAGCCCCAACAGGAGCAGCATCACCGGCACGGCCACGATCAGCGCCGTGATCGACATCCAGCACACCTGCACAAACACTTCGCTCAGCACCCCGCTCACCCCTTCCGGTGTTCGTCGATCAATGCCTGAATCTGTTTGGCCTCTTCGTCACTGATCGGCCGGCCGCCCATAAAGGCCGCCAGGAACGCCGGCAGGGATCCGCCGAAAGTGCGCTCCACAAAGGCGGCGCTTTCCTCCGCCTGTACATCCTCCCGGGGCACCAGCGCCGTGACCACAGCGTTTTCATTGCGCAACAGCCCCTTTTGAGCCAGTTTTTTTACCATGGTGTAGGTCGTGGACTTTTTCCAGCCCAGCTGCCGGGCACACAGGGCCACCAGTTCTCCCGAAGGCACCGGCGCACTGTCCCACACCACATTCATAAACCGATACTCGCTGTCACACAGCTTCCAACTGTCCATCCCCCCTCTTTCACTCCCGCTCCATACGCAGCACCAGCATGCCGCACGACGGACACACCGCCGCCCGGACGCCGCCTTTTTTCGCGATTCCCCGTTCTACACGGATCGTCCCATAAGTATTGGCCCTGAGCACATAGCCTTCCTCCATCGCCTTCCGGCACTGCGGACAAAGTTCCATTGCCGCATCTCCTTTCTGAAACCGCAAGCGGTCGATTATTGTAGACTTCATCTTGAGTCTATAACAATCGACCGCTTATGTCAAGCGTGATTTTTCCGCTGTCCCGCTTATTCCAGATCCTGCGCATTCATTTTGTTCAATTCCTTTCGCCGCCGCTGCGCATCGCGGCAGGCAAAGTAAATCGCCAGCAGCACTGCCGTTGGAATATTGCCCGCAACAAACACACTGATCAGCGCACCGGCCGTCTGCCACAGATCCCCCGTATGCGCCACATTCAGCATCATAACAAGCGAATAACCAAACGTGATGATCGGCAGTATTCGTCCCGCCCATTTGTTTTCCCTGCGGGAAAGAAAAATCTGCAAAACCACCATGGCCACCAAAAACAGCAGAACGCCCACCAGCGCAAACGTCATGATTCTCATACCGATTCCTCCTTGTGCAGTTTCTTGTATTCGTGGATCAAAAGCTTTGCCGTATCCACATCCATTTTGTCATTTACCGTCAGGCGTTTGATCAGCGCAATATACGGCTCCGCCGCAGTATGCTCGCTGATTTGGATTTTCTGGATCAAGCGGTCCAACCGCAGCCGTACTGTGGGATAGGTAACGCCATACTGCCGTGCCACCTCTTTAAGCGACCCGGACGCCAGCAGAAAGCGCCGGATAAACGCCAGATCCTCCTCTTCCAATTCTCCCATCCACTCAGGAATGATTTCTATGGCCACTCCTCGCACGCTCCTTTCACTATATTGAGTATATACTTTCATTTTATTAAAGTCAATACTATAATTGT
>OIWN01002061.1_pt1 | contig 14247 bp, 7 predicted proteins | sample 1587591 | NCBI WGS metagenome assembly OIWN01 (sample SAMEA3888901, study PRJEB22519) | human gut metagenome | biome: human gut; feature: human-associated habitat; material: faeces | place: Denmark | collected 2010 | reverse complement strand
GTATTCAAAAAAGTGCCGGAGTCAGAACTTTTAGAGGCACTCCGCTATGAACTGTTACATTGGAATGAATAATTATGGCAAAACTATTTTTTGATGTCTTTCCGACACTGGATGTGTCCGGGGATATGAAGAAAATTTTATCTGAGATGGAAGTTACCAAGGTAGGGATGAATCATGAGAGAGATCATATCCGTGTCTATCTTTTGGGCAGTCATCTTATACATAAAAATAACATTACGCAGTTAGAAAAATCCATTGAGGAGCAGATATTTAAGGGAAAACGGATGAATGTCCGTATTATCGAAAAGTATCAGCTCTCCGAGCAGTATACCGCCCGCACGCTGATGGATATGTATAAGGACAGTATTTTAGAAGAGTTAAAAGCCTACAGTCTGATGGAATACAATCTGCTCCGTGCCTCCAAAATGGAATTTACGGATGACAGTCATCTGCATCTTGTGCTGGAAAATACGATCATTGCACAGACACGCTCCCATGAAATTGTGGAATTTTTAGAGAAAATCGTGTGTGAGCGCTGTGGCATGAACCTGATTGTTGACCTCGACTTTGAGGAGCCAAAGGAGAGCAAATACAAGAAAAACAGTGATCTTCAGATTCAGTTTGAAATCAAAAACATATTAAAAAATATCAATTTGAAGGATGAGGACGGAGAGACAGTTGCAGTTGCTTCAGATGCCAATGAAAAAAGTGCAGTTTCCGGTCAGACTACAACATCTGGAGACAGTGGTTCTACAGGTGGTGGAAACGCCGTAAAACCTGCAAAAAACGATGCAAAATCTGCAAATGGTGCAGGAAATACTGCAAAAAAACCATACGACGGACCGCGGAAAGAGTTTAAAAAACGTTATGATGGTGGTGGCTTTGGCGGAGGTAAAAAATCCGATAATCCGGATGTAATTTACGGTCGTGATATTGAGGATGGAGAAACCATCCCATTGGAGAAAATCGTGGGTGAGATGGGTGAAGTTACCATCCGCTGTCAGGTCATGACGGTTGAGACGAGGGAGATCCGTAACGAAAAGACAATCATTATCATGTCGGTCACAGATTTTACGGATTCCATTGTCCTGAAAATATTTACAAGAAATGAAGACAGGGATGAGCTTCTTGGCAATCTGAAAAAAGGGGCATTCTTAAAAATCAAAGGTGTCACGACAATCGATAAGTTTGACAGTGAATTAACAATCGGTTCGATCGTTGGAATTAAGAAGATTGCAGACTTTACGACCACCCGTATGGACACCAGTCCGGAGAAGCGTGTGGAATTGCACTGTCATACAAAGATGAGTGATATGGATGGTGTGTCCGAGTGTAAAGACATCGTAAAGCGTGCCATGAAATGGGGACATAAGGCGATTGCGATCACCGACCACGGCGATGTACAGGCATTCCCGGATGCAAACCATGCATTGAGTCCGGATGACGATTTTAAGGTTATCTACGGTGTGGAAGCGTATCTGGTGGACGACTTGAAGGATATTATCACAGATTCGAAAGGACAGAGCCTCGATGAAACCTTTGTGGTGTTCGACTTGGAGACGACCGGTTTCAGCCCGGATAAGAATAAGATTATTGAGATCGGTGCAGTGAAAGTAGTCGGTGGTGTCATTACAGACCGCTTTTCGACATTTGTAAACCCGGAAGTGCCAATTCCATTCCGAATCGAGGAATTGACCTCAATTAAGGATGATATGGTCATTGATGCACCGAAGATTGAGGAGATTCTGCCGGAATTTATGAAGTTCTGCGATGGTGCGATCATGGTTGCCCACAATGCGGAATTTGATATGAGTTTTATTAAGAAAAACTGCAAGGATCAGGGGATAGAGAGAGAGTTTACGATCATAGATACAGTGGCTCTTGCCAGAATTCTGCTGCCGAACCTGAATCGTTTTAAACTCGATACCGTTGCAAAGGCATTGAATGTCTCACTGGAAAACCATCATCGTGCAGTTGACGATGCTGCCTGTACAGCAGAAATTTTTGTGAAATTTATTGAGATGTTAAAAGAACGCGGTATGGAAAATCTCGATGATGTGAACCATATGGTTTCCACCTCCCCGGAAACGGTCATGAAAATGCCGACCTACCATGCAATTATTCTGGCGACAAATGACATCGGACGTATCAATCTGTATCGTCTGGTTTCACTTTCACACCTCACGTATTATAATAAGAGACCACGTGTGCCAAAAAGTGAATTTGTCAAATACAGAGAGGGACTTCTTTTAGGCTCTGCCTGTGAAGCTGGAGAATTATACCGTGCGATTGTGGGCGGAAGACCGCAGGAAGAGATCATAAGACTTGTAAAGTTCTATGATTATCTGGAGATACAGCCGCTTGGAAACAATGAGTTCATGTTGCGCAGTGACAAGGAGCCGGTGAATACGATGGAAGAGCTGCAGGATATCAACCGTAGGATCTGCAGACTGGGGGAGGAATTTAACAAGCTTGTGGTGGCAACCTGTGACGTACATTTTCTGGATCCGGAAGATGAAATCTACCGCCGTATTATTATGGCAGGAAAGGGATTTAAGGATGCTGATGAGCAGGCTCCGTTATATCTCCGCACAACGGAGGAAATGTTAAAGGAATTCGAATATCTTGGAAGTACCAAAGCAGAAGAAGTTGTCATTACAAATCCGAACAAGATTGCGGATATGTGTGAGAAGATTGCACCGGTAAGACCGGATAAGTGTCCGCCGTTTATCGAGAATTCGGATCAGATGCTCCGTGATATCTGCTATAACAAGGCGCACAGCATGTATGGTGAAGAACTGCCTCCGATCGTAAAGGAGCGGCTTGACCGAGAATTAAATTCGATTATTTCCAATGGATATGCGGTAATGTATATTATCGCACAGAAGCTTGTATGGAAGTCGAACGAGGATGGTTACCTTGTAGGTTCCCGTGGTTCGGTAGGTTCCTCTTTTGCAGCGACCATGTCCGGTATCACGGAGGTAAATCCATTGCAGGCGCATTACCGTTGCGAATATTGCAAATACAGCGATTTTGATTCACCGGAAGTCAAGGCATTTTCCGGAAGAAGCGGATGTGATATGCCGGATAAGATTTGTCCGGTGTGTGGCAAAAAGCTGGTAAAAGATGGATTTGATATTCCATTTGAGACCTTCCTTGGATTCAAGGGAAATAAAGAGCCGGATATCGACTTAAACTTTTCCGGTGAGTATCAGAGTAAAGCCCATGCTTACTGTGAGGTTATTTTCGGTTACGGACAGACGTTCCGTGCCGGAACGATTGGTACACTTGCGGATAAGACTGCATTTGGATATATCAAAAATTATTATGAGGAGCGCGGAATTCACAAGAGAAACTGTGAGATTGACCGTATTGTACAGGGATGTGTCGGCGTCCGGAGAACGACCGGACAGCATCCGGGAGGTATCGTTGTTCTTCCGGTGGGTGAGGAGATTAATACGTTTACTCCGGTACAGCATCCGGCAAACGATATGACGACTGCAACGGTTACGACTCATTTTGATTACCATTCCATCGACCATAACTTATTAAAACTGGACATTCTCGGACACGATGATCCGACCATGATCCGTATGTTACAGGACTTGACAGGACTTGATCCACAGACGATCCCTCTGGACGATCAGACAGTCATGTCGCTGTTTATGAATACCTCTGCATTGGGAGTAGAACCGGAAGACATCAACGGTATTCCCCTGGGATGTTTAGGAATCCCGGAGTTTGGAACAGATTTTGCGATGCAGATGGTTATTGATGCGAAACCGACCGAATTTTCGGATCTGATCCGAATTTCAGGACTTTCGCATGGTACGGATGTGTGGTTGGGAAATGCACAGACTTTAATTGAGCAGGGGATTGCAACGATTTCTACTGCAATCTGTACCCGTGATGATATTATGATTTATCTGATCAGTATGGGACTTGACAGTGAGCAGTCTTTTACCATTATGGAGTCTGTTCGAAAAGGTAAGGGATTAAAGGAAGAATGGAAGGAAGAGATGCGGGCACATAATGTACCGGAATGGTATATTGATTCGTGTTTAAAGATTAAGTATATGTTCCCAAAGGCGCACGCGGCTGCCTACGTTATGATGGCATGGCGTATCGCATACTGCAAAGTTTTTTACCCGCTTGCCTATTATGCAGCATATTTTTCCATTCGTGCGACAGGTTTCAACTATGAGATCATGTGTCAGGGAAAAGAGCGTCTGGAATATTTTTATAAAGATTACACGAGAAGAAAAGATTCTCTTTCCAAAAAAGAGCAGGATGTCTACCGTGATATGCGAATTGTGCAGGAGATGTATGCGAGAGGCTTTGATTTCACGCCAATTGATATTTACCGTGCACTGCCGGATCGTTTCCAGATCATCGATGGAAAACTTATGCCGGCGTTAAATACGATCGAGGGTATGGGCGACAATGCTGCAATCGCGGTTGCGGAAGCAGCAAAAGACGGAAAATTCTTATCCAAAGATGATTTCCGCCAGAGAACCAAGGTGACGAAATCTACCATTGATCTTATGGCAGATCTTGGACTGCTGGGCGATATGCCGGAGTCCAATCAGTTGTCGTTATTTGATTTTGCATAAATATTTGTTTTGCGGGATAAAGAAACGCCAGGAAAAAATGAAGTTTCCTGACGTTTCTTTTTTTGTAAAAAATTGTATTGTAACAACGCCTGCTTACGGATTGAAAATCTGTACATTGCCCGGGGCAGCAACAGATGTATAATAAGGGGTTTTGGTCGTAAAATCTTTAAAATAGACATAAGTGGAAGTTACATTAATGGCAGTGTAGTTGCCTTCTTTTAATTCCTGATAATTGCTTCCATCTGTATTAATACAACAGATGGCCGGATTTGTCTTATCATTTTTCTGAAAAAAGATTTTATCGCCTGTGACATTATAGCAGTCGACACGGCAGTCCGTGACCAGCGTTTTTTCACCATTTGTCAGATCGACTTTGGCAATGCGGTAATCGTTTTCACAGTCCATAAAATAAAGATTGTTTCCGTCTTTCACCGGCATCCAGCAGTTCCCCTCATAGATGACTTTTGCGTGGTCATTGGAAGTGTCCATCTCATAGATATTATGATTGTCTGTCAGTCCGTTATAATAAATATATTGTCCATCGGTACTTGCGGTAAAGTAGGACTGTTTTTCTACCTGCTCTTTTTCCTTGCCATCAATTTTGACTTTGTACAGCGTGGTTGCATCAGTGGTATCATAATGCAGATAGTACAGATAATTTCCAACCAGGGAAGCATACATACACGGATCATCATCTAAAATTTCAGGTTTTCCTTTTCCGTCAATGTCCAGCCGGCATAAGCTGTTGGTATTGACCGGGAGGAAGGAAAACGAATCAGCGCTTTTTCCCTTAAGTTTACAGTAATAAATGTAGTGGTCATCCACGTTGATGTAGCTGACACTCTGATCCTCTAACTTTTTGATGTTTGTGCCGTCCGGGTTCATGGAGTACAGACAGTAGTTGTCGGCAGGGTTGGCAAAGTAGACAATACCATCTTTTTCACAGAAATATCCTTCGTTATACAGATTTCCCGCAGTGTTGCCGTTGACATAACCGTCATTATACCGAATGCGGTTTATGTACCGGTAGAGGAAAACACACCCGGCAGCAAGAAGGATCACCAACACAAAAAGCAGCCATTTCCAGATTTTTTTCATAAGTAAATCACCTCTTTGATTTATAATCTTTATCTATAAAAAGTATAGCATTTCTGTATACCATGACGCAAGTGTTCTCTTGCAAGCAAACTGTGAATGTAATATATTATAAATAATAAATGGAAAGGCTTGGATTTTTTATGAGAGATTTATTGGAACTAAGAGATGAGATTGATCAGATCGACAGTCAGATCGTGGATCTGTATGAACGCAGAATGGCAATTTCAGAGGAAGTTGCTGAATATAAAATTGCTGTGGGAAAGAAAGTATTTGACAAGCAGCGTGAGGTTTCCAAGTTGGAAACATTGAGCAGAAAAGGAACTACGCCATTTTTAAAACATGGTATCCGTGAACTGTTCGAGCAGATCATGTCCATGAGCCGGAAGCGTCAGTATCAGCTACTGACAGAACATGGTCAGACGGAAAAAACCGATTTTAAAGAAGTAGATCATCTGAATTACAAAAATGCTAAAATCGTATTTCAGGGAACGGAAGGCGCATATTCACAGCTTGCGCTGAATGAGTATTTCGGGGAGAATGCAGACAGTTATCATGTGGATACGTGGCGGGATGCGATGGAAGCCATCCAAAACGGAGAGGCCGATTACGCTGTATTCCCAATTGAGAATTCATCTGCCGGAATCGTTTCCGAGAACTATGATCTTATGGTGGAATACAATAATTATATCGTGGGCGAGCAGATCATCCGTATCGACCATGCACTTTTGGGCCTGCCGGAAGCAGACATGGACGATATCACCGACATTTATTCCCACCCACAGGCGCTGATGCAGTGCTCGAAATACCTTGAGAGCCACAGAGACTGGGAAAAGCACAGTCTGAAAAATACTGCGATGTCCGCCCAGAAGATCAAAGAAGATGGAAAAAAGAACAAGGCAGCGATCGCAAGCACCCTGACTGCGGATATTTACGGTTTGAAAGTGCTGGATGAGGCAATCCAGAACAATAAAAATAATTATACAAAGTTTATCATTGTGGCAAACAAGAAGATTTTTGAATCGAGAGCCAATAAGATCAGTATCTCTTTTGAAGTTCCGCATGAGAGCGGTTCGCTGTACCATAAGCTGTCCCATTTTATCTACAACGGAATCAACATGAATAAGATCGAGTCCAGACCGGTGCAGGGAAAAGCGTGGGAGTACCGCTTCTTTGTTGACATTGAGGGAAACCTCAATGATGCAGCCGTACAGAATGCGCTGCGGGGGCTGACAGAGGAGACGATCCGTTTGAAAATACTTGGCAATTATGTGAGTGCAGAAGGGAATGAATAAACTGATGAAAAGTCCAAAGAATTTAATTTTATATAAAGATTTTGAAAATGGAAAATTATTTTATAACATGACCTGGATCATGGAGAATTATGAAAATGAATATTATAATAAAGAGGATGTGGAGTCTCTATTGTATGAGAGTTTGAACCAGCTAATGGAGCTGGCAGTGAGTCATGGATTTGAGGGAAACCTGTGGCACAGTTTTCTGGCATTTATTCTTGTAAATAATGAGAATGCTTACAGTAAAGCCTGTGAGATCCGCGGAGAAGTGGAGGGATCCATCAATCAGATCGTATTGCATGACTTTGAAATCATCAAATCGCTGTTTGATTTCGATTTTGGAAAGCTTGCCTCTTATTTTGAGATGGACTGCATGGATGCCATCACCGATTATCAGAGCATGACAGGGAGTGGAAAGATTTTTAATAAGAGGATCAAGGAGCGCATTAATGAGTTGAAGTTAAAGCTGGAAGCTTCCACAGATGTGTCCGGATTTAAAGATGCAGTGACGGCATTTTATAAAGATTTTGGCGTTGGTAAACTCGGACTTCACAAGGCATTCCGCATTCAGCACAGGGAAAAGGGAGATGTGGAGATCGTGCCGATCACAAATATTGCCCATGTGAAATTAGACGATCTGGTCGGCTATGAGCTTGCAAAACAGAAACTCATCGACAATACGGAAGCATTTGTCAACGGAAAGCAGGCAAATAACTGTCTGTTATATGGGGATGCCGGAACCGGAAAATCCACCAGTATCAAAGCCATTGCAAACCAGTACTATGACAGAGGCTTACGTCTGATCGAAGTGTACAAGCACCAGTTCTGTGATCTGAATGATGTCATCGCACAGATCAAAAACCGCAATTACAAGTTCATTATTTACATGGACGATCTCTCTTTTGAAGAGTTTGAGATCGAATATAAATATCTGAAGGCAGTGATCGAGGGCGGTCTTGAGAAAAAACCGGACAACGTACTGATCTATGCAACCTCCAACAGACGCCACCTGATCCGTGAAACATTTTCGGATAAAGAGGAAGTGCGTGAGGATATGCATACTTCCGATACTGTACAGGAAAAATTATCCCTGTATGCAAGATTTGGTGTTTCCATCTACTTTGGCGCACCGAATAAGAAGGAATTCCAGAATATTGTCAAAGTACTTGCAGAAAAATATCAGGTTTCCATGGATGAGGACACTTTGCTTGCTGAGGCCAATAAATGGGAGCTTTCCCACGGCGGATTATCCGGCAGGACGGCACAGCAATTTATCAACTATTTACTTGGAAAAGAATAAAAAATTGGTATAATAGAGATATACAAAAGAAATGAGGAGGCAGACATCTGGTGATCCATACATTCGCAGCAATTTATATCGGTTCTTATGAAGTAAGTATTAAAATATTTGAGATTTCAGGAAAGAAGAAAATCCGTGACATCGATTATATCCGGAGCAGGATCGAGCTCGGAAGAGATGCATATTCCAAGGGAAGTATCGGATATGAACTTGTGGAGGCGCTGTGTGATACGCTTGCCGAGTACAAAAAGATCATGGACGGCTACCGGGTGGACAGTTACGAAGCGTATGCTGCCGCAGCCTTGAGAAACGCTGAAAATGAACTTTTTATCTTAGACCAGATCCGCATCCGGACAGGACTTCTCGTAAAAGTTTTAAGTAACTCTGAGCATCGCTTTATCAGTTATAAATCGGTTGCCATGCGGGAAGATTTTGAGCGTATGATCCAGAAAGGTGCAGCAGTTGTGGATGCCGGAGGCGGCGGTATGCAGATCACGGTATTCTCAAAGGGAAAAGTAGTCACAACACAGCATCTGGCACTCGGCACCATGCGTATGCGGGAGCAGCTTGCAAGAAAAAGTAATAATCTGGCACAGTATGAACTTCAGGTAGAAGAACTTGTTGACAAGGAACTTGAAGTTTTTAAAGCTATGTATCTTCAGGAGACGAAGATCAAATACCTGATCATCATCGGTGATTATATATCAGAGATCAGCAGAAAAGTAGAAAAAAACAAGGAAGACAATACCATAGAGGCAGCAAAGTTCTTAAAGTACATCAGAAAGCTGGATGAGAAGACATTAGAGGAAATCTCAGAGGAATTGAACCTTTCGAATGAGAGTGATGCGCTTGTCATTCCATATATGATGATCTTTAAATGCATGGCGGAGAGCATCGGCGCGGAGAGTCTCTGGGTACCGGGAACGAATGTCAGCGATGGTATCGCATTCCACTATGCACAGAAGAATAATATGATCCGGGTGGAACATGATTTTGAGGCGGATGTCTTATCTGCCGCAAGAAATCTTTCCGAGCGTTACATGAGTTACACCCCACATATTGATGCACTGACGCAGATGGCAACCCTTATTTTTGATACGATGAAAAAAGTACATGGACTTGGCAGAAGAGAACGGCTGCTTTTGCAGGTGGCTGCCATTTTACATGACTGCGGAAAATATATCAGTTTTGCCAACGGTCCGTCCTGCTCCTATGATATTATTATGGCTTCCGAGATTATCGGACTGACACACAAAGAGCGTGAGATCATTGCAAACACAGTATTATATAATACATGGCCGCTTCCTGACTATGAAGATCTCGCAGATAAACTGGATCATGACAGTTATCTGACCGTTGCAAAACTTTCTGCAATCCTTCGTGTATCCAATGCAATGGACCGGAGCCACAAGCAGAAGTTTAAGAATGTGAAGGCGGCGGTCAAGGGAAGAGAGCTTGTGATCACAATTGAGACAATGGATGATATTGCTTTGGAAAAAGCACTGTTTGATGCCAAAACGGCATACTTTGAAAATGTATTCAGTATAAAGCCGGTGATCAAAGAAAAGAGAGTCTACGGCTGACAGACAACCAATGGAAAGGCTAGGTTTATCTTATGGAGAAAGAACAGGATTTTAAAAAACCGGAATATTATGAAAACAGGGAATTGAGCTGGCTAAAATTTAATCACCGTGTATTAAACGAGGCGAGAGATAAATCCATTCCGCTTCTGGAACGATTAAAGTTTGTCAGTATCACTTCGTCAAATCTGGACGAATTTTTCATGGTGCGTGTCGCATCCCTGAAGGATATGGTACACGCCAATTATAAGAAAAAAGACATTGCCGGAATGACGGCATCGGAACAGTTAGAGAAGATCAATGAGCGCACGAGAGAGCTTGTCACGCTTCAGTACAATACCTATAACCGTTCTCTTGTGCCGCTTATGCACCAGCATGGGATCGTTGTGATGGATGCATTCGAAGATCTGAGTGAGGCGCAGGCTGCATTTGTGGACCGCTATTTTGAAGACAATGTATATCCGGTACTCACCCCGATGGCGGTGGATGCCTCAAGACCATTTCCACTGATCCGGAACAAGACATTGAACATTGCAGCACTTCTTTCCAAGAAAAAAGGAAAAGCAGAAAAAGAGGAAATTGAATTTGCAACCGTTCAGGTTCCAAGCGTGTTGCCACGCCTGGTACATATCCCTTCGGAAGATGGAAATGAAAAGACCTTCATTTTATTGGAGCAGGTCATTGAGCGGAATATTGATAAACTGTTTTTAAACTACGATGTACTCTGCGCATATCCTTACCGTGTTATGCGAAATGCCGATCTGTCGATTGATGAGGATGAAGCGGCGGACCTGCTAAAAGAGATTCAGAAACAGTTAAAAATGCGTCAGTGGGGCGAGGTTATCCGTCTGGAAGTGGAGGATGGCATTGACAAAAAGCTGTTAAACTTCTTAAAAGATGAATTAAAAGTGGCAGAACAGGATATTTTCCAGATCAACGGACCAATTGATTTCACATTCCTGATGAAAATGTATGGATTAGAAGGCTGTGACGATCTGCGGAATGAGCCTTACACGCCACAGCGCGTGCCGGAGATCGTACCGGGGGAAAATATTTTTGATGAGATTCGAAAAGGAGATATCCTTTTGCATCATCCATACCAGACGTTTGATCCGGTGGTTGATTTTATACGTCAGGCATCTGTGGATCCGGATGTACTTGCCATCAAACAGACACTTTACCGTGTCAGCGGCAATTCACCAATTATTGCTTCATTGGCACAGGCGGCTGAAAACGGCAAGCAGGTTTCTGCTTTAGTGGAGTTAAAAGCCCGGTTTGATGAGGAAAATAACATTGTCTGGGCAAAAAAATTAGAGCAGGCTGGCTGCCATGTTATCTATGGTCTGGTTGGACTGAAAACCCACAGCAAAATAGCGCTGGTTGTCCGGAGGGAGGAAGATGGTATCCGTCGTTATGTGCATCTTGGAACCGGTAACTACAACGACTCCACAGCAAAGTTATATACAGACTGTGGTATTTTTACCTGTGACGGTGCGATCGGAGAGGATGCAACTGCCGTATTCAATATGTTGTCCGGCTACTCCGAACCATTGTCATGGAATGAACTTGCGGTTGCACCGATCTGGCTTCGCACGAAGTTCACAAAGCTGATCCGCCGTGAGACGAAGCATGCAAAAGAGGGAAAACCTGCAAAGATCATTGCAAAAATGAATTCGCTCTGTGATCCGGGAATCATTGAATCCCTTTATGAAGCGTCTGCAGCAGGCGTTAAGATCCAGCTGATCGTCCGTGGAATCTGCTGCTTAAAAGTCGGGATCTCAGGGGTGAGCGAGAATATTGAAGTCCGTTCGATCGTTGGAAATTTCCTGGAGCACAGCCGGATCTTCTATTTCTTCAATGATGGAGAAGAAGAACTTTACATGGGAAGTGCCGACTGGATGCCGCGTAACTTAGACAGACGAGTGGAGATTTTATTCCCGGTATTAGATGATGAACTGAAAAAACGTGTCAGACATATTCTGGATGTGGAGCTGGCAGACACTTTAAAAGCACATGTACTGCATGCTGACGGCAATTACGAGAAGGTAGACAGACGCGGAAAGATTGCGTTGTCATCTCAGGATGTTTTCTGCAGGGAGGCAATGGAAAATGTTTCAAAACCATCTCATGGATATCAGGGAAGAGTGTTTATCCCGGCAGAACCTGTAGAATAAATAGCAGTACGGAAAGAGCAGTTATTGTGTGAGGGAGGATGGCTATGAATAATAAAATTTTATTTGCGGATCTGGATCGTACATTATTGTGTGATGATAAGTCGATTTCTGAAAAGAACCGGGCTGCAATACAGAAAATGTTAGAGCGTGGACACTATTTTGTTCTGGCAACCGGACGACCGGTAGAGTCAGGGAGAATTGTTGTGAAAGATCTTGGGCTGACCAGTCCGGGATGTTATATGATCGCCTTTAACGGGGCAGTGATCTATGACTGTGCGGCAGACCGTGTGCTTTATAAAAGTGCACTTCCAATTGAGGTTGCGCAGGAGATTTTTGACCGGGCGCATAAAGCCGGCATCTATGCGCAGACCTACAATACCGTAGACATTGTGACAAAACGACACACAAAAGAATTGGATTATTATGTGGAGCGTTCTCATATGACCTACAAACTCACAAGAAGAATTTCGGATTGTCTGGATTCGGAACCTCAGAAAGTCATTCTGATCCATCTGGAGGATGATGAAAAATTAAAACGTTTCCAGAAAGCAAATGCTGTCTGGGCGAAAGGAAAATGCAACTCCTTTTTCTCCTGTAAAGAGTATCTGGAGTATTGTCCGGTCGACACGGACAAAGGAACCGGCGCACAGTATCTGGTGAAATTGTTAAATATTCCACATACCAGCACGGTTGCGATTGGAGATGAGCAGAACGACATTCCGATGATCCAATCCGCACATATTGGTATCGCTATGAAGAACGGGATCGATGATATCAAGAAAGCCGCTGATTATGTTACGGAAAATGATAACAACCATGATGCGATCGCGGAAGTGATCGAGAAGTTTATTTTATAAAAAAAGAGAAGCTTACCGTTGATATGTAAGCTTCCTTTTTTATCTGCCGGCTTTTATCGTTTCTAAAACAGAGTAAGGAATATACAGATGTCCCCGTCCTCTGCCAAGAGCGATATCCGGTTTGTTTGAGCCGTGGAAATCAGAGCCGCCGCTGATAAGCAGTCCGTTTTCCCTTGCAAGACGTTTCATCTGCTGTTCTTCTCCGGTGGTGTAGGTGGAGTAGATTGCTTCTAACCCGTCAAGTCCCGCCGGTTTCAGCTCGTCGATCATTTTCTGGAGATTGGTGTTACTCAGACCGTAGAGCAGAGGGTGAGCTAAAATGGCAGTTCCTCCGGCTTCTTTGATGAGACGCACGGCATCGGTGGAAGCGACTTTCAATCTGCCGACATAGCATTTGCAGTGATCGCCGATATAGCGGTCAAAGGCTTCGCGGACACTCTTGATCTGGCCATGTTCATACAGAAAACGTGCAATGTTGGCGCGTGTAATAACGCAGTCCGGATTTTCAGCCACCAGTTCTTCCATCGTAATGGAAAGCCCTTCCTTCTGAAGTGCCTCCACCATAAGTGCATTGCGTTCACTGCGGCATTTCCGGTATTCGGCTGTCTTTTTTAGAAGCTGCTCATTTTCGATATCAATATATAACCCTACGATATGGACTTCTTTTCCGTGATAATCGGTGGAGAGTTCGATGCCCGGTATCAGTTCAATTCCGGCAGAAGCTGCGAGGGGCATTGCTTTGCCCACACCCTGGCAGGTGTCATGGTCTGTCAGTGCAAATGCCGCCAGCTCGGCTTTCTTTGCCTCAGCCACCAGATCTTCGGGTGTGAGAGTTCCGTCTGATTCGGTGGAATGTACGTGTAAGTCGACAATTCTGTGATCCATAGTTTATGCCTTTCTTCTTTATAATCAGGCACTTGCCAAACTGCTCATAAATTTACGTTTTTATAAGCTTGGCAATACCTTTCATGGTGCTTGTAATTTAGAAAAAAATTTTTTATAATGTATATAAGAAGAGTGTACTAAATGGCAACACAAAATGCAAATACTGATGCTAAATTTATAAAATTTATAAAATAAAAAAAATATACTTGACGAAATGAGTGTGTGTATGTTATATTATCAGAGTTGTTGAAAACAAAGTAGAGTATCCACTCTCACCGGAGCACAAATTTACAGTGTCTCATGGTTTAATACCTCAAACATCGCATATGCGTATTTGATTGATTGTGGATAGTCTGCCTATCCACTTTTTTTATGTGGAAGCATGAAAAATTATTTTGGAGGTGCAATACCATTAGCGAGTTAATGATTAATGAACAGATCAGAGACA
>OIWN01002022.1_pt1 | contig 14438 bp, 12 predicted proteins | sample 1587591 | NCBI WGS metagenome assembly OIWN01 (sample SAMEA3888901, study PRJEB22519) | human gut metagenome | biome: human gut; feature: human-associated habitat; material: faeces | place: Denmark | collected 2010 | reverse complement strand
AGTCTGCAGATTCCTTCCTTTCTATCACCGTTCATCATAGTGTTCACCTCCTATTTGGATGATACATCCCCAGATAAAACGCAAAGCTGCCCAGTAAGAACCGGACAGCCTTTCGCTCTCGTTGACCGTGCAGATATAGACTGTACGGTGCAGAATATTCATTTGTGTTGACCTAGTGCCTGCTAAGCAGAAATCGCTGCCTCCAGGGAAAGGCATTCACAACTCAATGCTCGTCATGAGCTTTTTCGATGATGTCAACCAACTGCCTCAGCAGATCGCAGGTGAGTATCTTTGTTTTCACAGGGAATTTATCAATACGCTCATAAAGGTCGCGCATGATGACCTGCTCCTTATAGTCATAGGAATCCAACAAAAGCTGATCCACTGTGGTGTGCAGCATGTTTGCCACTGAAACCAGCAGCTCAATGCTGATCCCGCCCTTGCCATTTTCGATTTTGCCGAGGTGGCTGTTCGTGCAATTCAGCCGTTCAGCGAACTCCTCCTGCGTCATTCCAAGCGCATTAAATAAAGAACGGTGCGGCGCCTGCTGTACGCCTTTTTTTACTGCGTCACTTCTCATAACTTGTATCTCCTTTTTGCTTCATAGCCGGAAAAAATGATCCATTTGCTTTTTTGTTTATTTCGAATTCTAAATTTCCTTAGCGATCAGGTCACCCATCTCTTTCGTTCCAACCAGAGTGCATCCCTCAGACATAATGTCACCAGTACGGTATCCGGCAGTCAGAACCTTCTGTACAGCAGCCTCAACTGCATTTGCTTCCTCATCCAGATCCAGGGAAAAACGAAGCATCATGGCTGCGGAAAGGATGGTTGCGATCGGGTTGGCCTTATTCTGTCCTGCAATATCAGGTGCGGAGCCATGGCTTGGCTCGTAAAGACCAAATCTGGTCTCGTTCAGGCTGGCAGAGGAAAGCATTCCGATAGAACCGGTAACCATACTTGCCTCATCAGAAAGAATATCACCGAACATATTCTCAGTGAGAATAACATCGAACTGCTTCTGATCTCTCACCAGCTGCATTGCACAGTTGTCAACCAGCATATGCTCCAGTGTAACTTCCGGATAATCTTTCGCAACTTCTTCTACTACTTTTCTCCAGAGTCTTGAAGAATCCAGTACATTCGCCTTATCGACGCTTGTCACTTTCTTTCTTCTCTTCATTGCAATGTCAAACGCGCGGATCGCAATCCTGCGGATCTCATCCTCATTATAGGTAAGTGAATCGAATGCAGTCATCACACCATCCACTTCTTCTGTCTTCCTCTCTCCAAAATAAAGACCGCCTGTCAGTTCACGCATAATCATCAGATCAAATCCGCCTTCTGTAATCTCTTCTTTCAGAGGACATGCACCCTTCAGTTCATTATACAAAACCGCCGGACGCAGATTTGCGAACAGGTTCAGTTCTTTTCTGATCTTCAGAAGACCGGCCTCCGGTCTCTTTGACGGTTCCAGCTTATACCACGGGGAAGTCTTTGCATCTCCTCCAATGGATCCCATCAGTACGGCATCACATGCTTTTGCTTTTGCTACCGTCTCATCTGTAAGCGGGACTCCATGTACATCAATGGATGCGCCCCCAAGAAGCAGCTGTTCATAAGAACAGTCAAATCCGTATACCTCTCCTGCTTTATCAAGAACTTTCATCGCTTCCGTTACAATCTCCGGACCGATTCCGTCACCTTTAATTACTCCGATTTTCAGGCTCATCTTTGTCATTCCCTTCTATGTATCTGTGATTTTTGTACCATTTTTCGTTCCAAAAATCTGTTAAACACTATAATACCGTATTTTTCGTCAGGTTTCAACCCTTTAATCTGTAAAAGTATAAAAATCCAGAGTGAACTCTGTTTTATTTTCCTGTTTTCTGTGGAATCACAAAGATAAAGATCAGCGAACTGACAAACAGCATTCCCGGATAAAAAAGCTTCGGAATGATCTGAAATGCAGAAATCTCACCGCCGAGCTCATGCACTGCCGAAATTGCCACCAGCATCTGCGCACCATACGGGATCACCCCCTGTGAAATACAGGAAAAAGTATCCAGAAGGGAAGCCGTCTTTCTCGGTGTGATCTGATAATCGTCTGCCATTTCCTTTGCAATTGGATTAGCCATCACAATTGCTACGGTATTGTTCGCTGTTGCCACATCCAGGAGCGCTACCAAAATACCAACACCCAGCTGACCACTTTTCGATCCCTTAAAGACACGGTGGATCACATCCAGCAATACATCAAAGCCACCATTTTCCCGGATCAGCGCACACATTGCAGCAACCAGCACCGCCACCATACAGGTTTCAAACATCCCGGATACACCTGAGCCCATGGCAGCAAGCATTTCATACGGTGTTACCTGCCCCATTGCAAGCATGATCACCGCACCGGACACAATTCCTGTCAAAAGTACCAGAAAGACGTTGAACCCTGCGATCCCGCCGACCAGCACCAGCACATACGGAATGATCTGCGTCAGATTGTATTCGTGCGTAACTGCCGTTCCGATCTCTGCCCGGAAAGAGCTGATCAGGATCAGAACCAACGATACGATCGCCGCCGGAAGTGCGATCCAAAAATTTTCCCGGAATTTATCTTTCATCTCACATCCCTGCCCGTTGCAGGCAGCAATTGTTGTATCTGATATGAAAGAAAGATTGTCCCCGAACATGGAGCCTCCCATCACCGATGCCACGCAAAGTGCCAGGGAAAAACCGGACGTCTGCGAAACTGCCGCCGCAATCGGAGTCAGAAGGGTGATCGTCCCAACCGAAGTTCCCATTGCTGTTGAAACAAAACATGCAACCACAAACAGAACGGCAACCGCAAACCGTGCCGGGATGATCGATAGCATAAAATACGCCACACTCTCTGCACTGCTTCTTCCAACCACTCCCACAAAAGTTCCCGCCGTCAGGAAAATCAGCAGCATTGTGATAATATTCTTATCTCCGATTCCCCGTCCCATGATCTCCAGCTTCTCATCAAAGCCAACCTTTCTGTTCTGCAGACACGCGACCAGGAGTGCCGCCAGAAACGCCACTACGATCGGTACATTATAAAACCCCATTGGAATTTTCATTATGTATTCAAATACAATACCCAGTCCCAGATAAAATACCAGAAATACACCGACCGGCAAAAGTGATGCACTTTTTCTTCTTTTTTCCATATATTTACCTCTCATCTGCTTCTATTGCTTCCCGGATCTTCCCAAAAACTTTTCCATATCCGGAAAACAAACAGCAATATTTCTCCTTATCATAGCATATTCTTCTCTTTTCCCGCAATAAGGGAAATACAGAAAGTTCCCGCACAAACCGTATAAAAATACACTTTTGCACAAAAAACAGAAGTCTGTCTCTGTTTTTTCAGGACAGACTTCTGTTTTTTACATATACATTTTACAGATGCCAGATGTCTCTGTTGTATTCAGCAATGGTTCTGTCAGATGAGAAATATCCTGCTTTTGCGATATTCACAACCATCTTCTTTGCCCATGCCATGCGGTCTTCATAATCTGCGTAAGCCTGTTCTTTCTTCTGGATATAATCTTTCACATCAAGAAGTGTCATGAACCAGTCTTTACGGATCAGTTCTGCATGCAGTTCAAGAAGCAGGTATTTATCTCCGATACGGAGAAGTTCCGGGCTGATGATAAAGTCTACCAGTCTGCGGATCTCTTCATCATTGATATAGTAATCAACTGCATTATAATCCATCTTGCGGTAATGCTCGATAACCTGTTCACTGGATTCTCCGAAGATGTAGATATTTTCATCCCCTACAAACTGATGGATTTCTACGTTGGCTCCATCTTCTGTTCCCATTGTCACAGCCCCGTTCAGCATGAATTTCATGTTACCTGTTCCACTTGCTTCTTTGGATGCAAGAGAAATCTGTTCAGAAATATCACAGGACGGGATCAGCTTTTCTGCCAGTGTCACGTTGTAGTTTTCTACCATAACCACTTTCAGATACGGTGCGACTTCCGGATCATTATCAATCAGCTCCTGCAGGCAGAGGATCAGATGAATGATATCCTTTGCAATAATATAAGCCGGTGCAGCCTTGGCTCCAAAGATTACCGTGATCGGAGTCTCCGGTTTCTTTCCGCTCTTGATCTCCAGATATTTATAGATCACATATAATGCATTCATCTGCTGACGCTTGTATTCATGCAGACGTTTTACCTGAATATCAAAAATTGAATTTGGATTGATTTCCAGTCCCTGTGTTTCTTTTAAGTAAGCTGCCAGATCCTCTTTCTTTTTCTGTTTTACTACAAGAAGGCTCTTTAAGGTTTCCTCATCATTTACATAATCAAGCAGTTTTTCAAGCTTTGTTGCATCTTTTCGGTAATCCGGTCCGATCTTCTCATCCAGCCATGCAGTCAGTTCATGGTTGCAGTGCAGCAACCATCTTCTGAACGTAATACCATTAGTCTTGTTGTTGAATTTCTGTGGGTAAATGTCATAGAACGGTTTCAGTTCTTCATTTTTCAGGATCTCTGTATGAAGATACGCAACTCCGTTGACACTGTATCCATAATGGATGTCCATATGAGCCATGTGTACACGATTCTGGTCATCGATAATATGGACTCTCGGATCTTTATATCTTCCCTTAATTCTTGCATCCAGATCACGGATGATCGGAACGATCTGCGGTGCAACCTGCTCCAGATAATCAACCGGCCATTTTTCCAGTGCTTCTGCGAGGATGGTGTGATTGGTATATGCGCAGGTCTTCTGTACGATCTCAATCGCCTCATTGAAGTCGATCTGTTTCTGAACAAGAAGACGGATCAGCTCCGGAATAATCATAGAAGGATGTGTATCATTGATCTGGATCGCCACATGCTCATGAAGCTTTCTGAGATCATATCCCTTTTCTTCACACTCGCGGATGATATACTGTGCTGCATTGGAAACCATAAAATACTGCTGATAAATACGGAGCAGATTTCCTGCCTTGTCGCTGTCATCCGGATAGAGGAACAGCGTCAGGTTCTCACGGATATCGTTCTTATCAAAATTGATTCCGTTTCCAACGATTGCATCATTTACCGTCTCTACATCAAAAAGATGAAGTTTGTTGCTTCCGCCTTCGTATCCGGTTACATCAATATCATACAGATGGGAACGAAGACTGAAATCCTTGAACGGGACTTCAAATGAAATACCGGTATCATTGAGCCAGCTGTCTTTTTCAATCCACGGATTCTTCTGTTCATCCTGTTTGTGGTCGGTAAATACCTGTTTGAACAGACCCATATGATAGTTCAGCCCGATTCCGTCTCCCGGAAGTCCGAGTGTTGCAATGGAATCCAGGAAGCAGGCTGCCAATCGTCCAAGTCCACCATTTCCAAGAGACGGTTCCGGTTCAACTTCTTCGATCTCTGCAAGATTTTTCCCATGCTTTTTCAGCACCTCTGCTGTCTCATCATAAATTCCAAGGTTGATCAGGTTGTTGGATAAAAGCTTTCCGATCAGGAATTCTGCGGAAATATAATAGAGTTTTCTCTTTCCTTCGTTCTTCGGTCCTTCTTTGATCCGTTCCTTTGTCAGTGTAAGCAGCGCATAATATACCTGTTCATTCGTTGCCTGTTCAAGTCCTGTCTGGAATTTCTCCTGTAAAATCTCTGTCAGTCTTGCTTCCATGTTCTTCTACCTCCTGTAGTTGATTCTCTTTCTTTCAGTGTTGCCGGAAGATATTTCCCTTCCTGGCTTTTCTTTGTTTCTATCATGTCAAACAGAATCCCGACAGACTGTCTCGCGATCTCTTCGACCGGCTGCGCCATCGTAGTGATCGCCGGCTGATAAAATCCGGTATAGTCAAGTCCGTCAAATCCTGCAACCGCCACATCTTCCGGAATCCTTTTTCCCTCTTCCAAAAGCGCCTTGCATGCACCAATCACCATCAGATCGGAAATTGCAAATACTGCGGTAAATTCTGTTTCTTTTTTCAACAGTTTTTTCATCATCCGATATCCGTTTTCCATCGAATAAGTAGTATCTTCTTCATCCAGATAACAGATTCTTTCCTCATCCGCTTCCAGGCCATGTGCCTTTAGTGCTTCCCTGTAACCTTCCAGTCTGAGTTTTCCGATGTTCTCATCTTTCTTATCCGAGGCAAGGATTGCAATCTTTTTATGTCCGGTCTCGCACAGATAATCTACGATCTTACGGCTTTCCGCACGGTCGTCAATTGATACATAGGATGCGATACATTTCTCCGGCAGTTTATCAAATGCTGCCGTACTTACAACAAACGGAACCTTTATCTTTGCAATCCGCTCTTTGTTCTTCCTGAAATCCCCACCCAGGAAAATAATCCCTCTGAGCTTTTTTTCTTTGATCAGCTCCAGTGCGGTATCGACCTCATCCTGATCCTTTCCCATATGCTGGATAAAAAAGGAATATTTCTGTCTGCGGATCTTTTTTTCCATTACCCGCATCATCGTCGCGAAAAATGGATTATCAATCTCCTTTACCAGAATCGCAATGGATTTCGAATCGGTCCGTTTCAGATTCCTCGCACTGTTATTCGGCACAAAATTTGATTCTTCAACCGTCTTTAAAATCATCTTTTTGGTCTCAGGATTGATATCCGGATGATTGTTCAGCGCACGGGACACGGTGCTGACTCCGACCCCGCACTTCTTCGCAATATCTTTAATCGTCATTCCCATTTTATTTCTTTTCTTCTCCTAAGTCCTCCGCATCTTCAGCCTTAAGGAGCATCTCTGTCTTCTCCGGGATCCTGCAATAAAGTTCTGTCATCCTGCGAATTTTTTTCACAAGTTTTTTTGAGATCTCATCCCTATGAAGTCTCCAGATCCAGTTACCGCCAAGGGTTGACGGATGATTGATCCTCGCTTCATTACCGAGGCAGAGATAATCCTGAATCGGAATGATACAGGTATCCGCCACGCTCGACTGCGCAAGACGGATGATTTCCCATACTGCTTCATTGACACTGAGTTTCTTTCTTCCCATATAGCGAAGTGCGAACTTCTTATCTTCTTTTTTTAATTCTCTGTACCATCCTGCCAGTGTTTCATTGTCATGGGTTCCCGTGTATACTACACAGTTCTTATCATAATTATGTGGCAGATAGTTGCTAGGCTCTCTGGAATCAAATGCAAACTCCAGAACTTTCATTCCCGGATATCCGGACTCTTCCACCATCCGGATCACACTGTCTGTCAGGAATCCAAGATCCTCTGCAATAATTTTCACATCACCCAGAGTCTCTTTTACCGTCCGGAAAATATCCATTCCCGGTCCTTTTTCCCAATGTCCGAATTCCGCTGTCAGATCTCCGTATGGAATGGAATAATATTCATCAAATCCACGGAAATGATCAATTCGGATCACGTCATAAAGTTCAACACAATGACGGATTCTCTTCATCCACCATGCATATCCGGTCTTTTTATGATATTCCCACTTATAAAGCGGATTGCCCCAAAGCTGTCCGGTTGCACTAAATGCATCTGGCGGGCACCCTGCAACACCAGTCGGAAGTCCGTTCTCATCAAACTGGAACAGTTCCGGATGCGACCAACTGTCTGCGCTGTCGAACGCTACATAAATCGGGATATCACCAATGATCTCAATCCCTTTTTCATTCGCATATGCTTTCAGTGCACCCCACTGTGTTGCAAATTCATATTGCATAAACTTCTGGAACAGGATGCCTTCCCGATTCTCTTTGGCGAATTTTTCCAGCGCCAGCTCATCTCTCAGACGATATTCATCTTCCCATTCACTCCAGCTCTTCCCATCATTCGCGGCTTTGATCTCCGTATAAAGCGCATAATCATCCAGCCATTCTTTATTCTCCTTACAGAATTTCTGAAAATCTGCATCATCTGCGATCTGGCTTCTTTCATATGCTTTTCTTAAGATCTCATATCTGCAGTTATAAATCTTTTCATAATCCACATATCCCGCATTATCACCAAAGTCATATGCCTTACATTCATCTTTTGTAATCCAGCCCTTTTTTATCAGCTTTTCCAGGTCTATAAAATACGGATTTCCTGCAAAAGTGGAGAAAGACTGATACGGCGAATCTCCATACCCTGTCGGGCCTAACGGAAGGATCTGCCAGTAGCTCTGACCTGCCTTCTCAAGTGTATCTACAAACTTGTATGCTTCTTTCGAAAAAGCACCTATTCCATATTTTGATGGCAGACTTGCCACCGGCAGTAATATACCGCTTGTTCTCATAATATGCACCTCACATCTTTCTACAGCAACGGTTTCGGTATCGGTATCGGTAACGTTTCCAATAATTGTATTATAAAAGCATTGCACATAAAATGCAATGCTTTTTTCAACTTTTTCAAAAAATTTGATTTAGTTGTTCTCCGGCTTTTCAACCTGCATGATCGCAGATTTCTGCATCGGGATACGGCAGTTCTTGTTGCTTCCGAATTCAACGATTACGTCTTCATCTGTAATATCAATAACAACTCCGTAAAAACCGCTTGTTGTAAGAACAGTATCTCCTACAGCCAGTTCAGATAACATCAGCTGTACTCTCTTCTGTTCCTTTTTCTGTGGTCTCATCAGTAACCACCAGAATCCTCCGATAATTACAACGTAAAATAAAATAAGTACGATTGGATTATTCATTTTTCTTTCCTCCTGCTAAAATAGACACTATTACCATCATACACAATAATAGGACATTCATCAAGACATTTTAGAAATTTTTTATCCTAATCTTCTTTTTCTTCCATTTTTGCCAGTGTCTCTTTCTTAAACCTGGCATATCTTCCCTCTTCGATCGCCTCTCTGATGTCTTCCATAAGATGATTATAATAATATAAATTGTGGAGAACGCAAAGCCGCATTCCAAGCATCTCTTTTGCTTTCAGCAGATGACGGATATAAGCTCTTGAATAACGGCGGCAGGCCGGGCACTGACAGCCTTCTTCGATCGGGCGTTCATCCAGTTCAAATTTTGCATTGAACAGATTCAGCTTACCATGTTTTGTATAAACATGTCCATGTCTTCCGTTACGGCTTGGATATACGCAGTCAAAGAAATCCACACCTCTGTCTACCGCTTCCAGAATATTTGCCGGCGTTCCGACTCCCATCAGATAGGTCGGTCTGGCAACCGGAAGACACGGAACTACTGCATCCAGGATCCGGTACATCTCTTCATGTGTCTCACCAACTGCGAGTCCGCCGACTGCGTATCCATCCAGATCCATCTCTGCGATCTGCTGTGCATGCTCAATACGGATATCTTCATAGACACCACCCTGATTGATCCCGAAAAGCATCTGATGTTTGTTGATCGTATCATCAAGAGAATTGAGTCTTGCCATCTCTTCTTTACATCTTGCGAGCCATCTCGTTGTACGCTCTACCGATGCCTGCATATATTTCCTTTCCGCTACGCTGGACGGACATTCATCAAATGCCATTGCGATCGTAGACGCCAGATTCGACTGAATCTGCATACTTTCTTCCGGTCCCATAAAAATCTTTCTTCCGTCAATATGGGAATTGAAGTATACACCCTCTTCCTTAATCTTTCTGAGTCCGGCAAGAGAAAACACCTGAAATCCGCCGGAATCAGTAAGGATCGGCTTGTCCCAGGCCATAAATTTGTGCAGCCCGCCAAGCTTTTTCACTACCTGATCCCCCGGACGCACATGCAAATGATAAGTATTAGACAGTTCCACCTGTGTTCCGATTTCTTCAAGATCTGCGGTAGAAACAGCCCCTTTGATCGCTGCAATTGTTCCTACATTCATAAATACAGGAGTCTCGATCACTCCGTGTACGGTATGGAAGCGACCGCGCTTGGCGCGACCGTCCCTTTTTATCAGTTCATACATAAAATTGACCTCTCTCTCAAATTTAGTAATGACATACAACCGGTGTTCCGGAATCTACATTGTTGAACACCGTCTCTGCAACATCATACTGTAGGTTGACACATCCGCGTGACCCATGTTCCAGATACCAGTCCCCGCCAAAGTTCGTCTGCCACGGTGCATCATGCAGTCCGATTCCACCGTTAAACGGCATCCAGTAAGTAACCGGTGATTCCCATTCGTAACTTCCATCTTCCTTCTTTGGTCCACGAAGGGTTGTATCTTTTTCTTTGTATTTCAGAATATATACTCCCTGCGGTGTAGCATCTCCTCTGCTTGGCTTACCGGTAACGATCGGTCCCTGTGTCACAATTGCACCATTTACAAAAAGATACAGATACTGGTTTGTCAGATCGACTTCAACATAAGTATTCCCCCAGTCTGCTCCGTCATGACTTGCTGCAGTCTGTGAATAATTCGCCTCTCTCGTTACAGTCTCTCCATTGCGGATATTCGCTTCAAGGGCTGCAATCTCGGCAGCTTCATCAATGATCCATCCATAGTCTCCACCTTCAACCGTTGCACTGTTGCCACCTCCGGTTGTAAATGTTCTCTTTGTCTGGTAAGTGTCATACTTACTCTCCAGCTGCTGTACATATTTTACAACTGCATCACTGTTAAAGGTAACTGCCATGTTATCATCTACCGTTACCCACTGGGAAATCAGATCTTTATCTACAACTTCTGTATTCGAGCCAAAGGTATAAGTGATACTTGCCTTCAGATACTTATTCATATCGTCACATGCTTTCTTCACTTCTTCTGACTCGATTGTGTATTTTGGTTCTACATAGCAGTCTTCAGCGGTCATGTCAATCTCGCTTTTGAAACCTTCGATTGATTCTTTCACTACCTTTTTGAAATTCTCGGTATCAATCTTACTTCCGGTCTCCCCGGCTTTGACTACATACGAATTGCCGTCATACTCCGGATGTGCATTTACCGGTTCAACCTGCTGATCTGCCTGCATACACTCGAGACCGTTAATCAGGGTATCCAGCTGGTTTTCGTCATATGTAACACCGACTGATGCCGTAATTGTCTGTGTCTTTCCAAGGCAGACCGGCCACAGAAATGCATTCTGCTCTTTTACGAGCTTCTGCAGTTCATCTCCTGCTTTGTACGCAAGAGAAATATCTGTTCCGGCAATCTTCTCTTCTGTTCCGTCTGATTCCTTCATCGTGAGAACATATCCATCTACCTGACTCTTCATGTATGACTCTACTGCCGAAACTGATTTTCCGGAGAAGTTCACACCGTTGATCTTCGTATTAAAATAAAAATGATTCATGAAATATACGGAAAATCCAAGGTAAACAACCGCTGCCACTCCAACCACAGCACCAACTACAATTTTAACCACTTTACCGGACTTTTTTGAGCCTTGCTTTTTCTTCCGTTTAGTTCTTCTATGCGGCTTTTCCTCTTCTTCATCAAAGAAAGAATCATCAAAAATTTCTTCCTCATCCGGATTGAATGCTTCTGCATCTTCACTGCTTAAAATATCTGCACTTTTAATAACCGGTGGTACTGCTGTCTCTTCTTCATCCCGCCATTCTTCTGCTCCATCCAGATCCAGAAGCCCGGTCTCTTCACGAACTACTTTCTTTTTCCGGCGCGGAGCCTTTTTCTTAACCGGTCGATCTTCGTCTGAGGCTGCTTTATAATCCACACCATCGCCAGATACGTGATGGCCTGAAGGACGTTTTGTTTTAGTGACTTTCTTTTTCCGCGGTCTTTCTTCGCTTTTCTGTTCTTTTTCATTGATGTCCTTCACCTCACTTACATTCTGCTCTCTGATCTCTTCCATGATTTCATCTACTGTGCTGTCAAGATTTCTTTCGTTTTTTTCATTCATACTTTTTTCACTCATTTATACTATTGACTTCCTTTTTTCACTCAATATGTAGTCATTATAATACGAAGGGGCGTGTAAATACAATACATAACTTTAACTTTCATATTTTTATCACTTGTTGGGATGGGAATCTTCTATTATAATAATGAGGTGATTTTGGGGGAATGAATGATTTGCGTTGTGATGACAAATAGAATAAACGAAATGTTTCAAATCCCATCGCGCAAGTGTTCTTCTGCTTTATTGTTCGTTTTTTGTTTTGACTGATTCACAAATTAATTCTTTATAAATAAAAGCTTACAGAAAGGATGGTATATAGTATGGCAGGATCTATTTATGGAAGATTGTTTCAGATTTCTACATGGGGGGAATCGCACGGAAAGGGGATCGGTGTTGTGATCGACGGATGTCCGGCAGGGCTTTCTCTTTCAGAGGAGGATATCCAGGTTTATCTGGATAGAAGAAAACCCGGACAAAGCCAGTTTACAACCGGCCGTAAGGAAAGTGATATGGCACAGATCTGGTCCGGCGTATTTGAAGGCCGGACGACCGGAACTCCGATTTCAATTCTCGTACAGAACCAGGATCAGCGTTCCCGTGATTACGGAAATATTATAAACACATATAGGCCGGGACACGCTGATTATACATTTGATGAAAAGTATGGTTTCCGTGATTACAGAGGAGGGGGACGCTCTTCCGGAAGAGAAACTACTGCCAGAGTTGCAGCAGGTGCAGTTGCTGCTAAGATTTTGAAAGAACTTGGCATTGAAGTACATGCTTATACGAAAGCAATCGGCCCGGTATCTGTTCCGGAAAATGAATACCATCCAGAAGAGATTTTCCAGAACCCGATTTATATGCCAAGCAACGCATATGCCCAAAAAGCATCTGCCTATCTGGAAGAATGTATTAAAAATCAGGATTCCTCAGGAGGCATCATTGAATGTGTTGTTACCGGTATGCCGGTAGGAATCGGTGATACTGTATTTGAAAAACTGGACGCCAATCTTGCCAAAGCAATGCTGTCCATCGGAGCAGTCAAAGGTTTTGAGATTGGTGACGGCTTTAAAGCTGCAGATACAAAAGGAAGTATCAACAATGATTCCTTCCATACAAAAGATGGAAGGATCACCAAAGACACCAACCATGCAGGCGGTGTCCTCGGCGGTATGAGTGACGGAAGCAAGATCATCTTCCGCGCGGCAGTAAAGCCGACTCCGTCCATTTCACAGCCACAGTCCACCGTCACCAAAGATGGAGAAAACACCGAAATGATCATTAAAGGACGTCACGACCCGGTCATTGTCCCACGCGCCGTCGTAGTCGTAGAATCTATGGCCGCAATCACGATCCTCGATCTGCTCTTCACCAACATGAGTGCCCGAATGGACAAACTCAAAAGCTTCTACGGCACTGATGTGGTGGCCTTATTTTGATATCTGATTTCCAAGATAAAACTTCATGTATATTTTGTATGTTTTATCTGCTATTGTACCGTCAGACTTCTATTCCATAAAGTTCCTCCTCATTTTTTATAATAACTGTCTGGACTTTGAAATAATTTCTGACACACAAAAAGCCACCTCAGTCAGGTGGCTTTTTATAACCGATTCCATTATCGGTAATACTAATGATCATATTGCACCAGTCTTCTTTTTCACAGGATTTCTGTACAACATTACAGGATATCCAACCTCCTGTATTTGTATACTTTATTGCATTGCTTATTATATTAAGACAGACTTCTGACAGGTGAGGTGCATCCATATACACATACGGATACATGATTTGTTCTGTCAAAGAGATCGTCTGATTTTTACTTTCTGCCTGTTGTTGGAACATAATGACACAATTTTCAAAGCACTCATGGACATTTGAAACAGTGTATTCCATCTCAACCTTATCATTCTCAATTCTTGCAAGAAATATCTTCGATAATCTTGAACTGAGGATCCCAATCTGAAGTATTCTCTTTAATACCCATATCCATTTCTCGAGATCTTTTAACAAGTTCTATCTTCTTTGTTTTTAAGTTCAGCCTTGAGATATGATAATAAGCAGTACCTAATGCATGAAGGGCCTGCCGGGTTTTTTTGACCTGCTCCCCCAATGCGAGAGGGAACTCTTCACCGTCCATCTGTTCCAGATCCGGTGTTGAATGATGCAGATGCTGAACCATCCATTTTCCATTCGTCCACTTATAGATAATCGTAAATCTTGTCTCCATTTTAAAACAGATTGAACCATCTTTAAACAGACCAGTAAAATCTACTGTTCCATGTGCAAGAACATGGTCATCATCAAGTCTTTCTTCTTCCTGATGTAAATTTCTTACTTCAAGTCTGATTTTTCCTCTTCGTTTTACATCAAATTTGAATGATTCTAAAAACTCATGCAGATTCGTGAATAACTCATGTTTCCCAGTTCCAATCAGACTAATATTTTCATCAAAATAATTGTCAAGACCTAAATCATTTACTGATTCAGCATTAATATATATTTTAAAAAGTTGTTCTGTGATTTTTTTGAAATCATCCATATGGTTCCCTCATGATTAAAAAGTCTTAAATGACTTTAAGCTTTCTGTTTTATTTTTAAAGTTTATCCACTTTTCATTCTCTTCCCAAAATTCCGAATATACACATCAAATT
>OIWN01002017.1_pt1 | contig 14456 bp, 9 predicted proteins | sample 1587591 | NCBI WGS metagenome assembly OIWN01 (sample SAMEA3888901, study PRJEB22519) | human gut metagenome | biome: human gut; feature: human-associated habitat; material: faeces | place: Denmark | collected 2010 | reverse complement strand
CTCCGTTAAGGCCCAGGGTCTTGATGTCCGCGCCGGTCCACTGGGCCTTAACGGCCTCCACCATGGCCTCCTGAGTCAATTCCTTGCCCAGATACTGCAGGGTGAGGGATATCTTGGGGGCGTCAGTCTTCTTCGCCGCGGGGGCCTTCTTCGCAGAAGCCTTCCGGGTGGTCTTGGAGGCGGGCTTCTCCTCCTTCACGGCGGCAGGGGCCTGCTCCACTGCCGCAGACTTCACAGCAGCCTCGGCCACGGCCACAGCCTGCTCGGCCTTGGCAGTCTTTTTGAGAATCGCCATTGAATACACGCTCCTTTATTTGACGGCCGGGGCCATCGATTTCATAGGTACTCTTATATTGTATCAGGATTCCCGTGAAGGAAAAGAGCAAAAACGACGATTCTTCTTCCCTTTCTTCTTCCTATCCCTGCCAATTTGTACATTTTCAAGGAATGAGCCGCTGTTTCCGGCCCACTTTCGCAAAAAAATCAGGGCCCCTCCCGATTGGGAGGAGCCCTGTAAGGGACGTACTCTGCCTGAGGGGGTCTCGATTAGAAGATACCCTGAGCCATCATGGCGTCGGCGACCTTCTGGAAGCCAACGATGTTGGCACCAGCAACCAGGTCGTAGCCCAGGCCATAGCGCTCGGCAACCTCGACGGAGGAATGATAGATGTTCTTCATGATGCCCTTCAGCTTGGCATCCACTTCCTCAAAGCTCCAGCTCAGGCGCTCGGAGTTCTGGCTCATCTCCAGACCGGAGGTGGCCACGCCGCCTGCGTTGGAAGCCTTTGCAGGTCCGTACAGGATGCCGTTGGACAGGTAGACCTCGATGGCCTCCGGGGTGCTGGGCATGTTGGCACCCTCGCACACGACGGTGCAGCCGCCCTTCACCAGAGCCTCAGCGGACTCCTTGTTGATCTCGTTCTGGGTTGCGCAGGGCAGGGCGATGTCGCAGGGGACAGTCCAGACCTTGGTGCAATCTGCAACATAGGTTACACCCTCGTGGGTCTCGGCGTACTCCTTGATACGGCCGCGGCGGACTTCCTTCAGATCCTTGACGTAGGCCAGATCAATGCCGTTGGGATCGTAGACGTAGCCGTTGGAGTCGGACATGGTAACGACCTTGGCACCCAGCTGGGTAGCTTTCTCGCAGGCGTAGATCGCCACGTTGCCGGAACCGGAGATGACCACGGTCTTGCCCTGGAGGCTGTCGTTGCGCATGCACTTCAGAGCTTCAGCGGTGAAGTAGCACAGGCCGTAGCCGGTAGCCTCGGTACGGGCCAGAGAACCGCCGAAGGTCAGGCCCTTGCCGGTGAGCATACCGCCCTGGAAGCTGTTGGTCAGACGCTTGTACTGGCCGAACATATAGCCGACCTCGCGGCCGCCGACGCCAATATCACCGGCGGGGCAGTCCACGAACTGGCCGATGTGGCGGTACAGCTCGGTCATGAAGCTCTGGCAGAAGCGCATCACTTCCATGTCGCTCTTGCCGTGGGGATCAAAGTCGGAGCCGCCCTTGCCGCCGCCCATGGGCAGGGTGGTCAGGCTGTTTTTGAAGGTCTGCTCAAAGCCGAGGAACTTCAGGATGCCCTGATTGACAGAGGGATGGAAGCGCAGGCCGCCCTTGTAGGGGCCGATGGCGCTGTTGAACTGCACACGGTAGCCGCGGTTCACCTGGACCTTGCCCTGATCGTCAACCCAAGGCACACGGAAGGTGATGATGCGCTCCGGCTCGACCAGACGCTCGATCAGAGCGGCCTTCTCGTACTCGGGGTGCTTCTCCACAACGGGCTGGATGCTCTCCAGAACCTCGCGCACAGCCTGCAGGAACTCAGGTTCGTTGGCATTGCGCTTTTCCAGACCTTCGTAAACGCGCTTCAGGTATTCATTTGTCAGCATAGTAGAATACTCCTTTTCCCAATTACTCTATAAAATTTGAAAAAGACGAAACCGCCCAGCCCGCCGCACAGCGGACGCGCTGCTAAAACGCTGTAGGACGATCCCGGATTTCCGTTCTTACACACCGGCCTGCTTATGGCTGCAGACCGCTTTATTATTATAAAGCATTTCTGTGGGTTTGACAATAGCGAGAAAGCAGAAAATGCTTCAAAAAAACAGATGAAAAGTTGAGACCGCTTCACAAAACGAAAAATAAAAGAAAAAAACGGCACAGAACCTTGTTTTTTAAAGCGATGGCAGAACAAAAGAAATACGGAAAAGAACGTCTTTTCTCCATTTTGCTGCATTCCGCAGGCGCAGAAAGCCATATTTTCTGCAACCAAAAAGCCCTGCACCACGCAAACGGCACAGGGCAGAGAAACGATTTTTACTTCTTCAGCAGCTTTTCGCAGGCGTCTGCGGCACCTTCCAGATACTCGCCGCCGTAGGTTTCGATCATGCCGGCATCGGAAAGCGCAGCCAGCTGGGGATCGATGGGGCACTTTGCCAGCACGGGCAGGCCGTGCTTTGCAGCCACCTCATCCACATGGCTCTCGCCGAACACATTGATGTGCTTGCCGCAGTCGGGGCAGACGATGTAGCTCATGTTCTCCACAATGCCCAGCATGGGCACCTTCATCATCTCAGCCATGTTCACGGCCTTGGCCACGATCATGCTCACCAGCTCCTGCGGGCTTGCCACCACAACAATGCCGTCCACCGGCAGGCTCTGGAACACGGTCAGGGGCACATCACCGGTTCCCGGAGGCATGTCCACGAACAGAAAGTCCACGTCCTTCCAGACCACATCGGTCCAGAACTGTTTGACGGCACCGGCGATTACCGGGCCGCGCCACACAACGGGGTCTTCCTCATTTTCCACCAGCAGGTTGATGCTCATAACATCAATGCCCATGCGGCTCTGAATGGGCCAGCAGCCCTTGTCGTCGGCCATGGCACGGCCATGGATGCCGAACAGCTTGGGAATGGACGGGCCGGTGATGTCGGCATCCAGAATGCCGCAGTGGTAGCCGCGGCGTGCCATGGCGCAGGCCAGCAGGGCGCTGGTCATGCTCTTGCCAACGCCGCCCTTGCCGGACACAACGCCAATGACTTTTTTGACGCTGCTGTTGGGGTTGGGGGCATCGTGCTTGGGCGCTGCATCGCGGGAAGAACATGCTGCTCCACAGCTGGAGCAGTCATGGGTACATTCTTCGCTCATTCTCTTTTTGCGCACGGCTGGCTCAGAGGCATTGGCCGTGTGCTTCCTCCTTGATCAGAATACGGCCATATAAAAGCCGCCCCTTTACTATACCATAAAAGCACTCAGGAAACAACCCGCCGCGCCGCTCTGCTTTTGCATATCCTGTTCCGCCGCTTCATATGTTGGAACCGGAACATTCCGGCAGGAGGTGCGCCATGCGGCAGAGCTATTTGAAAAATGCGGCGCTGCTCACCGGTTCAGACGTGGTGCTGCGGCTGGCCGGCATGGGCCTGCGCATCTGGCTGGCAAACGAGCTGGGCGGCGAGGGGATGGGCCTTTACCAGCTGGTGCTGGCGGTGTATTCACTGTTCGTCACGCTGGCAACGGCGGGCGTTTCGGTGGCGGCTACCCGGCTCATGGCCGAGGAACTCAGCGGCCCGGACTCTGCCCGCGGTGCGGCCCGGGGAATGCTGCGGCGTCTGCTGGCGGCGGGGCTTGTGCTGGGGCTGTTTGCCGCCGCGCTGCAGCTGACGACAGCGAATCTTGCGGCCCGGTTGTGGCTTGGCGATGTCCGCGCCGTCGGTGCTTTGCGCGTTTCAGCGCTGGGAATGCCGTGGATGGCGGTCTCGGCGGTGCTGCGCGGTTTTTTCATCGCCCGGCGGCATGTGGCTCCCAATGTGTTCAGCCAGCTTACGGAGCAGACGGTGCGCATCGTGCTGGTGGCACTGGCGCTTACCCGCACCGAGGGCCTTGCGGTGGGCGTGCGGTGTATGCTGGTGCTGGGAGCTACCGCTGTCAGCGAAGCGGTGTCGGCGCTGTGCATGCTGGCCTTTTACCGGCGGGATGCCCGCAGTGCCTTTGCGGGGCAAAAAGCCGTCCGCCCGGCAGACCCGGCCCGCCGTCTGTGGGAGATCCTGTGGCCGGTGGAGGGCGGGCGGGTGCTGGCAAGCGCTCTGCATACCGCAGAGAACATGCTGGTGCCCGCCTGCCTTGCGGTCTATCTGATCAACGCGGGCGGGCGCACCGCCGCGCTGGAGCAGTTCGGAGAACTGAAAGGCATGGCTCTGCCGCTGCTTACGTTCCCATTTGGCCTGCTGGGCAGTCTTTCGGTGCTGCTGATGCCGGAGATCACGCAGGCTCATATTCTGGGCCAGACCGAACGGCTCAAAACACTTCTGGACCGGATGCTGCGGCTCACCGGCTATTTTTCCGCGCTGGCAGGGGTGCTGTTCTGGGTGTGGGGACGGCCGCTGGCACAGCTTTTGTACCAAAGTGCGGATGCCGGGTTTTATCTGGAAACGCTGGCTCCTGCCATGCCGCTGATGTATCTGGAAAGCATGGTGGACGGTGCCATGAAAGGGGTAGGGGAGCAGAAGGCGGCCTTCCGCTACAGCGTGTGGGATTCCATCCTGCGCATTGGCGGGGTGGTGGCGCTGCTGCCGCGCTTTGGCATGAAGGGCTTTTTGGCAGTGATCCTGCTTTCCAGCCTGTACACCTGTGCGGCCAACACCGGGCATCTGCTGTTTTCCAGCGGCACGCAGCATGCATTCCGCCGCTGGCTGGGTGCACCGGCACTGGCAGCTGTGCTGGCTGCGGCGGCTGGTATGGCGCTGCGGAAGCTGCTTGCGGATGGGTTTGCGGCTCGGCTGCCTTTGCAGCTGGCCGCGTTGGGCATAGGCGGCTGCGCTACCACAGGAGTGTTCCTACTGGCGGCATGGCCGCTGGGCCTTGGAGAGGAAGCAGCCGCGCTCTGGGCTGCGCACCGGCCCGGCAGACCGAAAAAATAGAGGGAGTTTGGCAGCGGATTCAAATTTTCTGGACATTCTGCAGTGTTCTGAGTATAATATAAAGATAGGGCTGTCCGGTGTACCGGATACTCTGTGAAACCGGAAGCTTTTCCGGCCAAAACTGCGGCTTTTGTGCCGTATGTAAAAGAGGACTTTTTTGTGAAAGATAAAAAGAACACACCGCAGGTGCTTGCGCGCCGGGCGCTGCTTGTGCTGCTGGATGCAGCCATTGTTGCATTCAGCTTTTATTTTGCGCTTCTGCTGCGGGCAGACGGAGCAGTGGAAGCTGCCTGGTGGCCGCATAACCGTGAGCTTCTATACGAAAATCTGCCATGGATCGTGGCGGTGTACATTGCCAGCTTTCTGTTCAGCGGGCTGTACTCCGTACTGTGGAAGTATGCCGGTGAACGCGACCTGATGCGTCTGGCGGGAACGGTGGCTGTGCCTACCGTTGTCGTCTACTGTGTCAACCGTCTGTGCATCCACGGCGTGCTGTTCAACTCCGCCAACTGTATGGCGGCGGTGCTCATCTTCCTGCTGGTGGGCGGCAGCCGTCTGGCATGGCGGCTGTTTTTGAACCATCCGCTGGGCGAAAAGCTACGCGGCGCTGCCAGCAAGGACCCCAACCGCCCGGTGATGATCGTAGGTGCAGGCGAAGCCGGTGCATGGGCCATCAACGTGTGCAAGTCCAATAAGGAATATGGTCACGCGGTGGTGGCGGTGGACGATGATCCCACAAAACTCAACCAGACCATCCACGGGGTGCCGGTGAAGGGCACGCTGGAGGATATCCCGGACTTGTGCAAGCGCTACGGCATCCACAGCATCATCATCGCCATTCCTACCCTGAAGGGCAGCAAGCTGAACCATGTCATCGATCTGTGCGTCAGCACCCATTGTGCGGTGCAGCTGCTCAGTGACCCGCAGCTGGTGGGCAGCGGTACACCGCAGCAGGGAGCCTTCCGCGAGTTGAACCCGGCGGACTTCCTCTCCCGTGAGGAAGTGACACTGGACACCGATCAGATCTCCGGCTACCTCACCGGCAAGACCGTTCTGGTCACGGGCGGCGGCGGCTCCATCGGCAGCGAACTGTGCCGTCAGGTGATGCGCTTCAAGCCCGGCAAGCTGCTTATTTTTGATATCTACGAGAACTGCGCCTATGAGCTTTTGATGGAGCTGCAGCAGAAGTACGGTCGGGATATCCCGGTAACGGTGCTCATTGGCTCCATCCGCGATAAAAAGCGTCTGGATGAGGTTTTTGAAACATATCATCCCACTGTGGTGTTCCATGCGGCAGCACACAAGCATGTGCCGCTGATGGAGGTCAGCCCTGCAGAAGCGGTCAAGAACAATGTTCTGGGCACCAAAAATCTGCTGGTGAGCGCCAGCGAACACGACGTGGAGCGGTTCGTGCAGCTTTCCACCGATAAGGCTGTGAACCCCACCAGTGTGATGGGCTGTACCAAGCGCATCTGCGAAATGCTCATCCAGACCTTTGCGGGCAACACGGATATGAAGTGTGTGGCTGTGCGTTTTGGCAATGTGCTGGGCAGCCACGGCAGCGTCATTCCGCTGTTTGAGGCTCAGATCAAAAAAGGCGGGCCTGTCACCCTGACAGACCCCAACATTGAGCGCTACTTTATGACCATTCCGGAAGCGGCCCAGCTGGTGCTGCAGGCCGGTGCGCTGGCTGAAAGCGGCAATATCTATGTGCTGGACATGGGCGAGCCGGTCAAGATCATGGATCTTGCCAAGCAGCTCATCCGCTTTTACGGCTATGAGCCGGGCGTGAATATGGAGATCAAGATCGTGGGTCTGCGCCCGGGCGAAAAGCTCTACGAAGAGCTGATGATGGACGAGGAGCAGGATAAGATGCGCCGCACCCAGCACAATAAAATTTTTGTGGCTTCGCCGCGCAGCATCGATCTGGCCGAGTTCTACGGGCAGCTGCAGGAGCTTGCCGCTGCGGCAGAGCACAACGATGAGGGTGTGGTGCAGCAGCTGGCAAAGATGATCCCGACCTTCACCCCCACCCGCCAGAATCTGAAGCTGTAAACTCCCCCAGTCTGCTGCGCAGACAGCCCCCTCAAAGAGGGAGCTTGTCCGTGCGGCAAAGCCTCCCTCATTGAGAAAGACTTCCCCCGGCCGGGACAGATTCTCCCCGCGCCGGGGAGAAATGTCACCACAGGTGACAAAGAGAGGAACAGATGTCGCGCCAGCGACAAAAAGGGGAATGGGTGGCATCGCATCAGCGATGACGAAAGGAGTTTCTACTGATGCCACTGCGGCGATCGGCCGCGTGCATATAAAATGAGAGGGATGTTACTATGGAAAAGAAACCGTTTCTGACCGAGGCGATGGCACAGGAGATCATTCAGGATGTGCCCACGCCGTTCCATGTCTACGATGAGAAGGGCATCCGTGAAAATGCCCGCCGCATCAACAAGGCATTCAGCTGGAACAAAGGCTTCAAGGAGTATTTTGCCGTCAAGGCTCTGCCAAACCCTGTCATCCTGCAGATCCTCAAGGAGGAGGGCTGCGGCGTGGACTGCTCGTCCCTGACTGAGCTGATGCTCAGCGAGGTGTGCGGTTTCTCCGGCAGCGACATCATGTTCTCCTCCAACCAGACCCCTGTGGAGGATATGAAGAAGGCCTACGAGCTGGGCTCCTACATCAATCTGGACGATGCCACCATGGTGGAATTTCTGGAGCGTGTCGCCGGTGTGCCGGAGAACATCTTCTGCCGCTATAACCCGGGCGGCACCTTCAGTCTGGGCGAGAGCGAAGAGGGCTTTCAGGTCATGGACAAGCCCGGCGATGCCAAGTACGGCATGACCGAGGAGCAGATGATCGAAAGCTACAAGAAGCTGGCCGCCAAGGGTGCCAAGAACTTCGGCATCCACGCTTTCCTTGCTTCCAATACCATTTCCGATGAGTATTACCCGGAGCTGGCAGGTATCCTGTTCCAGCTGGCTGTCCGGGTGCAGAAGGCCACCGGTGTGCACATCGGTTATATCAACCTGTCCGGCGGTGTGGGCATCCCGTACCGCCCGGAGCAGACCGAGAACGATATCATGGCCATCGGCGAGGGTGTGCGCAAGAAGTTTGAGGAAATTCTGGTGCCCGCAGGCATGGGCGATGTGGCCATCTTTACTGAGATGGGCCGCTTTACCACCGGCCCCTACGGCGCACTGGTGGCAACTGCCATCCATGAAAAGCACATCTATAAGGAATACATCGGTCTGGATGCCTGCGCAGCCAACCTGATGCGCCCGGCCATGTACGGCGCTTACCACCACATCACCGTGCTGGGCAAGGAAAATGAGCCTTGCGACCATATGTACGATGTGGTGGGCGGTCTGTGCGAGAACAACGACAAGTTTGCCATTGACCGGATGCTGCCCAAGATCGACATTGGCGATATCGTTTATATCCACGACACCGGTGCACACGGCTCTGCCATGGGCTACAACTACAACGGCAAGCTGCGCAGCGCCGAAGTGCTGCTGTGCGAGGATGGCACCCACCGTCTGATCCGCCGTGCCGAGACTCCGCGCGATTACTTTGCAACGCTGGATTTCCTGCCCCTGATGAAGCCGCTGTTTGAAGATTAAGAGGTATCATAAATGTTTTTTGGCTTTCAGCTCACCCTTGGCCTGATGATGGTATTCTACGGCTATTCGGTCATGAAAAATCCCCGTGTCTGGGGAGATCAGGGCCGCCGTGCCGTCAAGGCGGAGCACTTTGAGGAATACTGCCGCCAGAACGGCCTGTTCTTTTTGAAGGCAGGCTGCGTGGTGGCGGTGATCGGTGCACTGGATGCACTCATCACGCTGGATGCCCTGCTGTACGCTCTGCTGTACCTCTTCGGTCTGGCCTTCGCCTTCTATCCGCTGGTCAAATGGTGCCGCGAAAATGAGGGCTTCAGCTGGCCTTGGCCCCATGTCCAGAGCGAGAAAAAGCGCATCAAAGAGCTGCGCCGTGAAAAGGAATCGCAGGAAAAGGCGGAGCAGGACTCCGACAAAAAGTAAAGAATAAAGAGAAAAACGGCTGCTGTACGGTAAAGTACAGCGGCCGCTTTTTTGTTTCCGCTTTATGCAGGGTGGTTTTCCTCGCTGTTCTTGCTCTTATCCAGCGCATCGAACTGCTTTATGATCTGCGGGTCCTTCAGCTTGACGACCTTGCCGGAGAGATAATGCAGGGTGTTTTCCTCGGGAATATCAAGGAAAGTGACCCGCACAGCGCACAGGGCCTGTGTTTTGGTGCCGGTGCGCTCGTTCATCTTGCGGTTGCCGTACTTGATGTCGCCCAGAACCGGACGGCCCAGATAGGCCAGATGTGCACGGATCTGGTGGGTGCGGCCGGTGACAAGGCCGATCTTGCACAGGGCGAACGGCCCGGCGGTGCGCAGCACGTCCACGTCCGTAATGATCTGCTTGCGGCGCTCGTCCTGCGACTGGTGTGCATGGATGCTTACCTTGTTGTTCTTCTCGTCGTGCTCCCACCATGCGGTGAACCGCCCGGACTGCGGGATACCCACCGTGATGGTGTAGTACTCCTTTTTGAGTAGGTCAGTGCGGATGATCTCGTTCATGTCCCGCAGGGCGGTGTAGCTCTTGGCGGCGATCACAAGGCCCTCGGTGCCGCGGTCCAGCCGGTTGCAAATGCCGGGCTTGAACCGGTTCTCGCCGTGGGGGTCGTACTCGCCTTTTTCGGCCAGATACTGGGTAAAAGCATCCACAAGGTTCGCATCGCCGGTGCGGTCACTGTGGCACAAAAGGTGGGTGGGTTTGTACAGCACAGCAATGTTTTCGTCCTCATAAATGACATTGACCTTGGGCTGATTCTGCTTTTTTTTCGGCGCGGCCTTCTGCACGGTTTTTGCGCCTTCCGGCGGGAAAAACTCGTCGTTGATGTACAGCTCGATCAGGTCGCCTGCCTGAATGCGGTACTCCGGCACGGCCTTTTTTCCGTTTACCTTCACGCGCTTATTGCGGAAGCTCTTGTACAAAAGGCTGGTGGGAAAATCGCGGGTCACGCTCTGCACAAAGCGGGAAAGACGAACGCCGTCGTCGTTGGCGGTTGCGGTATATTGTTTCATAAATGTTCCTCAATTTTCAAGAGATACCTTTATAGTAATACAGCCTTGGCTGCAAGTCAACGCGGAAACGCCCCGGATCAAAACTATTTTACCGCAAAGCCTTGAGTTCCGGGCGCAAAATGGGTACTATTATAAGGAATGAATCAGAAGGAGAGTACCGCAATGGCAGAACACAAACGGCATCAGGGACACCGCCAGCGGATGCGCGAACGGGTGCAGAACTACGGTCTGGACAGTCTGGCCGAGCACGAAGCGCTGGAATATGTGCTGTACCTCACCAACGCCCAGAAGGACACCAACGGCATCGCTCACGACCTGATCGACCGCTTTGGCGATTTTGCCGCTGTGCTGGAAGCCAGCGAGGAAGAGCTGTGCACTGTGGAGGGCGTAGGCCCGGCCACAGCCCGGATGTTGCATCTGCTGCCGGAGATCAGCCGCTACTATGGCCGCAGCCGTACCAGCACCACCCGCTGCATCAGAACTACGGAGCAGATGGGCAGCTATCTGATGGCGAAGTTTGCGTGGTCGGATTACGAGCGTGCAATGCTGGTCAGTCTGGACAGCCGTAAGCGGGTGCGCGCGGCGGTCTGGCTGCGGGAAGGCACCACCGACCGGGTAAGTCTGGACATCAAGGATGTGGTGTCTGCGGCCATCAAGGGCGGCACCGACACGGTGGTGCTCAGCCACAACCACCCCAACGGTGCGGCCTTGCCCTCCATGGAGGATCTGGAAGCCACTGGCAATATTGCCCGGGCATTGGGCCTTGTGAACATCCATCTGCTGGATCACTTCATCCTGACCGATACGGAGTATTTCTCCATGCGGGACGCAAACCGCCTGCCGATCTATGACTTTAAAACAGGTACGCTTTTCTGGCCTTGATCTGTGAAACAACAAAAAAGTGTTTACATTATAAAACTGGTGTGCTATAATCAAACCGTAAAATACAACTGATTGTGGTTCTTTGCGCGAGGGCCGGAGAGGAGAGGGAAGATGGCAGACGAAAAATTTGAACTGGTATCCTCTTACCAGCCCACCGGCGACCAGCCGCAGGCCATTGAAACACTGGTGAAAGGCGTGGAGCGGGGCGACCGCTGCCAGACCCTGCTGGGTGTTACCGGCAGCGGCAAGACCTTTACCATGGCAAATGTGATTGCAAAATGCAACCGGCCCACGCTGGTTCTGGCCCACAACAAAACGCTGGCGGCCCAGCTGTGCACCGAGTTCCGGTCGTTTTTCCCCAACAACGCGGTGGAGTATTTCGTCTCCTACTACGATTACTACCAGCCGGAAGCCTATATCCCCAGCACGGATACCTATATTGAAAAGGACAGCGCCATCAACGACGAGATCGACCGTCTGCGCCACTCGGCCACGGCGGCGCTTTCGGAGCGGCGGGATGTGATCATTGTAGCATCGGTTTCCTGCATCTACTCGCTGGGCGACCCCATCGACTACCGCAGCATGGTCATCAGCCTGCGCCCCGGCATGCAGATGGAGCGGGACGAGCTGTGCCAGAAGCTGGTCACTCTGCAATATGAGCGCAACGACGTGAATTTTGTGCGCAACAAGTTCCGTGTGCACGGCGATATCGTGGACATCTACCTTGCCTATATGAGCGAGCTTGCCATCCGGGTGGAATTTTTTGGGGACGAGATCGACCGCATCACGGAGTTCAACCCTCTCACCGGGGCCAAACAGAATGTAGTCAAGCATGTAGCCATCTTCCCGGCCAGCCACTATATCGTCAGCTCCGAGAAGAAGGCCGCAGCACTGGAAAAGATCCGCGCCGAGTGCGACGCACAGGTGAAGCAGTTCACCGCCGAGGGCAAGCTGATCGAGGCGCAGCGCATTGCCCAGCGCACCAATTACGACATTGAGATGCTTAACGAGGTGGGCATGTGCAAAGGCATCGAGAACTATTCGGCGGTGCTTTCGGGCCGTGCGCCGGGCAGTATGCCCACCACTCTGCTGGATTATTTCCCGGATGATTTTCTGCTGTTTGTGGACGAGAGCCATGTTACCCTGCCGCAGGTGCGCGCCATGTACGGCGGCGACTATGCCCGCAAAAAAACGCTGGTGGAGTACGGCTTCCGCCTGCCGTCCGCCTTCGATAACCGCCCGCTCAAGTTCGAGGAAGTGGAGTCCAAGCTGAACCAGATGATCTTCGTTTCGGCTACGCCCGGCGACTACGAGCGGCAGAACAGCACGCAGGTGGCGCAGCAGGTCATCCGGCCCACCGGCCTTTTGGACCCGCTCATTTCGGTGCGCCCGGTGGAAGGGCAGGTGGTGGATCTGTTGGGCGAGATCAATACCCGTATCCAGCGGCACGAGCGCGTTCTCGTGACCACCCTGACCAAGAAAATGGCCGAAGACCTGACCGACTACCTTACCGAACAGGGCATCAAGGTCAAGTATATGCACCACGAGGTGGACACCTTTGAGCGCATGGAGATCATCAAGGACCTGCGCCTTGGCTCCATTGATGTTGTGGTGGGCATCAACCTGCTGCGCGAGGGTCTTGACCTGCCCGAGGTGAGCCTTGTGGCCATTTTGGATGCCGACAAGGAGGGCTTTCTGCGCAGCGAGACCAGCCTGATCCAGACCATTGGCCGCGCGGCCCGCAATGCCGAGGGCCTTGTCATCATGTACGCGGATGTCGTCACCGACAGCATGGACCGCGCCATCACCGAGACCGAGCGCCGCCGCGCCATCCAGATGGCCTACAATAAAGAACATGGCATCGTGCCAAAAACCATCGTCAAGGCCATTGCAGACAGCATCGAGATCAGCGATAAAGCGGAGAACGCTAAGCTGAACACCCGCCGCATGGGCAGGATGGAGCGGGAGGCCGCCATCGAGCGCCTGACCCGTGAGATGAAGGAAGCGGCGAAGCTGCTGGAGTTTGAGCACGCGGCCTTCCTGCGTGACCAGATCGACCGACTGCGCCGGGGCGAGAACCCGACGGTGGACTCTGCGGCAGAAACGGAGCGCAAACAGAATCATTCACAGACACAACGAAAAGGGAGAAAATACCTTGGCAAACGATAAAATCGTCATCAAAGGTGCCCGCGAGCACAACCTGAAAAATGTTAACCTGACCCTCCCGCGGGAAAAGCTGATCGTCATGACCGGCCTTTCCGGTTCGGGCAAGTCGAGCCTTGCGTTCGACACCATCTATGCCGACGGCCAGCGCCGCTATGTGGAAAGCCTTTCCAGCTACGCACGCATGTTTTTGGGCCGCATGGACAAGCCCGATGTGGACGAGATCACCGGCCTATCACCGGCAATTTCCATCGACCAGAAAACCACCAGCCACAACCCGCGTTCCACCGTGGGCACCGTGACGGAGATCTACGATTATCTGCGACTTCTGTACGCCCGCGTGGGCGTGCCCCACTGCCCGGTGTGCGGGCGGGTGATCAGCCAGCAGACCGTGGACGAAATGGTGGACGCGGTGCTCAAACTGGACGAAGGTACGAAGTTTCAGGTGCTGGCTCCTGTGGTGCGCCAGCGCAAAGGCACCCAGCAGAAAGAGCTGGATGCTGCCCGCCGCGGTGGCTATGCTCGTGTGAAGATCGACGGCAACCTGTATGATCTTGACGAAGAGATCAAGCTGGAAAAGAACATCAAGCATACGGTGGAGATCGTGGTGGACCGCCTTGCCATGCGCAAGGGCATTCGGGGCCGTCTGGCAGATTCGCTGGAAACCGCGCTGGCGCTTACCGGCGGCATCGCCGAGGTGGACGTGATTGGCGGCGATTGTATGACCTTCAGCCAGAACTTTGCCTGCCCGGAGCACGGCATTTCCATCAGCGACCTTTCGCCCCGCCTGTTTTCGTTCAACAACCCGCTGGGTGCCTGCGAGAAGTGTACAGGTCTGGGCACTTTCATGCGGGTGGATGAGGAACGCATCCTGCCCAACCGCAATCTCTCCATCCGGGAGGGAGCCATCAAGGCCAGCGGCTGGTACTATGCCGAGGGCTCTGTGGCTGAGATGTATTATCTGGGCCTTGGAAAAAAGTACGGTTTCACGCTGGACACGCCCATCAAGGAGATGAGCATCGAGGCGATCAACGCCCTGCTCTACGGCACCAACGGCGAAAAAATCGAAATGCACCGCACCAATGAGTTTGGCAGCGGCGTCTACCATAATACGTTTGAGGGCATCGTGGAGAACCTGGAACGCCGCTTTCGGGAGACCAACAGCGAGTGGATGAAAGAGGAGATCGGCAGCTTCATGTCCGGTGTGGAGTGCCCGGGCTGCCACGGCAAGCGCCTCAAGCCCATCGTGCTGGCGGTGACCATCGGTGGCAAGAACATCAGCGATTTCTGCGAAATGTCCATCCGGGATGAGCTGAACTTCATTGCGGAAAATGAACCGAACCTGACGGAGAAGCAGAAGCAGATCGGCGGCCAGATTCTCAAA
>OIWN01002011.1_pt1 | contig 14488 bp, 17 predicted proteins | sample 1587591 | NCBI WGS metagenome assembly OIWN01 (sample SAMEA3888901, study PRJEB22519) | human gut metagenome | biome: human gut; feature: human-associated habitat; material: faeces | place: Denmark | collected 2010 | reverse complement strand
GACCCCCGCCGCCGATGGGCAGGTGCCTGCGGTGATACTGTTTCCGCCATTCGTCCAGCGCTGCGTTGTACGCCAGGGCGGAGTTGTTGTAGTTGTCGGCCTCCCGGTTGTAGAAGTCTACCTTGCTCATAAGGTACAGGTCGTACAGCCCGTCGTAGGGGGCCTCCACCAGCAGGGGCTTGTCCCCGTCCTCCGGGAACGCCTTGGGAAAGTCCGGCAGGTCGGTCCAGCCGCACGCCGGACACAGGTTGCTGTCCATCACCCGGTCATAGGTGATCTCCGTCCCGCCGCAGGTGGGACAGACGGCGACGGGTCCCTTGGCCCCGCGCCCGCTCGTGAGCTGGTGCCGCAGGATGGTCTCCCGGTAGAGCTGTCCGTCCAGCTCCAGCAGCCACGCCGCCTTGGTCTCGTCGTCGATGGCGTCCGGCCTCGCCCGGTTCACCCGTTCGATAACTTCATTGATGCTCGGCATACCGCCGCCTCCTCTCATAGAATTTGCCGGGCAGCGGCACGCCGCCGCCCGGCTTTCTGGGTGCTTCTCTTACACCGCGCGGACCCACAGGCCGTTGTTCTTCACATACAGCCCGCCGTCGTTGCCCGGCACGCTCTCAACCGTGTAGCATCCATCGCTGTCTGTGCTGTCAGATACAACGATAGAAGATTTAAGATTAAAAGCGGGACGCGGCGCGACGTAGGCGTAGTACACGTAGCCGCCGCTCACGGTGCCGTCGGTGTTGATGAGGTACGCGAAGTAGTCACGCGAGTACGGGGAGCGCAGGCCCCAGTAGACGGCGGTCGCCGTCTCGTCCAGATAGGCGATGCGCTTTGCGTTGTCGGAGAAATAGCTGAACGCCTTGCCCTCCGTCTGCCAGCCGCTCACGCCCGCCTCCGTGCAGGAGATGGCAAAGCCCTTGCGGTAGATCGTGTGCAGCGTCGCCACCTGGTTGCCTTCCGCCACCACAATGGGGACGGGGACCAGGCACTCCCGGATTTTCTCGTCCAGCTTCAGCGGCCAGATGCCGTCACAGAAGTTGTCCAGGGTGCAGCCGAAGTAACGGTTTTTGTAGCCGTTGCTGTCGGAGGCGTTCCATGCGATCTCACTGAAAGCATCCTTGCGGATAAGGGTCACGCCCGTGCCGGTGCCGTAGTGGTCATTGTCCAGCTTGATGAACTTGGTGGGCTTGCTGTTTTCCGCCAGCTTCACCAGGCTGCCGTTTGCCAGATTGGAAAGTAACTGTCCCATATCGTTTTGTTCTCCTTTCGTCAGGTCCAGGCCGGGCAGCGGGGATGCCCGTCGCCCGCCTGGCCTCGTCTGCGCGGTCCAGAGCCATCAACAACCTGGACCGCATTTCTCTGCGGAGCTGCTTTGTGTCGCCGTGCTTGGCGTGTGCCTCCCAGGCGGTAAAGCTCTCCATGATTTTCTCCCGCGACACCTCGCCCGCTGCGTACTGCTTCTCCCACAGCCGGATGCGTCGTTTCATCCGCTTGATGGAGGAGTAGCGCAGCTTGCTGACCACCTGGCCCGTCCGGGTCAGATAGGTGTGGAAGCCGCAGAAGTCGATGCCGTTTTGCAAGGGGAAGATGTTGGTCTTGTCGTTCAGCTCCAGGCCCAGCTTGGCAAATTCAAGCCTTGCAAGGTGCAGAGCCTCAACCGCTGTCGCCTTATCCGGGCAGATCACATACCAGTCGTCCATATACATCCCTGCCAGCGGCAGGTGCAGCTTCTCGCCCACATAGTGCATGAAGGAGCTGACGTAGAACACCGCGTAGATGTGGCTCGTCTGGTGTCCCAGGGCCAGGCCCTCGTCCACGGCGTCGATGTATCGCCACATCAGCGCCCGGATGTCCGGGTCGGGAAACCGGGGTTCCAGCGCGGCCTTGAGCCGCCGGTGGTCGATGCTCTGGAAGAAGTGGCGGATGTCGCCCTTGATGACCCAGCCCTCGGCGTAGTCCCATTCCTCCATGGGCCGGTGGGGCAGACCGGCGGCCTTGCGTGCTGCCTCGTCCGCGCCCTTCCGCCGCAGGAAATAGGTCCTCATGTGCCGTTTCAGCATCTCCAGCCCGTAGTGGGTCCCCTTGCCGTACTGGGCCGCGTAGGTGTTCAGCGTGAAGCTCCGGGCCAGCTCGTCGTAGACGATGTAATCCGTGAGCGCGTGCTGCACCACCTTGTCCCGGAACGTCGGGGCCTGGATAAGCCGCTTCTTGGGTTCGTAGATATAGAACGCGTCCAGCGGGTCCGGCTGGTGCGTCCCTTGCAAAAGCGATTTTGAGAGTATCAGCAGCTCCTCGATTGCGCTGTACTCAAAGGGTGCCGTACTCTTTTTGCCCCTCTTGCACCGTCTGGCCCGGTGGTAGGCCGTCCATAGGGTGTCAAAGGAGCATAGTTCCTGATAGGTCATATCACACATCCTTGCTTGGTTTTCGGATGGTGGAGCGCAGGTCCGGCATCGCTGATAGCGGCCAGTATCTCCCTCCGCCGGAGGTGTCCGGGGCTTTCCCCGGTAGCGAGCCTGGCAGCGTCGGTGCCATGTGTTTATCCCCCGTGTTCATGTCCACGGACGACGGGATATAGCCTCCTTTGATGATTGGCCTCTGCTTTCGCCGCAAGGGCTACTTGTACACGGTAATTCCATCAGAGCGGGACGCGGCGCGAAGTTGGCGTTGTACACGTTGTTGTTGTTCACGGTGCCGTCGGTGTTGATGTTGTACGCGTTGTTGTCATTCGAGTTCGGGGAGCGCAGGCCCCAGTTGACGGCGCGAACAGGCTATACCCCAATGAAAGGCAGCTATCGCCGCCGAACATCCTCTCTCGCCTGGGCAGCGCGGCTCCGGTCCTTCTCGTACCAGGCGGCGCACATATAGCGCACCGTCATCACCGTCTTGCTCCAGGTCGCAGCCTTTTGGCCGCTCACGCCGGGGTATTGCTTGCTTTCTGCCATCCGCAGTATCTTCCGCTCCAGCTTCTTGCACGCGCAAAGGGCCTCCCGCTGCATCGCCAGCCGCTCCGCCGGTCTCTCCCGCAGGTCAATGAGGTTTGCGCCCTCAATGCACGAGCAGATGGCCTCTGCGCCGTTCATCAGGGCCGTTCCGGTGGTGTAGCGGTATTTCTTGGGGATGACCTTCTCATTGGCGCAGGCGTCTGCCGTGTAAAGCCACATATCAGCCGCCTTGTTGCCCAGCTTGAAGTCATCGGTCTGTCTGTCAGCCATCGGGGCACCCTCGCTTTCGTGCTGCATCCAGCAGCTCGTCGCAGTCCTCTGCCTCCAGCACCAGGTCCGGTCCCAGCCGGATGGTCACGGTCTCGCCAGTGGGGGAGCGCCCGGTCAGCACCAGGCTGTCCTCCCGGCATATCCGGCAGGGCTGCTCCAGCTCCGCCAGGAGGTTGGAGATCAGACAGGAAGCCTCCGCCCAGTCCTTACACGCTGCCCGCCGCATCCATGGCCTCCACGGGAACTTTGTCAACCACGGCCTTGTCCGCGCTGTTGGCCTCCAGGGTCATCTTGAGGGTGGTAAGCTGTTCGTTGAGGCGTGCAAGGGCGCTCTGGGCGCTTTCCTTCTCGCTCTTCTCGTGGGACAGCTTGGCCTCCAGCTCCGCCACCTGGGCCGTCAGGGCGGCAACGTCGCTGTCCTCGCTGGTGCGGGTCAGTTTCAGCCCGTGGGAGACCACGCGGAAGGGGCCGGTGTAGGTCGCCGTGGTGCTGCCGTCCTCGGCCAGCACCTCAATGGGACCGGCACAGAACGCGGCCAGGGCCTCGTCGCTGATGCCGCCGGGCAGCTCTGCCACCACGGCCTGGCGGGGGACCCCGCCGATGTTCTCCGTCACCACCGTGAAGCCCTTGTCGCTGACGGTGTGATTGCCTGCTTTAATCATGTTCGTGTCCTCCTCTTATCCGATGTTGATGTAAACGTCGCCGTTGGCCCCCAGGCTGGAGGCGGGAGCGCCGTTGCCGAAGTAGATGTTGCGGAAACCCTTGGTGCTGCCGCTGGTGGGCGACACGCCGGACACGCCGCCGGTGAACGCGCCGCCCGTCTTGGGCATTTTCTGGTCTGCATAGGCAAAAATGTCCTGGGCCTTGCCCTTGGGGTCATAGACCGCCTTGGTCATGTCGCCGGGGTTTACAGCGTCCGCGCCCTTGGGGATGCCGAAGTCGAAGATGGGGGCAGCGTCCGGGCTTCCGGCCCGCCGCTTCACCGTGGCCGCACTTCCGGCGGCCAGCGTGGTGGTCGTTCCCACCTGGATGTTAGGGGTAGAGCCGTCGGCACCGGCGGGTCCCTGTGCGCCGGTCGCGCCGGTTGCACCCTTGGCCCCGGTCGCGCCCTGGGGTCCCTGGATGCCCTGCTCTCCCTTCGGGCCTTGAGCGCCGGTCGCGCCCTGCGGGCCTCTTGCGCCCTGCACGCCCTGGGGTCCCTGCGGACCCACAACCTTGCCCAGATCAATGGTAGGCATAGATGGTTCCTCCTTCCGTCAGATGTTTAGGCATAGATGCCCTGCATCGTTGATGTAATAGTCCGGGGCCTCGTTGCCGGTGTAGGTACACAGCAGATGCCCCTCGTCGGTCACGCTGAAATTGACCATGCCAGCCGTCTGCACGGCCACGCCGTCGATGCCGCGCGGTCCTTGCGGCCCCTGCACGCCCTGGGGTCCTTCCGGTCCCGTGGGTCCAACCGGGCCAGCAGCGCCTTGAACGCCCTGGGGTCCTTGGATGCCTTGGATGCCCTGGACGCCGCGCTCGCCGGTCAGTCCGCGCTCGCCCTGGATGCCCTGCTTGCCGGTCTTGCCCTGGGGTCCCTCTGCGCCCTGTTCTCCCTGGTCGCCCTTGGAGGCGATAAGCAGCCAGTGGGCACCCTCCACGCCTCCGGCCACGTCCAGCTCCGGGGCCACGCCCTTGCACGCTGCCTTGCAGATGTAGGAACTGCCCAGCCTGCTCACCTTCTGGAGGGGCAGATAGGTCTTTGCGCTGTCATAGGCTTCCCACACCTTCACGGCCTCCTCGGCCTGCTCCAGCGCCTCGATGGCGTTTCCCACCAGGGTGCTCACCTGGGGTACAATGCCGTCGATCTGGGTCTGGAGCTGCTGCGCCTGGGTGGGCGTCGGCTCTTTCGGCGTGGTGTAGGCGTCGTTCGGCTTCACCAGCAGATGGTCCGTCACCGTGATGGCAACGGCGGTGGGGTTGCTCTCCCGGAAGCCCTCAATGGTAAAGCTGCACCAGCCCTCCAGGGCCAGCGGCTCCGCCGGAATGGCCGTGTCGAAGGTCAGCGGGTCCTTCTTTGCCACCAGGTCCTCCACGCTGTTGTACAGCAGCACCGCCACGGGGCTTTCACCCAGGGCATTGCGCCAGACGATGCGCTTGGAGAACGCCTCCCAGTCATCGCTCATAACGATGTGCAGGCCGGTCACATTGGCCTCGCCCTGCACGCCCGCGTTCTTGCTGTCCTTGCGGGCAAATTCGCCGGTCACGGTCACATTGATGGTCCTGTCCATAGGGGGTCTACCTCCTTTCTGTATGATAAAAGGCGCGGCGGGGCGGAAGGGTCGGTCCCTCCATACCTCGCCGCGCCGTGTCGCAGCCGCTTTTAGGGTCTCGCGGTGGGCCTGTTCAGTTAGATGTTGCGGGCCTTGGCCTCGGCAGCGTAGGCGCTGCTCTCGCGCTCAATGAGGTTTGCGGTGGCGTTGTCCTGGGCCATGCTCTGCTCCAGGACCTCCGCCACATAGGCGGGCACCTGCACGGTCTCGCCGCGCTTGATCTGGAAGCTGCGGCCATTGACGGCCACAAAAACGTCATCCTTGTACTTGTCGTTGTCCTTGAACAGACGGATGGGCACAAGGTCGTTCGGCTTGGGCGCGGCGGGGGCGGTCTCTTTTGCCGCCTCCAGGGTCTCCTTGGCTTTGGCCTGGGCCTCTGCCACAATGGCAGCAGCTTCCGCCTTGGCCTTGCCGATGATGTCCTCCGCCTCGGCGGCGGGGGTAGCCTGCGTGGTGGCCTGCTGCTCATTGGCAGCAGCTTCTTTTTTGGCAGCCATAGTGTAAATACCTCCTGTTGGTCAGAATGTGGGGCCGCCCGCCGTAAAGCAGGCGGCCCCGGTGATTAGCTGTTGAAGGTGGAGCAGGTCTCGATGCGGACCATGTACGCCTCCACCAGGCGCTCGGCCACCTTGGTGGCTTTCCAGCCTGCGGTGGCGCGCTGGTCCAGGGGGTCGGCAGTACCGGCAGAGCCGAGCTGCTTCACGATGTGCTGGAGACCGCCGCCGGTGATCTCGGTCACGCCGTAGGCGTCCGCACCCAGAATGAGGGTGGAGTACACGTCACGGGCGGATGCCTTGGGGGTGACGGTGCCGCTGGAGGAGGTGCCGGTCTCGTAGTCCTTGCCCGCGTGGGTAAAGACCTTGGCCTCGCTGGTCTCCACGAAGCGGACGCCCTCGATGCGTCCGATTTCGCCCTCGTAGATGCCGTCTGGGTCGGAGTAGGTCTTGACGTTCACCCACTTGGGGTCACTCATAAGGTCGTAGGAGCAATCCGGGTGGATGATGCCCGCGTAGTAGCCGTTGATCTTGGGCGCGTTCATCACCTTGAGGTAACGGACAGCGCGGCGCACGGCGTCCACGGTCAGGTAGTGGTTCTCGCTGTCGGTCTTGCTGCCGCCGCACAGGTTGGCGCGGCTGTCCACCTGGCCCTCGGCGTACTGCACGTTGGTGCCGCCGTTCAGCACCTCACGGGTGATGGTGTCCAGGGTGCGGCCCGCCTGGCTGCCCAGCAGCTTGGTGGCCTGCACCAGGTTGTTGTCGATGGCGGAAAGCAGCAGCATATCGGACAGCTCGATGAAGCCGCCGTACTGCGCCACAGTCGCGGTGATGATGCCCATGTTGAGCTTCTGACCTTCGGGGGTCACACCTTCGGTCAGGGCCGTGGTGGCCTTGGGCAGGGGGTCATACTTGCGGAACTCAATGGTCTTACCGCCATTCTTGGGGATGGGGTGCTTCTGTCCGAACTGGTCATGGACCAGCAGCGGCTCCGCCATATCAATGAGATAGTCGGAGTAGAAGGTTTTCATCTCGCCGGAAAGGTCGTTCCCGGTGGTTGCGCTGGTCGTCTTGTTGATGACTGCATCAAACAGGTTCAGCACGACGGGCAGCAGAATGAATTTGCGGATGGTGTTCATGTTAAAATCTCCCTTCTGGGGAGAGGCTTAAAACTCGATGTGCTCTCCCCGTGCAGCTCTGCGGATGATCTCCGCGCGGTCCCTCTTGGACAGCTTGGAAACGTCATCCTTCACGATAAATGCACCCTGGGAGGTCGTGCCGTTTTCCTGGGGCCTTGCGCCCTTGGCGCGGATGCCGTCCACCACCTGCTTCTCCGTGGCCTTGGCCTGCATAGCGGCCACGCCCGCCTTGATCTGGTCCATGTGGACCACTTCATAAGCGTGCTGGACGGGAACGCCCGCCCGGAGCATGGAGAGGAACTGGGGGTTTTTGACCTCCGCGTTGAGGTCGAAGCTGGGGTACAGCCCCTTGACCTGTTCGGCCTCGCCGTACCACTGCTGGAGCTGCTGCTGCGCCCGCTGGTCGTTCTGCCGCTGGCGCTGCTGGCGCAAAAGCGCCTCGTTCTCCCGCTGGAGCTTCTGGAACTGTTTGTACTGCTCAACGGACATCCCCGCCTCCTCGGCGGCCTCGGACCAGTATGCGTCATCGTTTTCGATGGCTTGGGACAGCTTGCCCATGTCGCCGTCGCCGATCTGGTAGCGCTGCATCAGCATATCAATGACAGGCTGATACTGGCCCACCTGCTGCTCCAGGTTTCTGGTCTCCCGGAAGCGCCGGTCGATGATGCGCTGGGTCTCCTCGGTGTAGATGTCCTTGTACTCACCGTTCACAAGGTCCTGGAAAGCCCTGCGTTTGGCCTCCAGAGTATTGGACGTGGTGCTCGCGTCCGGTTTGTTGTCGCTCCCGGCGTCGGAGGACCGCTGCTGTCCCTCCGGGTCTCCGCCCTCGCCAGCCTCCGCCGGTTTGGCCTGCTTCCCGAAGATGACATTCTGGTATTCGCCCGATTTTCCCCGCCGGGTGGATGCGGGGGATGCCTGGGTCTCGCCCTGTGTGCCGGGTCCTCCGTCGCCAGAGGCCGCCGCCCCTGTGCCTGCTCCGCCTGCGGCACCGCCGCCGTCGAACAGGTTCAGCCGGATGTCCAGCAAATGCTTGAAGTTCATAGGATTGCCTCCTTTTTCGTCGCGGGTGTATCGCCCCCGTGCATCGGTCCCTGACTTCACCAGGGCAGCGGCCCGGTCCCCACCGTGACCGCCGCCCCGCATGGTGTGAAGCAGGAGGACAGTATAAGCGTATCAAATGCTTTTCCGCTTTTCGCCCCGAACTCGGAAAAAATTTTTATTTTTCTTCCCGGCACTCCACCTGGACCTGCTCCGGGTGGGCCTGGGCCACCTGGGCAAGGCCGATGACGGCCATCTCAAAGGCCGCCGCCGTGCCGTCGTCCCCGTCGAAGTCGAGCTGCACATCGCCGCTCTCCATCCGCCAGGTGTAGACCTCCACATAGCGTTCCCGCATGGCGTTGGTCACATATCCGGCCAGGGCGTAAAGGATGCCGGACACAGCCGCGCACGCCTCCACGCTGCCGGTGGCGTGGCCCTGGGCAGAGAGGATGCAGCGCTGGCCGTCCCGTTCGGCATAAACCTGGGTCATAACACGTCGCCTCCCGTCATTCGTTGCCCATGCTGGGGGTGCTGCGCTTTGCCAGCCGCTCCCCGTAGCCGGTCATGGGATGCTGGGCCTCCATGATGCCGCTTGCAAGGCTGTCCTTCTCGCTGGAGGGCGCGGGGCCTGCCGCCTGGCCTCGCTGGCCGCCGCCGGTAGGCTGCGCCGCTCCGATGCCCATGTCCTTGCCCGTGAGGGTCTGGATGATGAGGGCCATCTGGTCGAGCTGCTGGGACATCTGCTGGCAGATATTGAGAAGGGTCTGGCCGTTCTGCACCTGCTCCTTCACCTTGTCGATGCCTTCAAACTCCATCATTTCCAGAGCACCCAGCGCCTCCTGCGCCCGCTCCGGGTTGAAGAAGCCCAGGCCGTACAGCTCCTTGGCCCGCTCGTTCTGCTCCATGCGGGAGAAGGGGTTTTTCTTCTGGGCCTTGATTTTCAGGTCGAAGATGGGCTTGCGGTAGAGGGGGAGGCCGTCGGAGGTCTGGCCCACTTCCTGCTCCTTGATGCCCGCGTTGTTCATGTCGATGAACTGGTAGCTGCCAGGCGTCTGGCCCGTGATGCGGAACGAGCGGGTCTCGTCGTAGAACTGCCGGATAAGCTCAATGCACATCGAATTGATTTTGACATGGGTGCGGTAGCTGGCGGAGATCATGTCCCGGCTGGCCTTGTTGCCCGCCTCCTGGAGGGCGGCGATGGCAGCGGCGGCGGTGACGCCGGACCCGGCGCTGCCGCTGTTCACGTCGCGGTTGGCCGCCGTGTCCTTCATCTCCTCGATTTTCATTTGCGCCACGGTCACATAGATGTCGTCCAGCGGGTTGGTGACAATCTCCTTGATGCGCCTGTCGTCAAGCTCACCCTGGACGTGGACCAGGGGCTTGCTCCAGTCCAGGAACTCCTCCTCGTTGATGCCCGTGCTGTCGCTGACGAAGAAACGCTTCTTGGTGGTCATCATGCTGTTCTCCAGGATGTTGGAGGACAGCTTGTCGATGTAGAGCTGCGGGTCCTTGCAGATGGCAACATAGCCGAAGCCCACCGGCGTGCCTTTTTCCGGGAACATCACATCCAGCACGACGGGGTAGAGGCCGTGGTCGTACCAGCCCGTGTCCCGGTAGTTGGGGTCGTTCTCGCTGGCGAACAGCAGGGTCTCGCCCACGAACTTGGCATAGTGCAGCAGCGTCTTGCCGCTGGCAGAGGTCGTCTTGTAGTACCAGTCCACCACCACGCTCTTGTTGCTGGTGTCGATGGTGTCATCGTAGATATACTGCTTCACATCCACGGCCCCGCCGCTCAAATGGCCCTTGTGCGCCGGGTACTGCTGCTCCAGCAGGTCCTCGTCAACCAGGTCCACGATGAACAGGTTGCGGGACTTCTGGATGTCGGTCACGCCCGGCTCCCAAAACAGGTTCAGCAGATCCATCCGCCGGATGGACACGTCCCCCAGACCGTTGAGCTTGCCCGCATCCCAGAACACGCCGTACACGGCGCAGCCGCTCTTGAGCTTGTACCACCATGCGCTGGAATAGGTCCGCTTGAACTGGTTCTTCTTCAGGATGGCCGGCAGGATACGGGTCAGCTTGGCCGCCTCCGCCCGGTCCCCCGGCTCTCTGGGCAGTACCGTTGGCTCCGGGTAGCAGTCCATGGCGTCTGCGTGCTTGGAGAGAATGCGGTTCACCAGCCACCCGCTGGTGGGCTGCGGGTCGCCGGGATTGCCGCCCTCCCCCGTCTTCTCCATCTGCGGCCAGTGCCGCAGCTTCCAGAACTGCTCATTGTCGATGATGCGCCGCTCCAGATTTACCTTCCCCTGCCGGTACTTTTTCAGAAGCTCCGCCGCCCGGCGCACCTCCTGTTCTCCGATGCGGGGCTTCTCCCCCGCCGTCTGCTGCGTCTTGCTCATGGCATTTCTCCCCTTCCGTTTGTCCAAAACAGCTTTCCTGTCCTCACTTCTCCGCCCACCGCCGCCGGAAGTTTCCCCTCCTGTTGCACGTTCCCGTGCAACACCGGAAATTTTTCCCGCTTTCACCGTCTCACCAGCATATTCAGCGGATCGTCCTGCACCGGCAGTGCCGTCTCCACCCGCCGGGGCGGGATAGGCCGGGCCATGCACAGATACCGGCTCTCATTGGCCACATGATCCTCCATCCGGGTGTCCAGATCCTCCGGCTCCGTCTCGGAGAACAGCAGCCCCGGCACGGTCCTGCGAAAGGCCCGGCATCCGGTGAACACATACAGCTGCGGATACCCCTCCTCGTCGAAGGCCATCCGATAGTGCATCTGCATCCATCCCGGTATCCGCCGGTTGTCCCCCTTCATAAAGAAGATGCGGTGCTTCAGCGCCGTCTCATAGATGCTCTCTCCCCGACTGCTGTCCCAAATGGCCGGGTCCGCCACCCCTAAAATATCCCGTCCCTTCAGCCACGGGTGGGTGTCCTCGATACGCCGGATCTCTGCAAACTGCTTCTCCGGCGTCCACTTTACCCCCTCGTCCGGCTCCCCGGTGCAGCCGTACAGCTCCAGGATCCGATACACGCACCCGTCGTGATCCACCGCCCACCAGCCGCAGGAAAAGGGCTTGGCATAGCCAAAGTCGTAGCTGCGCCAGATACTCCACTCTCTGGGGATATCGAAGGGCTCGATGACGTGGGTGAACCGCCTGTCCCGATAGTGGGCCGGGTCGTCCACAAACTCCTGAAAGAACTGCCCCTGAAACACGTCCCACTTGCCCTCCAGCCATGCCTGCCGCAGCCGCAGGGGCAGGGCCTCCAGCTGCCGCAGATAGTCCGGCTGCGCCCGCAGCAGCGCCTGATTGTCCGTGACCCTGGCGGGGATGAAGGCGTATTCCTCCGCCCGCTCTCCCGCCCGGTACCGCCGGTCGATGAACAGCCGCTTGATGTACCCATGCCCCGGCCCGCCGGGGTTGCAGGTATAATACATCCTCTTGGGGAACTCATTCACCCCTCGCAGACACGCCGCAAACTGCCGCAGCCACTCCTCCTTCAGCTGGGTGGCCTCATCGATACAAATCACGTCGAACTCTGCCCCCTGATACCGATCCATATCCCCGTCACAGGCGCAGTACCCCAGTTCCAGCACGCTGCCGCCGGGGAACACCAGCTGCCGGGAGACCGCCTTGTATTCCGCCACCCCCGCCAGCTGCCTGCGCAAAAAACGCAGATGATTGCTCTCCAGCTCCGGCATGGTCCGCCGCACCAGCAAAATGCGGATGCCGGGGTACTTCAGGGCCATCAGCACTGCCTTGGTCCGCACTGCCCAGCTCTTCCCGCCACCTCTGGCCCCGCCGAAGGCCACATACTTCTTTTCACACTTCAAAAACTCCTCCTGCCGGGGGTTGGGCCGCTCCAGCTTCACCACCTGCACGCTCATCTGCTCCACTCCTCCGCTTCCTTCGCCAGCACCACCTTCACCGTCTCCGGTCCCTTGTCCGTCCGCTCCTCCAGCGTCACCAGCTCCCGCAGCAGCGCCGTCAGCTCCTTGAGCTCCTTGGCGTCCATATCCTCCATCTGCGCCACCATACTCCCTGCACTGCGGCACAGGTTCCGGGCCGCCTGCTGCAGGCTGCCCCTCTGCGCCCGCCGCTCCCGCTGTCCCCGCTTATAGACGCTCTCCACCGACACGCCGAACTCCTCCGCCAGCGCACGGGCCGTCTCCCCCTCTTTTCTCCGCCGCAGGATCTCCTCCCACGGCACATTTCTTTCCTTCCCCATCACACAGTCCCTTCTCTGAAAAACCCCGCAAAAATTGCTTCGCATACCTCTCCAGACAATCCCGGCAGAAGATCTTCCCGTTCACCTGATAAAACCCCTCCCCCGGCCAGATCTCCCGTCCGCACAGCCCGCACTCCGCCACGGCCCGATCCCGATAAAACCGCTTCCGCATCTCCTCACCCCTCCTATCTCTCCCCGATCACCGGCCTTTGTTGCACCCGCTGTTGCCCTCTCCCGTCTCACACCTCCATTTTTCACCCGCTCTCCTCCGCTGCCTGCAAAATTTTCTCCCTCCATCGCCACCATCCCGCTCCAAATCACCGGAAAGCCCCCTCCCCGCCCCCTCTTGTAGTCCCCCTCCCCGTGTGGTATCATAGTCTCCATCCCCCCTCTTTGATTTCACATTCAGGAGGCCACGCCATGGGCATCATCCCCTGCGAGATACCGCTTCTGGAGTTCGATCCGGAGCAGACCGCCGTCATCGGCCCGGACTATGAGCAGCTGGACCTGCATCTGCCCCGGAAATGCGTGTTCGCCTTTCTCGGCGGCTACATCGACCGCTACGCCCACGCTGCGGGGGCCAGACAGGTCGCCGCCTTCCGCAGCGCCACTTGGGGGATGCTTCTTTATACAGCGGACAGCCTTGCTGACGTCCAGCGCTACGACCAGCGGCACTGGGGCGGCAGCGCCTATGAATACGCCCTCACCCTGTGTCTCGACGCCGTTCTGACCCTCTGACCCGAAATTTTCCCCCTCAGCAAATGCAAAGGAGGCCCTCTCATGAACCACACCGCTGACATCCGAAGCGTAAGACCCGGAGATGCCCCGCAGCTTGCCCACATCCAGACCGAAAGCTGGAAAGCCGCCTTTCGGGAGATCATCCCCGCTGACATCCTCTCCGAATATACGGACCCGGAGCCTGTGACCCGCATGTATGAGCATCTGCTGACCCATGGCAGCGCCCATGGATACATTTTGGAGCGGGACGGTGCGCCCCACGGCATCGCATGGTGGGACGCCGCCAGAGAGCCCGACATGGCCGGGACCGCCGAGCTGATCTGCATCCATTCCCTGCCGGCACACTGGCATCAGGGCTATGGCAAGCTGCTGCTGGAGAAGGTCCTGCGGGACGTGAAAAGCGCCGGATACCCCTCCATCCTGCTTTGGGTATTCGATGCCAATCTGCCTGCCATCCGGTTCTATCGATCCCTCGGCTTCACCGCCAGCGGCAGAAAGCGTCCCTCCTTCGGTTCCGTGGAGGAGATGTATACCAAGACCCTCTGACCCCCACAACCGCCCAAAAGGCCCGCCGCAGAAGTATCTGCGGCGGGCCTTTTCCCCAAATCAAAAACTCCCCCGCAGCTCTCCCCAAAGGAGCGCTGCGGGGGAATTTGTCTTTCCACACTGGCCGGTATCCCGGCCGCTTGTTATTTCTCGGCCCGGAAGGCGTACACTGCGCCATCCTCTACACCGGTGGCGTCCACGCCGGTCTGGGCGTACTCGCCGTTGATATAGAAGGCCCAGTACATCCCGTCGGTGTCATAATCCAGCGTGATGCCGTTGACGGTCTTGACGTACAGCCCATAGCTGCTGTCCTCTCCGGCGATGACACCCTGATCCAGCAGGGCCTTGCCCACGGTGTCGGCATCGGTCTTGACGGTGAATGTCACCTTGCCGCCGTCCTTGTCCACCACCTCCGTGGTGAAGGACTTGGCGCCCTCACCGATGGTGGCGCCGTCCTTGGCCACGCCGTTTACCACGCCATTGTCCTTCTGGCCGCAGCCCACCATCACCAGCACCATTACCAGTGCCAGCACGCCGGTCATCATCTTTTTCATGTTTGTTACCTCCAAATTCTAATTATGTAAACCCGTCAGCAAACTGCCGTGTATTACCTCTACCATAATATCTTGCCCAATAAAGTGGTTGCTTACACCCAGCGGCACCGAGGCCGTCAAGGTCGCCCCCTCCAGCGGGTACTGCGCCCCCCGGATGGTGACGCCCTCAGCGTCCGGCCCCACGCAGAAAACCGACAAAATGCCCTCCGGACGGGCCGGAAACACGAT
>OIWN01002008.1_pt1 | contig 14500 bp, 15 predicted proteins | sample 1587591 | NCBI WGS metagenome assembly OIWN01 (sample SAMEA3888901, study PRJEB22519) | human gut metagenome | biome: human gut; feature: human-associated habitat; material: faeces | place: Denmark | collected 2010 | reverse complement strand
TTATATTGACAAAAGTCGCTGTTTTCTGACAAACCGGGCCTTTTCCAGAACATTTTGGCCCACTATGCCTGTACAACTCCCCTTGCCTGTGTGTGTATGATATCTCAAAAGCTCGAAATCGTCAAGCGGCCGGAGCAAGATGTAACAAAACGGTAACATTGCGTCGGCTTTGTTACAGAGGGCCTTTGAGGGGGGCCGGCGCCCCCAAAAAGAGGGTCCTTCCTTATATATTATCATGAGGCGGCGCAGGGTTGTACGCGGGGGTGCAACTTGGGGGAGGGAGTTGGGGGCAGGGGCGTTTTCGGTCTCTCCGCAGGGGCGCGCTTTGCGCACCCGCCTCTGGCATATCCTGTGGGTGGGACGGGGGAAGGAGGACCCCTCATCCGTCGCGGCTCGCGCCGCGACACCTTCCCCCCGCAGGGGGGAAGGCTTTGGGGGCAGCTGGAAGCCTGCGGGAGATATTGGGCCTCTGCGCAGGGGCGGGGCTTGTCCCCGCCTGTCTCTGGCATGCTCTGTGACTGGTACGGGGGAAGGAGGACCCCTCATCCGTCACGGCTCGCGCCGCCACACCTTCCCCCCTGTGGGGGGAAGGCTTTTGGGGCGGCTGGAAGCCTGCGGGAGATTTTGGGCCTCTGCGCAGGGGCGGGGCTTGCCCCCGCCTGTCTCTGGCATGTTCTGTGACTGGTACGGGGGGAGGAGGCCCCCTCATCCGCCGCGGCTCGCGCCGCCACACCTTCCCCCCACAGGGGGGAAGGCTTTTGGGGCGGCTGGAAGCCGCCCCGCATGAGTGCAGCTCCCCTGACAGAAAAGGAGGCGGCCTAAGCTATTAAACGGGCATTGACTTTCCTGGTAATTTCAGGTATAATAGATAGCACATTATGAGCTTGGAAGTGGCCTTTTGAAGTGACCAAACGGTCCGCCATTACAGCGTGGAGGGTAATTTATGTACTTGAATCAACGTACTCGTGATACCCTAGAAAGAATCATCGGAAAATCTGCCGACGATCTCAAGAAAATGGATCTGATTGAAGAAAAGAGTTTTGTGGAAGAAAAAACAGGAAAAAATTTGATTTTTTCTAAAAAAATGGATTCCAGAATGACCGGACGCGGAAATCCGCTTATTATTCGCCGCCGTATTTCTACTATGAGCGATATTGATCAAATGATAGCAAGGATGAAGTAATATGACTGGCAGCACCACAGTCGACAGCAATTTTCTCCTGGCACACAAAGAACAATTAGACGAAGTGTTCCAAGTCTATTTAGATGATATCAATCCGTTTATCGTTCAATTTGAAATATTAAAAAACGAATTTCCGATTGAGCTTCAAAATGAGATCCGCGCAATGTATGGGCATCTGGCCAGGGCCGCAATAGCTGCCACTCCAGAAGAAGCAGAGCGTAATCTTGCGAAAATCAAATCACATACCAAGCGTGCGCTCTTAGATTGCTACAAATACAGCTGCATCATTTTTTCTGATCAGTATGAGGAGTTTTTCCGTGATTATCATGGGGTGGATCTGACTTATTTGGAGGATGGAAACTTTCTGAGACGTGTCCATCAGTTGAGGGAGGCCGCTACGGAGCAGTTGAAAGCTGCCAAATGTGCGGAAACCTCCAACATTTCGGAGGATACCCTGTTTGAACTATATCAAGAGGCATATAATCAGTTCGCAGATATAGACCAAATCCTTGAAGAGGCGCGAAAGCACGCTGATTTCCTCAAACATAAGGCGTCTATGAAATCAATCGGCAGTGCAGTCAGCCTGGTCGTGGGACTCGCCAGCCTTGGGCTGGCCCTTCTTACTCTGGTCTTTTGAGCACAGTTTTATCTTTAGATATCAATCAATTTTTAAATGCGCTGCAGGGATTTCCCTGCAGCGCATTTTTTATTCCTTCTCGAACCGGTAGCCCACCCCGCGGAGGGTGACGATCCGGTCGCTGTACGGGACGATGGCACAGCGGATATGCTGGATATGGGTGTCCAGGGTGCGGGTGTCAGTGGAGAGCTCCCCGCCCCAGATGATGTCCAGCAGGCGCTTGCGGGAGAAGGCCACGTCCGGGTGGCTCATCAGCACGGTGAGCAGGTCGAACTCCCTGGGCGTCAGGTTGATCTGGCGGCCGTCCACCTCCACCCGCCGGGCAGTCAGGTCCAGCACCAGCCCGCCGCTGCGGAGCACCTCCGCCTCCTCCGAGGCCAGGGTGCTGCACCGCTTCAGGATGGCCGAGATCCGCAGGAGCAGCTCCCGCGCCGAAAAGGGCTTGGTCATATAGTCGTCCGCCCCCAGCTCCAGGCCATGGATGCGGTCCTCCGCCGTGTTTTTGCTGGACAGGATCAGCACCGGGATGGCGGAGAAGGTGCGGACCGCCTTCAACACCGTAAAGCCGTCCATCCCCGGCAGATTCACCGCCAGGACCATGAGATCAAATGCGTTCTGCTGCCGGGACAGGCTGAGGGCGGTCTCGCCGTCCCCCGCCTCTGTCACATCATAGCCCTCCATCCGGGCATGTTTTGCGATCCGGGCGCGCACACCCGTATCCCCGTCTACGACTAAGATCCGTTTCATCGGGCGACCTCCTCCGTGTCTTGTTGTCCCCCGCCCCTCCTCCGGCGGGGTTCAGCCGTACTGCTCCAGCACGGCCTTCAGCTTCCGGCGGTATTCCTCCGCCGCTTTTTGGGGCGCGATCAGCTCCACATTGTCCTCCAGCCCGAACAGCCAGCCGAAAAACTGCGGGCTGAGCACCAGAGGCAGCGTGACGGTGAAGTGGTCCTCGTCCTCCGGCACCAGGATCACGTCCTGGCCGAACCGGTCCCACACCACCCCCGCCATGTGGCTGCGGCAGCGCAGGGTGACGTTGGCCTCCTCCCCGCTGTACATGCCGAAGTGCTTCTGGCCATAGGCGGCCACATCAAAATCCGGGTAGCGGTCCTCCCCCTCCCGGGGCAGGCCGGTGACCACGATCTCCGCCATCTTGTCCACCCGGTAGTGGCGCATCTCCTGGTTGGAGATGTCGTAAGCCACCAGATAGTAATTCTCGCTGTTCCAGATCAGGCCGTAGGGAGAGACGGCGTAACGCCGCCCCTCCCGCCGAAAGACCTTGTTCCGGTGCATGTCGTAGTCAAAGTAGCGGAAGGTGATGCTCTTCCGGGCCGAGAGGGCCGTGTGGAGCTTGTCTACATTATAATATATGCTCTCGTTCATGGCCTTGACCCGGCCGCTGACGTACACCTGCCGCTGGAGCTGGCGGGCCTGGTGGCTGCTGGCCAGCCCCTCCAGCTTGCGGATCAGGGCGTCGCTCTTCTTCCGGGTGATGAAGCGGGAGGACTGCACCACGTCCACCAGCAGCTTCAGCTCCGGCAGCTCAAACTCCCGCCGGCCCACGAACCAGCCCGGGGACCGGCCCTTCCGGCTCTGCACGTCCAGGCCGAACAGCCGCAGGGCCTCCAGATCGTCGTAGACGCTCTTCCGCTCCGCCCGGATGCCCCGCAGGTCCAGTTCCCCGATCAGCTGGGGGACGGTGATGGGGTGCTCCTCGTCGGTGCGCTGGAGCAGGATCTGATACAGATACAGCAGTTTCAGCTTTTGATTGGGACTCTTCGCCATGGGTCATCCTCCTCATTCCGGTGATGCACTCAGCATACCGGAACCTGTGTCCCATATAACGGACTATTCACTCCCAGGCGGCCCACACCTCGGGACAGTAGCCCACCGTGGCCTGCCTGCCGTTTCGCACGATGGGGGTGCGCAGCATGGTCTGGTCCTCCCACAGCCGGTCCAGCTTGTCCTGGTCATAGGCCAGATGCTGGAAAAGAGGATAGTCTGGGTGCTTGGGGTCGGCCAGGGCCTCCAGCCCCACCGCATTCTTCACGCTGGACAGCTCCCCCCGGCTCATGCCGTACTTCACCACATCCACAGACTGAAATCTCACCCGGCGCTCCTTGAACCAGCGCTCCGCCTTTTTGGTATCAAAGCATTTGGACCTGCCAAAAATCTGTATGTTCATTACGATATCCTCCGGAAGCGCGGGCCGCCTCGTCCCCTGCCCCCGCCGGGCAGGGCGGCCTGCATGGTCCCTGTGTCCTTCCTCAGGCTGTTAAATTATGTATATCTAAGTATAACATATTCCCTCCCAGGGCACAAGTCAAAACCGCTCCGGAACCGGTTTATTTCCCCGGCGGCTGGTCATACTAGGAGATGCTACAAATACAGGGCCGTTCCCGCTCCGCCCCGGCGGAGCCCGGCCGGAAGGGTGGAAACACATCGTGAAAGCTGTCATTATGGCGGGCGGAGAGGGGACCCGCCTGCGCCCCCTGTCCCTGGGCATGCCGAAGCCCATGGTCCCTCTGCTGGGCCGGCCGGTGATGGAACACATCATCGGCCTGCTCAAGCGCCACGGGATCGACGAGATCGCCGTCACCCTGTGCTACATGCCGGAGGCAGTGCAGTCCTATTTCGGGGACGGACAGAAGTGGGGGGTCCGCCTGCACTACTTCATCGAGGAGGCCCCGCTGGGCACCGCCGGCAGCGTGCGGGCCTGCGCCCCCTTCCTGGAGGGAGAGGACTTCCTAGTCATCAGCGGGGACAGCGTCTGCGACCTGGATCTCACTGCCGCCATGGAGTTCCATCAGGCCAAGCGGGCCCAGGCCACCCTGGTCCTCTTCCGTCATCCCGCGCCCCTGGAGTACGGGCTGGTCCTCACCGACGAGGAGCAGCGGGTAGTCCGCTTTGTGGAGAAGCCCTCCTGGGGGCAGGTGGTGACCGATCTGGTCAACACCGGCATCTATCTGCTCTCCCCCCAGGTGCTGGAGCAGATCCCTCCGGACAGGCCCTGGGATTTTGGAAAGGATGTGTTCCCAGCCCTGCTGGAGTCCGGCGGCGGCCTGTACGGCGTCCCCGGCGGCGGCTACTGGTGCGACATGGGGGACTGCGGGGCCTATCTGGACTGTGCGGCGGACGCCCTCTCTGGGAAGGTGAAGCTGGATATGGGCCTGCCTCAGCAGTCCCCCGGCGTCTGGAGCGCCCAGCCCATCCCAGAGGGTGTCACCGTGATCCCACCCTGCTGGCTGGGCCCGGGGGCGGCGGTGGAGCCGGGCGCCCTGATCGGCCCCCATACCGTGCTGGAGCAGAACAGCTGGGTGGGACGCCGCAGCCTGGTCCAGCGGTCGGTGCTCCTCCCCGGCGCCCGGGCGGAGGAGCGGACCACCCTCTACGGAGCCATCCTCTGCAAGGGGGCCGCCGCCCGGCCGGAGGCCGTCCTCAACGAGGGGACCGTCCTTGGAGAGAGGGCCTTGGCGGAGGAGAAGGCCGTACTGCTGGAGGGGGTGCGCCTCTGGCCAGCCCGGGTTGCCCCTGCTGGGACGCGGCTGTCCCGCTCCATCACTTCCTCCGGCCGCCGGGAGCCTCTTCTGTTCGGGGACGGCGGGGTGATCCGGGGCGTACTGGGAGAAGATCTGGGCCCGGAGGCCCTGATGACCATCGGCGGCGTGCTGGGGTGCGAGGGCAAGGTGGGCCTTGGCTACTGGGGCGGGAACGGTGCCCGCATGCTGGCCCAAGCGGCCGCCAGCGGCATCGCCGCGGCCGGCGGGACCCCTCTGGCCCATGACCTGGAGTGCGCCGCCCAGGCCGCCTGGCTGGCGGAGCACCATCAGATCCCTGTCTCTCTCTTTTTGGAGCAGGAGGGGGACCGCATCTATCTCCATCTCTTCGGCCGCAGCGGCCTGCCTCTGGGCCGGGCCAGGGAGCGGAAGCTGGAACACGCCGTAGCCCAGGGGGACGCCCCCCGGGTCCCCGCCGGTCAGATCGGCGAGGTGGTCCGGGTCCATGCGGGCTGTGATGACTACGCCGCCGACGCGGCCAGGCGCAGCCGTCTCCACCGTTTCCCCATGCGCTCCATCACCGTGGCCGTCCCCGGATCCGCTCCCGCTGACCGGGCCATCCGGCAGGCCCTTTCCAGCCTGGGCTGCACGGTATTGGACCGCTGGCGGAAAGGGGTGCCCGCCTTCTCTGGGCTCCACGGCGGGCTCTACCTCTCCGCTCAGGACGAGTCTGGCACTCTTCTGGACCCAGGGCAGCTGCTCACCCTGGTCTGCCTGATCGAGATGGAGGACGGCGGGGGGCGGGTAGCGGTGCCCGATGGGGCCAGCGCCGCGGTGGACCTGGTGGCCGCAGGATTCCACGGCACCGCTCTGCGGCTGGGCCGGGACGGTGAGCAGGCCCTGTCCCTGTATGCCGCCCTGCCCTGGCTGCGGGACGCCGCCTTTGCTGCTGCCCGCATCTGTTCCAGGATGGGCTCCTCCGGTGAGAAGCTGGAGGCCTTGATGAGCAAGACACCCCGCTTCTCCTCCTGGAAGCGGGAGGTTCCCCTCCACGGGAACCGGGGCCTGCTGATGCAGACCCTGGCGGAGGGGAAGGCCGCTGCAGGCGGCGAGGGGGTCCGCATCCACACGGGGAACGGGTGGGTCTATCTGGTCCCCCTGTCCCGCCGGCCCGCCCTGCGTATCCTGGCGGAGAGTCCCGACCTGGAGGTAGCCGCTGAGCTGTGCGACTTCTACGCGGGCCGGGCCGCCCAGCTGGACCGGGAGCTGTCCCGGCAGCTCCCTCCGCCGGAGCAGAGGGAGAGCCCGGCCGGGGAGCGGCTGTAAGCCGAGGACCTGCCTGTCAGGAAAAAGGGCGGAAAATTTAGGCTGTACTTTTCCAGCCCCATGTGTTATACTGTATTTTGCTTATTTTTGGATTTATGCGCGTCAGGGTGGCAGGCGCCCCCTCCCCGCGCCTAAATATAACCCATGCAGGGCCCGCACGCAGGCGGTCACCCGTCCATGGGGACACACAGTACGGACGAGAGCGCAGCCGCCGGATGCCCCGGCGGGCCTCCCGGGAGCGGCGCGGCCCCTGGCCCCCGCTCCATCAGGCGAAGAGACACCCCGTTTCCCGGCGAGGCAGGGCCGGAAAGCAGGGGCGTCCTTCGCCCGGTTGTTTTGCGCCCAGCCGTACATAGACCAGAACTTGACAAATCAAAAACAAGGAGTATCGTATGGCTGAAAAACTGAAGATCATTTCTCTCGGCGGTCTCAACGAGATCGGCAAAAACCTCACCGTCTATGAATACGGCGGTGACATCGTGGTGGTAGACTGCGGCATGGGTTTCCCCGATGACGACATGTACGGCATCGACGTGGTCATCCCCGACGTCAGCTACCTGATCAAAAACCAGAACAAGGTCCGGGGGATTTTCATCACCCACGGACACGAGGACCATATCGGCGCGCTGCCCTATGTCCTCCGCTCCCTGAACGCCCCCATCTATGCCACCCGGATGAGCGCCGGCCTGATCCGCCTGAAGCTGGAGGAGCACCGGCTGCTGGACAAGACCAAGATCATCACCTGCGAGGCGGGCGACGTGATCAAGGCCGGCAAATTCACCGTGGAATTCATCCATGTGAACCACTCCATTGCCGACGCGGTGGCCTTTGCCATCAAGTGCCCGGTGGGAACCTGCGTCCACACCGGTGACTTCAAGATTGACGCCACCCCCATCCAGGGCGGCATGATCGACCTGGCCCGGCTGGGCCAGCTGGGCAACGAGGGGGTGCTGGCCCTGCTGGCCGACTCCACCAACGTGGAGCGTCCCGGCTATACCCGCAGTGAGCGCAGCGTGGGCAATTCCTTTGACGCACTTTTCAAGGGCTGTGAGGAGCGCATCATCGTCACTACCTTTGCAAGCAATGTGGACCGGCTCCAGCAGATCATCGATGTGGCCGCCCGCTATGGCCGCCGGGTAGCGGTCACTGGCCGCAGCATGGAGAACGCCATGAAGGTGTCCACCGAGCTGGGCTATATGAACATCCCAGATGGAGTGCTGATGGACCTGAACCAGATTAAGTCCCTGCCCAAGAACAGGGTGTGCATCATCACCACCGGCAGTCAAGGGGAGACCATGTCCGCCCTGTCCCGCATGGCCTTCTCCACCCACCGGCAGGTGGATATCCTCCCCGGGGATCGGATCATCATCTCTGCCTCCGCCATCCCGGGCAACGAGCACTCTATTGGCAACGTCATCAACGAGCTCTACCGCAAGGGGGCGGAGGTGCTCAACGAGCGGGAGCTGGCCCTCCACGTGTCGGGCCACGCCTGCCAGGAGGAGTTGAAGATCATCCACGCCCTGGTCAAGCCCAAGTTCTTCATCCCGGTCCACGGAGAGCAGCGCATGCTCCAGACCCACGCAAAGCTGGCCCGGGAGATGGGGATGGACTCCAATCATATCCTCATCAGCGACATCGGCCGGGTCATGGAACTGACCCAGAACAGCGCCCGTCTGGCGGGCACTGTCACTGCGGGCCAGGTCTTTGTGGACGGCTTGGGAGTGGGCGACGTGGGCAGCGTAGTGCTGCGGGACCGCCGCCATCTGGCCCAGGACGGCATGATCGTGGTGGTCATGTCCATGTCTGGGGAGGACGGCAGCCTGGTCTCCGGCCCCGACCTGATCACCCGAGGCTTCGTCTATGTGAAGGAGTCCGAGGGGCTGATGGAGGAGCTGCGCCAGGTGGCCCTGGAGGCCATCAACAGCGTGGACGCCCGCTATTCCACCGACTGGTCCGCCATCAAGGGTGCGGTCAAGGGGGACCTGTCCAACTACCTCTATAAGAAGACCAAGCGCTCCCCCATGATCCTGCCTGTTATTATGGAGGTCTGAGCCGGTCAACCCGGCGGTTGGGCCCTTTCCGTCCTGTTTTCCCCTGTGTGTCCCCGCCGGAGGCCGAAGGGGATATCTGGAAGAAGAGTAAACTGAGGCGCGGAGCATCTGCTCCGCGCCTCAGTTTTTCAGACATAAAACTGGTGTCCACCGATGGTGGTATAATAGGTGGCGTTGCTCACGATCCATCTGCCTGCCGACAGGGCAGGGGAGAAAAAATACAAGCTCTCGCCCACCACGTCGGTCCCCTCCAGGCAGAGCTTCGCCGCCACCAGGCTGGAGGAGGCCGGGGCGTCATAGATGGTCCCGTTGGACACCGGCTGGAACTGGACGCCGTACTTTGTGTCAAAGACCACCCCCTCCACAGTGTCGGGGTACTGGCTGCTCTCCACCCGGTTTAGGATCACGTTGCCCACCGCGATCTGGCCCAGCAGGGGTTCCCCCCGGCTCTCTGCCGAGATAATCCTGGACAGCCAGTACAGGTCCTCCGCCGGGTAGCTGGCAGAGGCGGGCTGGGCCTGGTCAGTGGACAGCCAGGCGGCTCCCTCCACCTCGTCCCAGGTCAGCTGGAGACCGGCGGCCTCTGCCAGCACCTCCAGGGGCAGGGCGATCCTCCCATCCCGGACCTGTACCCCGTGCTCCACATACAGGGCTCTGCCGTTGACCTCCACGTAGAGGGCGCCGGGGGTGGCCGTCAGTTCCAGGTCCTCCGCTGTCAGCGCCGCCGCTGTCCCATTCCAGCTCAGCGTGTATCCGTCCGCCGCCTGGCACAGGGCGGCCAGCGTCACATAGGGCGTCCCCTCCTCCGTCCATGCGGCGGAGGGCTCCACTATCCTGTCATCGATCTGGAGTTGGGCGGCTTCGGCGGCCGGTATCATCAGAGCGCCCGCCAGCAGGGCGGCCGCGGCCCATCGGAAAAACAGTCGTCTCATGCTCTCGTGCTCCTTTGCTCTATTTTGTAACCAAATTGTAACTTTTATGTGGTGCAAAGGCAAGCTGTAAGTTTTGGTGCTCCGTTTTCTTCCAGGCAGTCAGGCATAAAAGGGGCGGGCCGCATCTGCGGCCCGCCCCCCAGTCTATCTCCCTTTACTGCTCCAGCACGCCCTGAGCCGCCTCCAGGTCACCGGCCACCAGCAGCAGCACAGTGTTCTCCCGCTGCTGGATGACGGCGCTCTCCAGCTTGGGCAGCTCCTGAGGACGGTAGTCCCGGTTGGAGTCTATCTGCTTCTGCACATAGTCTCCCAGCGCCTGGACGGCTGTCTGCGCTTGGTCCCCGCTGGTGAAGACCAGGACAGCCCCCTCCTCACAGGTGGCGCCCGCTGAGCGCAGCACCTTGGCGGCGGTCAGATCCTCCCGCTCCAGCCCGGAGTTTCCCAAGCCGTAGAGGGTAAAGGCAGTGTCGCCGTCCAGCTCCTCCAGTTCCTCAGAGAAGGCTCCAGCGTCCGCCAGCGCCTGGAGGGTGATCTCCGGGTCAAACCCAGCCTTCTCCTCCGCGCCGCCGCAGGCGGCCAGCGGCAGCAAAAGCAGAAACAGTACCGCCGCTATCCCAGCAAATCGTCTCATGTCTCAGTTCCCTCCGGATAAAGTGTTTCGAAGTCCACAGTATGGACTTTCAGATACTCCAGCCACTGCTTGCAGTAGTCGCTCTTCAGATGCACCCCGTCCTTGCTGGCCTCCTCGGGCAGTTCCCCGTTCTCATTGGCAAATTCGGAATACAGGTCCAGAAACACCACCTGCTTTTCCTCTGCCGCTTTCTGCATCAGGCCGTTGTACACCCGGAGGTGCTCGTTGGTCAGATAGCTGGGGCCGCCAGATGCCGCCACCACCGACTCGTTCAGAGGGATCAGGCCCTGGATGTAGATGACCGCGTCGGGCTGGCAAGCCCGGATAGCATCGATGGCGTCACAGTATGCCTGGTAAAAGCCCTCGTCGTTGTAGTAGCCCAGCTCATTGACGCCCAGGGACAGGTACACCTTTCCATATTCGCCCAGCTCCAGGGCCTCCAGCAGCGTATAGGCGGTCCCATCAATCGTGATCGCCTTTTTCTCCGCCAGCTTGAAGATGGACAGGCCGTTGGAGGTCAGGTTGGTCCCAGTCCCGATCCCACTGTAAAGCAGGAAGCCGTCCGTGCGGGAGTCCCCCACAAAAGCGGCGTCCTCAAAGTAGGTGTTGTCCACTGCCGGACTCTCCGGCGCGGGCTGGGAGAAGTCGTAGCTGCTCTCTCCGCTCTCTCCCACATGGGCAGGCTTGTCCTCCGGGCTGTTTGGGACGTTCTGCCCCTGTTCTGATCCGCCGGACAGGGTGGAGGGCTCTCCCTCCGGCACAGCTCCGGCAGGGCCCTCTCCAGGCACATTATGATCCGGCGCCCCGGAGGGGTCAGCCGCCGGGGTACCGGCCTCCGGCTGAGCGCTCTGGGCAGGCGGGTCAGCCGACTGTCCCTGGGCGGAGCTGCCTGCGCCGGGGCTGCCGCCGCACCCGGTCAGGCTGGCCGAGATAGCCGCTGCCATCAGGAAACAGAGAAAGGAAGGAAAACGCTTCATCAGATTACCTCCAAAAATTCCAGTCGCATGATTCTCTCTCTTTGCCCCGTCTCAGGACCCGGCCGGCCGGTGGTACAGCCGAGGAAACACCGTCCGAAATACAGACGAGGCCAGCATGGCTCCCACCGCCAGGGCCGCCGCCATCCCAAAGGTGTGCAGCAACTCAGCCAGGAACCGGTCTGTATCTCCCGCCACGCAGTAGCTCATGGCGTAATAGATACCTCCCCCCGGAACCAGGGGGAGAAGTGCTACCAGCAGATAGCCGGTCACCGGGCAGCGGCGCAGCCGGGCCATGATCTCCGAAAAGACGCCTATGGCCACCGCAGCCAGGAACGCGGCCACGATGCTGCTGCCCGCCAGCAGATACACCAGCCAGCCCAGTCCTCCCCCGAAGCCGCAGATTAGCTTTCCTACGCCGTGGATGTTGAAGACCAGTGTAAAGCCTACGCAGGCCAGAAAGGCCCAGAGGCAGGGCAAGACATAGTCCAGAAAAATTCGCTCCATCCCGATCCACCTCCAACGGTCCTAAAGCATCTGGCCGATGGCCAGCCCCACCACCGTGCCCAGGGCAATGGCCGAAGCCACCAGGATGGCGTCCGCTGTCCGGCTCAGGCCCGAGATGATGTCCCCGGCCATGATCTCCCGCATGGCGTTGGTCAGCGCCACACCGGGCACCAGCACCATCAGCACACCGATAGTCACAGTATCCACGTCGTATCCGAAGCCCAGGCGCACCAGCAGCAGGGAGAGCAGCGAGCCCACTGTGCTGCATACTACGGTGCGGAAGAAGCTGTTGCTCCCAATGAACCGCCCCCCATATAAAAGGCAGATCCCTACCGCCAAGCCGCACACGAAAGCACACAGGCCGTCCAGGAAATGACCTCCGAATAGAAGGGTGAAAAAAGCGGGGGCCAAACCATACCCCATCAGTACCTGATGGGACGAGTAGCGGGGATACCCTCTCTCCAGGGCGGAGACCAAGCTCTGGGCATCCTCCAGTGGTGGGACCTGGCTGCATAGATGCCGGCACAGGTCGTTGCACCGCTCCAGCAGCTCAATGTCTGTCCCATGGCCCGGGATGCGCCGCATCCGGGTGATAGGATGCCCCTGGGGCGTAGTCACGCTGACGATGATACAGTTCGGGATGGCAAACACCTCCGGCCGCTCCAGGCCATAGGCATTCAGCACCCGATGCATGGATTCCTCCACCCGGTAGATCTCCGCCCCGCTGGCCATCAGCTGGTATCCCAGATCCGTGGTCAGATTGAGCAGTCTGTCATAGTCCATAGCCTCCCCCTCCTCCTGCAACAGAATACCGGGTTTCACTGCCGGATGCAAGCAACAATTTTGTTACAATCCCCGCGCCACGGGGCCATGCAGAGAGAAGGGGCCCTTCTACCTAGTTCAGACGGTCATGACGACAGAAAAGTTTTCTGTTGGTCGATTTTTTCTTTTTAAACAGGCAGAAGCGGCTGAGATCTCCGCGCAGAGACCCCAGCCGCTTTTTCTTTTCAATGCTCCGTCGCTTCCGGATGGTGTCCATCCACAGACAGATAGGAGGGACCGCTCCCCTGTACCTTGGCGTACGCCTTTTTCCGGATCGCCAGGAACATGATGATGTGGACCGCTCCTGTGATTGCCCAGGTGATGGGATAAGAGATATACAGGTTCCCTGGAACCGGGTCCAGGGGGAACACGAACCAGACCCACAGCAGGCGCAGCACACAGGAGCCCAGCAGGGAGACCACCATGGGCACGATAGAATAGCCGATCCCTCTTAGGATGCCCACCATGGTATCCATAATACCACAGATGGCGTACAGCCGGCCGATATAGGACATCCGCACCAGTCCCTGCTGGATCACATCCGGCTCCCCAGGTGCGTAGATGCCAAGGAGCTGAGAGCCGAAGAAAAAGGCCAGGTTACCCAGGATCAGGCCGGTCAGAATCACAAAGCCCTGGCAGTAGAGGGCCACCTTGTCCACGCGGTCGCATTTGCCGGCACCATAGTTCTGCCCGCTGAAGGTCAGGGCGCTCTGATAGAAAGCGTTCATGGCCGCGTAAACGAAGCCCTCGATATTCTGGGCTGCGGCGGACCCCGCCATTACCGTGTCGCCGAAGGAGTTGATGGAGGACTGGATCACCACATTGGACAGGGAGAAGATGACGCCCTGGAAGCCGGCGGGCAGGCCCACCTGAAAGATCCGGCCGATGACCCGCTTATTCAAGTGCATCCGGTGAAGGTTCAGGTGCAGCGCCCCGTGCTCCCGCATCAGGCAGCGCAGGATCAGCCAGGCAGAGACATACTGGGAAATGCTGGTGGCCATGGCGACACCTGCCACATCCAACCTGCAAACGATGACAAAGAACAGGTTCAGCACCACATTGAGCACACCTGCAGCCAGCAGGAAATAGAGCGGACGCTGGGTGTCTCCCTTGGCGCGCAGGATGGCGCTGCCGAAGTTGTACACCATGGTGGCCGGCATGCCGATGAAGTAAATCCTCAGATACACCGAGGCCAGCCCAATCACATTTTCCGGGGAGGACATCCACTCCAGCATTTGGCGGGCCATAATGACGCCGAAGATCATCAAGACCACGCCGCTGATCATAGCCAGCAGGATTGAGGTGTGCACAGCGCGGTTGGCCTCGGCCTTCCGTCCGGCGCCCAGGTCCTGGGCGACCACCACATTGGCACCTACCGACAGACCTACAAACAGGTTGACCAGCAGATTGATCAGCGCGGTGTTGGAGCCCACAGCAGCCAGGGACGCCTTTCCGCAGAACTGGCCTACCACCACCACATCCGCCGCATTGAACAGGAGCTGCAGCAGGCTGGAGGCCATCAGCGGTAGCGCAAACAGCAGGATCTTGTTGGCAAGCGTCCCGTTGCACATATCGATTTCATAGCCCTTGCTCTGTCTTCTCATGGGTCGATCCGCCATTCCTTTCCATCTATCCCGAAAGCTTCAGACCTTCTCTGGTCACACTCTATCTCTACTATATAATCCTTAACACACTCCCGCCCACTTTTCAAGGCCCTTCTTCCCATTTCTCTGAAATTTCCTCTATTCGCCTGTCCGCCGCTAAGTTTTTCACAAAATTTCCGTTACTTTTACAAGGTTCCTACTCCGCTTCTCTCCTTGTCCCTCAAGCGCAGGAGATGCTCCGGCCTGCGGGACTCCCTATGTGCTATGCAATTTGAATTTTCGTCTACCAAAAGTCTACCAAAAAAGGGCGGCGGGGGCCTGGAGTTTCAGGGCCCT
>OIWN01001998.1_pt1 | contig 14567 bp, 10 predicted proteins | sample 1587591 | NCBI WGS metagenome assembly OIWN01 (sample SAMEA3888901, study PRJEB22519) | human gut metagenome | biome: human gut; feature: human-associated habitat; material: faeces | place: Denmark | collected 2010 | reverse complement strand
ACTCGCACACGCCGTGGAAGTTGAAGCCGCCGGTGCCCAGGTTGGGGCAGGGCAGGCCCATGTAGCTCAGCCGCGCCCCGTCGGTACCGCCCCGGATGGGCACCTCCACCGGGGTCACCCCGGCGGCCTCCATGGCGGCCCGCGCCCGGAGGATCAGGTACATGTGGGGTTCAATCTGCTCCCGCATGTTGTAGTAGGAGTCCTTGAGGACGAGCTCCACCGTGCCCGCGCCGTACTTGGCGTTGAGGTAGTCCGCCGCCCGGCCCAGGTACTCCTTGCGGGCCTCGAACCTGGCCCGGTCATGGTCGCGGAGGATGTAGTGCAGCTCCGCCTCCGTCTCGCTGCCCTTCATGTCGTGGAGGTGGTAGAAGCCCTCATACCCCTCGGTGTGGGCGGGGGTCTCCGCCGGGGGCAGCATCCCCGCGAACTCCAGGGCAATCAGAATCGCGTTCTTCATCTTGTTCTTGGCCGAGCCTGGGTGGATGTTCACCCCGTGGAAGTACACGCCCGCGTTGGCCGCGTTGAAGTTCTCGTACTCCAGCTCGCCCAGCTCGCCGCCATCCACAGTGTAGGCCACCGCCGCGCCGAAGCCCTCCACGTCGAAATGGTCGGCACCCTGCCCAACCTCCTCATCCGGGGTGAAGCCCACGGCAATGCGGCCGTGGGGGAGCTCCGGGTGCTGGAGCAAGTACTCCACGGCGGACATAATCTCCGCCACACCCGCCTTGTCGTCCGCCCCCAGCAGGGTGGTGCCGTCGGTGACGATCAGCTCCTGACCCTTGTATTTGGCCAGGCTCTCAAACTCGGCGGCCCTCATGACGATGCCCTTCTCCTCGTTGAGCACCAGGTCGCCCCCCTCGTAGCGGACAACGCGGGGCTTCACCCCCGCCCCCGGCGCGTCTGGGGAGGTGTCCATGTGGGCGATAAGGCCCACGCACGGGATTCCCTCGCACCCGGCGGTGGCGGGCAGCCAGGCGTACACATAGCCGTACTCGTCCATGTGGGCGTTGTGCAGCCCCATCTGGGCCAGCTCCTCGGCCAGGGCTGCGCCCAGCACCTTCTGCTTGGCGGTGGAGGGGATGGCGTCGCTGTGCTCGTCGGACTGGGTATCATATGTCACGTAGCGCAAAAAGCGGTCAATGGCGGTCATAATGCTCTTCCTTTCTATTGACGGGCGCCGGGCCTTAGGCTAGACTGATATTGTTGCTATTCTATCACAAAAGGAGCCGGGTTTCCATGGTGATCAAACAAGAATTTACCTTTCCCTCCAGCGATGGGGTCCACACAGTTGCCGCCGCCTGGTGGCGGCCGGAGGGGCCGCCCCGGGGGGTGGTGCAGCTGGTCCACGGCATCTCGGAACACATCGGCCGGTATGACTCCTTCGCCCGCTTCCTGGCGGAGCACGGCTTCGCCGTCGTGGGCCACGACCACCTGGGCCACGGCCGCACGGCGCGGAACCCCTTGGAGTTCGGCTGGTTCGCCGACCGGGACGGCTGGAAGCACGTGGTGAAGGACGTCCGCGCCCTGCGGGAGCGGGTTGGGGCGGAGTACCCCGGTCTGCCCTGCTTCCTGCTGGGCCACTCCATGGGCTCCTTTGTGGTGCGGGGCTACCTTATGTTCTGGCCGGGCACGGTGGACGGGGCCATCCTCTCCGGCACCGGGCAGCCCCCTGCCACTGTAGCCGCGGGGCGGGCGCTGTCCGCCCTGCTCATCCGCCTCAAGGGGCCCAGGGCCCACAGCGCCCTGCTGGACGCCCTCTCTGTGGGGCGGTACAACGGCCAGTTTAAGCCCGTCCGCACCTCGGCGGACTGGATCTCCCGGGACACGGTGGTGGTGGACGCCTACCGGGCCGATCCCCTGTGCCGCTTCCTTCCCACCGTGGGCATGTACCACGACATGATGGTGGGCCTCCAGCTCCTGGCCAAGCCAGCCAATCTGGCCCGCATGGACCCGGACACGCCGGTGTACTTCTTCGCCGGGGACCGGGACCCGGTGGGGGCCAACGGCGCGGGGGTCAAAAAGGTGGCCGGCTGGTTTCGGGATGCCGGGGTAAAGGATCTCACCGTCCGGCTCTACCCGGAGGGGCGGCACGAGATGCTCAACGAGGCCAACCGGGACGAGGTGTACCGGGACGTGCTCTCCTGGCTGGAGCGCCGCCTGCCCGCCTAGGGTCTCAGCCCAGCCGGGCCGCCCACTCGGCCTCTCGGAAGCCCACCAGCACGAAGTCCTCCCCTACCAGAATGGGGCGTTTGACCAGCATACCGTCGGTGGCCAGCAGGGCGAACTGCTCATCCTCGCTCATGCCGGGCAGCTTGTCCTTCAGGGCCAGGGCCTTGTACTGCAGGCCGCTGGTGTTGAAAAAACGCTTGAGGGGCAGGCCGCTGAGGGCGTGCCAGCGGCGCAGCTCCGCCTCGGTGGGGTTCTGGGGCTTGATGTCCCGCACCTCAGCGGGCAGGCCCCTGGCCTCCAGCCACGCCTTGGCCTTCTGGCAGGTGGTGCACTTGGGGTAACAGACAAACAGCATGGGAATCCTCCTTTCGGTATTCAGCTCTATGGTATCACAGCTTTCTCCCCTTGAAAAGGGGGAAAAGCGGCCTGGGCCACATGGCCCGGGCCGCTTTTGTAATAAATGTTTACTTGCCCCGGTTAAAAATCTTGAAGATGTCCTCGAAGGGATCCTCCTCCGCAGGGGCGGCGGGGGCCGCCGGAGCCTGAGGCTGGGCCTCGGCCTTCTTCTCCGCAGCGGCGCTGAAGGGCTTGTTGGGCATAGTTCCCTCCACCTCCTCAAAGCCGGTGGCGATGACGGTGACGCGGATCTCATCCTCCAGAGTGTCGTCGAAAGCGGCGCCGAAGATAATAAGCGCGTCGGGGTGGGCGGCCTGCTGCACCAGGTTGGCCGCGATCTCCACTTCCTCCAGACCGATGTCCATGGAGCCGGTGACGTTGACCAGCACGCCCTTGGCGCCGTTGATGGAGGTCTCCAGCAGGGGGCTGGAGATGGCCATCTTGGCGGCATCCTCGGCCTTGTTCTTGCCGCCGGCGCGGCCAACGCCCATGTGGGCCATGCCTGCGTTCTGCATGACGGCGGTGACGTCTGCAAAGTCCAGATTGATGAAGCCGGTATTCTTGATCAGATCGGAGATAGACTGCACCGCCTGGCGGAGCACGTCGTCGGCGATCTCGAAGGCATTGGCAAAGGTGATCTTCTGATCGGTGGCAAACTTCAGCCGCTCATTGGGGATGATCACCAGGGAGTCCACCCGGGTTCGGAGTTCCTCGATGCCCTTCTCGGCCTGCATCATACGGCGGCGTCCCTCGAAGTTAAAGGGCTTGGTGACCACGCCAACGGTGAGGATGCCCATCTCCTTGGCGATGTCGGCCACGATGGGGGCCGCGCCGGTACCGGTGCCGCCGCCCATACCGGCGGTGATGAACACCATGTCCGCGTCCTCCAGGGCCTTGGACACAGCGGAACGGCTCTCCTCAGCGGACTTGCGCCCCACTTCGGGGTCGCTGCCCGCGCCCTGCCCGCCGGTGAGCTTCTCACCGATCTGAATCTTAAACGTCGCGCTGGAAATGGCAAGCGCCTGCTTGTCCGTGTTGACCGCGATAAAATCCACACCCTTGGTGCCGGATTTCACCATCCGGTTGACTACGTTGTTGCCGCCGCCGCCGACGCCGATGACCTTGATGGTAACGACATTATCGGGACCGGTATCCAGTCCAAACGCCATAACTGCTCCTCCTATGTGAACCGAATTCGTTGTAACTGCGCGGGTAAGGCCGAAAAAGGACTTATTTTGTGCCGTCCTCCCCGTCTCTAACTATATCTTGACTTATTTTAGCTCTCTTTTGCTTGGAGGTCAATAGCTCCCGCCGGATTTCCGCAAAGTTTTGGAACATCCGGGTGCCGAACACCAGCACGGCGGCCAGGTAGAGGGGCAGTCCCAGCTTCTGGCCCAGCCAGGTGAGGAACACCGCGATAGCCGCGTTTCCGATGGTGCCGGAGAGGAACACCCCCAGTTTGAACTCCCCCTTAACCCGGGCCCGGAAGCCGCCCAAAGCGGAGTCCAGGGCGGCCAGCAGCCCTGCGGCCACATAGAGGGACCACTGGGCTGGGATGGTCCAGGGGAAAAAGGCGCCGATGAGCAGGCCGGCCACCAGTCCGATCAGTTCCAGCATCAGCCCACCGCCTCCTCTCCGCCCTCATCCGCCGGGATGGGCTTGGCGTACTGGTACTCCACGGTGCCGTTGTATTTCGGAATGAGCAGCTGGTCGCTGGCAGTGACCTTCACGGTGATGCCCCACTGGCTGAGCACGTCCACCACGCCGTTGCGCATGGTCAGCGCACTGTAGAGGGTGTCCGGATCGCCGATGGCAAAGACCACGTAGGGCGCGGCGTACCGCCGCCCGTTCACCGTTACCACCGCGCCAGTGCAGCGCACCTCGCTGGTGGCCAGAATACGCTCTCCGTTGAGGGAGATGGCCTCCGCCCCGGCGGAACGCAGCTCATTGATGACGGAGAGCAGGTCGTTGTCGTGGATGAGGTAGTCGGCCTCGTTTCCGGTAACGTTAGCCTGACTGGAGTCCTCCAGGATGATGGTGACGCCGGGGCCCTCCACATCGGTGAGTCCGGCGGTGATCTCCAGTTGCTCCAGCTCGGCCTTGAGGGCCTGGCTGCCCGCCTCGCCGGAGGCGGCCTGCTCCCGGTAGAGCTCCAGCTCACCCTGGAGCTGCTTCACCTGGTCAGCCAGGCCGTCCTTCTGATCCACCACCTCGTTGTAGAGGTTCTGAAGGGTTTCCAGGCGGCTGGCGTTGGTGGCGTCGGCCGCCCCCGCCAGCTTGACGCTGCGCAGTTGGGCCGCCAACAGGAAGCCCACCACCACGCATACCACCATGACGGCGAGCTCCCCCTTATTCTGCATCTGTCTTCTCATTGGCATCGTTCTCTCCTTGTGTTCCGGCCTCCGCCGCGGGCGGCGGGCTGAGCTCCGGCGCAGTGGATGCCTCCGGCAGCCACCGCTTCGGCAGCAGATGTCCCTCCTGGTTGTCGTAGGTCAAGTCCAACGTGCCGGTTCGCGGGATTCCCTTCTCATCCATGGTCCAGAGGGTCTGCTGTAGATAATAGGTCTTCTGCGTAAAATCTCCGTTCATTGGGAACAGAACGGTCAGGTTCGCCCCATAGCCGAAGCGGATTTCATTGTTGGAGGTGAGATCCAGGAAGCTGGTGAGGCTGCCCGTCATCTGCCGGGCCTGTATGGCCGCCAGGAAGCCCTTGAGCTGGTCCAGCTTGTCCTGCTGCTCCGGCGGCACGGTCAGCACGCTGCCCACCGAGGGATTGACTGCCTCCAGCCCCCGCACCTGGGCTTTACCCTCTGTTAAGGACGCTCCGCCGCTCTCCAGCAGCTTGCAGTCGGTGTCCATCAGCCAGCGGCTGCCGCCGCTCTCAATCCACGCCACCGGAACGCTGGCCGTCACGTGGATGACAAAGGTATCGGGGTATTTCCGCTCAAAATTCACGGTACCGATATAGGGGAGCTGGGTGTAAATACGGCTGCTGATCTGGTATTTGTTGAGGGTAAACAGGTTGTCCCCCTGCTCCACGCCGGATACCCGGCGGATCTCCTCCTCCGTATAGGGGGAGTCCCCCGTGATCTCCACGGTGCTCACCCGGAAGAATACCACACAGCCCATCAAAATGGCGGCGAAGATGATCAGAACGGACAGCAGCTTATAGAGCGCGCTGAAGCGCCCCCGATTCCGCCGCCGTCCCCGTCTGTTCCTTCTCGCCGCCATTCCAACTGCTCTCCTGTCTGTTCTGGTTTCTGTCAGTATCCCACAGAAAGGTTGCGGATTTGTGAACGTATCCTAAGAAAACCCTTAAATCCGCCGGATCTCTGCGCCCAGGCGGCGGAGATCTCCCTCCAGGGACTGGTAGCCCCGGTCGATGTGGTGCACACCGGTAAGCTCGCTGCGTCCCTCCGCTCCCAGGGCGGCCACCGCCAGCGCCGCTCCGCCCCGGAGATCCGTGGCCCGCACCTGGGCCCCGTGGAGCCGCGGCACGCCGTACACCACCGCCACACGGCCCTCCACCCGGATGTCCGCCCCCATGCGGGAGAGCTCATCCACGTGGCGGTAGCGGCTCTCGAAAATGTTCTCCACAAAGACGGTGCAGCCCTTCCCCCGGGTCAGGGCGGCCATGAGCGGCGCCTGGGCGTCGGTAGGGAAGCCGGGGTAGGGGGCCGTGCGCACCGGCCGCACCCCCTGGAGGGGGCCGTCCCGGCGCAGGCGGATGGACTCCGCCCCGCTCTGCACGTCGCACCCCGCCTCCCGCAGCACGGCGCTCACTGTGGACAGGTGGCGGTAGTCCACCCCCGTCACTTCCACCGTGCCGCCGGCGGAGGCCGCCGCAGCCAGGTAGGTAGCCGCTACGATGCGGTCGCCCATGACGGCATAGCTGCCGCCGTGGAGGGGGACGCCGCCCTCCACCGTGATCACCGAGCTGCCCGCCCCGTGCACCTTCGCCCCTATAGCCCGCAGAAAGCCCTGGAGATCCACGATCTCCGGCTCCCGGGCGGCGTTGGTGATGGTGGTGGTGCCGGCGGCGCACACCGCCGCCAGCATGGCGTTCTCCGTGGCCCCCACGCTGGGCAGGGAGAGCACGAGGTCCGCCCCCCGCAGGGCTCCCTCAGCCCGCAGGCCGCCGCCGTCCTCGGTGATGCGGCCACCCAGGCCCCGGATGGCCCCCAGGTGGAGGTCGATGGGCCGGGGCCCCAGCTCACACCCGCCGGGGGCGCACAGCTCGGCCCGTCCCATGCGGCCCAGGATGGCCCCCAGGAAGATGACGGAGGAGCGCATCTCCCGCATCAGCGCGTCGGGCACGTCCCAGCCCGTGGGGGCGGAGGCGTCCACCACCACGGCGTCCCCCTGCCGCTCCGCCCGGCAGCCCAGGTGCCGGAGGATGTCCAGGGAGGCCGCCACGTCGGACAGCTCCGGGCAGTTGTGGATGACGCACTCGCCCGGGGCCAGAAGGCAGGCCGCCAGAATGGGCAGTACGCTGTTTTTTGCCCCGTGTATCCGCACAGAGCCGTCCAGGGGGTGTCCCCCCTCGATGATGTAAGCACTCATAGATCCAGCCTCCGCAAGTCGTTTGGTACGCTATCCTATGCGGAGGGAGGACGGCTGGTTCAGTTGGCCCGTTTTTCCATCAAACGGACCAGAGTCTGGTAGATTTGTTCCGCCGCGTCTGGCACCGCCATGTCCCGCAGGGCACGGCTCATGGCCTCCCGCCGGGGGGCGTCGGAGAGCAGCCCGGTCATAAGCGCGTACAGCTTCTCTCCAGAGGACTCCCCCTCCGGCAGCAGTACCGCGCCGCCGGCGTTGGCCAGCACCCTGGCATTCTTGGTCTGGTGGTCGGCCACCACGTTGGGGGAGGGCACCAGCACCGCCGGCTTGGCGATGGCGGCAATCTCCGCGATGGTGGACGCCCCCGCCCGGCACAGCACCAGATCAGCGGCTGCCATCACCAGGGGCATGTCGTAGATATACTCCCGCACATCCACCTCCGGGTGGTCCGCCAGGCCGCTGCCCTGGAGGGCGTCCAGCACCGCCCGGTAGTCCCGGCCCGCGCCGTGGATGTGGTGGAAGGGGGCGCCGTCCCGGCACTCCAGGGCGATGCACTCCGCCATCTGGCGGTTCATCACCTCCGCCCCCAGGCTGCCCCACACAGAGAGCACCAGGGGCCGGTCATCGGTGAGGCCCAGCTCCGCCCGCGCCTCCTTCCGGGTATAGCGGAAGAAGTCGGTACGCACCGGCGTGCTGGTGACCACCACCTTTCCGGGGTCGTCGTAGTGGCTTCGGCTCTCCTCAAAGCCCACCATCACCACGTCCACCACCTTGGACAGGGTCTTGGTGGTCAGGCCGGGGACGGCGTTGGACTCGTGAACGGCGGTGGGAATCCCCCGCTTCGCGGCGGCCTTCACCACCGGGAAGGAGGCGTAGCCGCCGGTGCCCACCACCAGGTCAGGCTGAAAGCGGTCCAGGATGGCGTTGGCCTGCTTCCTGGACTTGTTCATGTTCAGCAGGGTTCTGACGTTGTGGCCGATGGAGGCCGGAGAGAGGGACCGCCGGAAGTTGGTGATGGTCACCGTCTCAATGGGGTACCCCTCCTTGGGCACCAGCCGGGTCTCCATGCCGCCGTCGGCACCCACGAACAGCACCTCACAGCCGGAGTTGCGGGTCTGGAACATCTGGGCCAGGGCCACGGCGGGATTGACATGGCCCGCCGTTCCCCCGCAGGTAAAGAGGACTCTCATTCCTTTTTTCTCCTCCTCGTAATGTAGGGCGGCCGCTGGTCGCCCCTGCGGCCTCAAAAAGCTTCACCCGCCATAGGGTGAAAGAAATTCAGAGGATGTGCGCAGCAGGACATGCGCCTGCGGAGCACACCACTGTCCCTGGCCGCGCAGGGGAACAGCGTCCTCCCTGGACTTTTTTACTCCTGTCTCGGCGCCGGGATCTGCCGGGAAACGGAAAGGATGATGCCCATCTCCGCCAGTTGGATCATCAGCGCCGTACCCCCGTAACTGAAAAACGGCAGGGAGATGCCGGTGGTAGGGATCAGGTTGGTGACCACGGAGATGTTCAGGAACACCTGTACCGCGGTCAGGGTGGTGATACCCACCACCAGAAGGGCGCCGAAGCGGTCTCTGGCGTGGATGGCAATCCAGTAGCCCCGCATGACCAGCAGGGCAAAGAGAATGAGGACGATTCCGGCCCCGATCAGGCCCAGCTCCTCGCACACGATGGCGAAGATGAAGTCGTTCTCCGGCTCGGGCAGGTAGAGGAACTTCTGCCGGCTCTTGCCCAGGCCCAGGCCCAGCAGTCCGCCGGAGCCGATGGCGTAGAGGGACTGGATAATCTGATAGCCGCCGTCCCGGGGATAAGCCCAGGGATCCTGCCACACCAGGATGCGGGTGGACTGGTAGCCGCTCATCATGAGCACCACCAGCCCCATCAGGGCCGCGCCGCCGCCGGCAAACCAGTAGAGCTTGATGCCGGCGGCAAAAAGCACCGCCGCCGCGCCGGCCAGAATCAGGATTGTACCCGACATGTGGGGCTCCAGCATCATCAGGCCCACAATCAGCAGCAGGATGAGTCCATAGGGCACCAGTTCCAGAAAGCCGATGCGGTCCAGAAAGCCCACCACACCGCTGAGCGGGCTGCGGGGGGAGAGGCGGCGCGGCTTCTCCGTGTTCCGCTTGGACAGCCGGGCGGAAAAGTACATGATGACGGCCACCTTGGCGATCTCCGACGGCTGGAAGGTTCCGATGCCCGGTACGGCGATCCACCGCTTCACGCCGTCGGAACGGCTGGTGTGGATGCCGGGGATGAGCACCGCGATGAGCAGCAGGACAGCCAGCCCAAGGGCGAAGACCGACAGCCAGCGGAAGGTCTGGTAGTTGATCTTCGAGGTGATATACATCACGGTCAGGCCAGCCGCGGCAAAGAGGGCCTGGCGGAAGAAGTAGAAGGTGGGGCTTTTGTCCTCCTGCAGGTACGCCGTGGCGTAGGAGGCGGAAAACACCATGATCACGCCGATGCCGGTGAGCAGGAGCACCAGCATCAGGAAGGGCAGGTCCATGGGTCCCCGGGCCAGTTGCTCCTCAATGGTCAGATCGCGCTTGCGTTTTGCCAGGGGGCTCCCCTCCTTTCTCTCAACTCAGTGGATTACCGGCCCATAACCCCCAGAAAGGCCAGCACACAGGCCAGCAGGGTCACGCCGGAGAACACACAGAACAGCTTCACCTCGCTCCAGCCGCCCAGCTCCAGGTGGTGGTGCAGGGGCGCCATGCGAAAGATCCGCTTTCCGTGGGTCAGCTTGAAGTAGCCCACCTGGAGAATGTCGGACAGGGTCTCCAGGATGTAGATGATGCCCACCAGGATGAGCACCAGGGGAATATCCAGGGCGAAGGCCAGTCCGCACACCGCTCCCCCCAGAAAGAGAGAGCCAGTGTCGCCCATAAAGACCTTGGCGGGGTGGAAGTTATAGATCAGGAATCCGCACAGCCCGCCGAACAGCCCGGCGGAGAAGATCCCCAGCTCCAGTTGCCCCCAGAAGCAGGCCACGGCGGTGAAAAAGAGCATCACGGGCATGGTGACGCCGGTGGCCAGGCCGTCGATGCCGTCGGTGATATTGACGGCGTTCACGGTGCCCACCATGACGAAGGCGGCGAACACCATATAAACGGGCCAGGGGAGGGACAGGGTCACGTTCACAAAGGGGATGTAAAGGTCGGGAGTCAGATAGTGGTGGTTGCGCATCAGCACCGTGAACACGATGGCCGCCGCCAACTGGAGCAGAAACTTCTGCGGTGCGGTCAGGCCGGTGTTCTGGTGCTTTTTCACCTTCACATAGTCGTCAATATAGCCGATCACGCCGAACACCAGGGCGAACAGGAGCACAAAGCCGCCGCCGAAGCGCCCTGCGGCAAAGTCCGGCCACCCCAGCAGCAGAACCGCCGCAGCGGAGCCGATGATGAACATCAGCCCTCCCATGGTGGGCGTCCCCTGCTTCGACATGTGCCAGGTGGGGCCGATCTCCTTGATGGACTGCCCGGCCTTCATGCGCCGCAGCAGAGGGATGAGCCCCTTCCCGCCCAGGGCGGCCGCCGCAAAGGCCACCACAAAGCTGATTACAATCCTTAACATCTCTTTTGCAACCTCCAAAGCCTCTCAACATTCCAAATTGCGGCCCATGTGAGCCGGTTCGATATTTTATCACAATCCCGGCATGGTTTCCACTCGAAAAAGCAACAAACTTCCTCGCCTCTCAGGCGAAATAGGCGGCGATTTCCTCCCGCTCGTCCAGGTGGTACTCCACGCCGTCCACCTCCTGATAGGTCTCGTGGCCCTTACCGGCCAGCACCACCGTGTCCCCCGCCCGGGCCAGCGAGAGGGCCCGCCGGATGGCGGCGCGACGGTCGGGCTCCACCACGACCTCCGCCGGAGCCCCCTCCAGGCCGGGCAGAATGTCGTTGATAATGTCCATGGGCACCTCAGTACGGGGATTGTCTGAGGTGACTACCGCCACGTCGGCCAGAGCCCCGGCGACAGCCCCCATACGGGGCCGCTTGGTGCGGTCCCGGTCGCCCCCGCAGCCGAACAGGCAGATCACCCGCCCCGGCGTGAAGTCCCGCACGGTAGTGAGGATGTTCTCCAGGGCGTCAGGGGTGTGGGCGTAGTCGATGAGCACCGTGTAGTCCGTGGGGGTGGGCACCACCTCGATGCGGCCCTTCACCCCCCGGGCCGCCCCCAGTGCGGCGGCACAGCCGTCCAGCGGCAGGCCCAGCACCAGCCCGCAGGCCAGCACACCCAGAGCGTTGTAGATGGTAAAGCCTCCGGGTATAGGCAGCCTTACCCGGGAAATGGCGTCCCTGGTCACCGCCTCAAACTCTACCCGCTGAGGGAACAGGCGGAGGTTCTTGGCCGTGAGATCCGCCTCGTCCCGGCACTCCGAGTAAGTAAAGGTCGGAACCGGCACCGTTTCGGCATAGTACCGGCCCGCCTCGTCGTCCAGATTGAGCACCGCAGCGGCGCACTGGCGGAACAGCAGCCCCTTGGCGTCCCGGTAGGCCTCCATGGTACCGTGGAAGTCCAGGTGGTCCTGGGTCAGATTGGTGAAGATACCCGCCCGGAAGGGGATGCCGTCCAGGCGGTGGAGCACCAGGGCGTGGGAGGATGCCTCCATCACCACGTGGGTACACCCCGCATCCGCCATCTCCCGCAGCAGCTCCTGCACCTCGTAGGACTCCGGCGTGGTGCGGTGGGCGGGCAGGCTCTCCTCCCCGATCAGGTTCTGGTTGGTGCCGATCAGCCCCACCTTTGTGTGGAGGCACCCCTCCAGCATGGCCTTGAGCAGATAGGTGGTGGTGGTCTTTCCGTTGGTCCCGGTGACCGCCAGCAGGGTCAGTTCCCGGGCCGGATGGCCGAACCAGTTGGCTGAGGCGATGGCCAGGGCGGCCCGGGTGTCCTCCGTCACCAGCCAGGGGCCCTCCCCCTCCGGGGGGCGCTGGCAGAGCACCGCCGCCGCTCCCCGTTCCAGGGCCTGCCGGATGTACCGGTGTCCATCGGTCTTGTACCCCGGAAGCGCCACAAAGAGGCAGCCGGGGGTCATTTCTCGGGTGTCACAGCAGATTCCTGAACATTCCACATCCTGGACATGCCGCGCGGCCAGCGCCACGCCGTCCAACAGCTCATTCAGCTTCATGCCCTCACCCCGTTTCCCGTGTTGTCGGCCCGTTTTTACAGGCCCGCGCCGCTGGCCGTGCTGTCGGTAAAGCGTACCTCAATGGTGGTACCCCGGTTGACCGAGGCGCCCGCGGCGGTGGACTGTTCATAGGCCACCACGTGAGAGCCGTACTCGGTGGCTCCGGTGGCCCGCATGTAGAGACCCGCATCAGCCAGCTTCTGCCTGGCCTGCTCGGCGGTAAGGCCGATGACGCTGGGCACCTGCACCTGGTCGGTGGGCACCGCCTCGCCCATGTAGAGCACCACCTGGCTGCCGCCGGGGATGGATGCCCCCGCCGCCGGGATCTGTCCGGTGACGGTACCGCCGTCGCCCACGGTGCGCAGGGTCAGGCTGTTCTTCTGGAGGGCGGAGGTGGCGTCCGCCAGATTCAGTCCGGACAGGTTGGGCACCAGCACGTCGGCGTTGGCGGTATAGGTCTTCTCCACGCCCAGGTGGCCCAGAATATCCTCCAGCAGCTCTCCGGCCATCAGGGCCGCCATATTGCCGCCGCTGATATACCAGCCGCCGGCGGTGGTATTGGAGCCGGGGAAGGCGGGCTTGGGGTTGTCGTAGGCCAGCAGGATAATCACCTGCGGGTCATCCGCTGGGGCGAAGCCCAGGAAGGAAACGATGGTATGGTCGGTCTCCAGCGTCTCGGAGGAGCCGGTCTTGCCGCCGATGCGGTAGCCCTCCACCCGGGCATTCTTGCCGGTGCCGCCGTCCACCACCTTCTCCAGGATCGCACGGCAGCGCTCACTGGTCTGCGCGCTGACCACCTGTCGCACCTCGTTGGGCTCATTGTGCTGGAGCACATTGCCCTCGCCGTCGGTCACCTGGCTGACCACATAGGGCTGCATCAGGTGGCCGCCGTTGATGACGGCGGAGGCCGCTGTGATGAGCTGAATGGGGGTCACCTGGAACCGCTGGCCGAAGGATGCGGTGGCCAACTGGACGGTGTTGAAGTCCTCCCGGGGCCAGATCAGGGAACTGGTGTCCATCTCGCCCTGCATGTCGATGCCGGTTTTCTCCAGGAATCCGAAGTCCTCCAGATAGTCATAGAACTTCTCCGCTCCCAGAGCCTGGCCGATCTTGACGAAGGCCGGGTTGCAGGAGTTCGCCACCGCCAGGGCCAGATCCTGGTCCCCGTGGCCCGGCGCCTTCTTGGAGCAACTGATGGGCCGGGACCAGCCCTCTACCATGATGTAGCCGGGGCAGTAGAAGTGGCTGTTCTCGGTGACCACGCCCTCCTCCAGGGCGGCGGCCAGGACGATGGACTTGAACGTGGAGCCGGGCTCATAGGTACTGGTGATTGCCTTGTTAGTCCACTGGGTGTAAAGCACTTCGGTCTCTGCCGCAGAAATGGCCTTGTCGCGGGCCTCCTCGCTGGAAGCCCCCTCTGCCAGTGCCTTCTGGTAGGCCTCCTCCTTGGTGTACGCCCCGCTCTCGATGTCCGCCAGATACTGGTTGAGCACCGGATCGCTCACCACCCTGGGGTTGTTCAGATCGTAGGTGGGGGAGTTGGCCCAGGCCAGAATTTCGCCCGTATTGGGGTCCATGGCGATGCAGAAGCCGCCGTCCTGCACCTCGAACTGCTCGATGCCCTTTTTCAGGATGCTCTCACAGTAGGACTGGATAGCGCTGTCCAGGGTCAGGGTCAGATTGTCGCCGTCAGTGGCGTCGTAGTAGTCCTCATAGCGGTAGAGCATCTGTGTGCCGTCGCCGTTTTTGGCGGTGACGATCCGCCCCGTCTCGCCCGAGAGAGCCTCGTCGTACTGAGCCTCAACTCCATAGGCGCCCCGTCCTTCGCTGTAATTCACCCAGCCGATCACCTGGGCCGCCAGGCTGTTTTTGGGATAGTAGCGCTTGGTGGTGGGCGGGGTGTAAATGCCGGTGATATGGTTTTCGTTGATGAAGGAGATCACCGCGTCCCGCTCGTTGTCCTCCACCCGCCATTTGATCATCTCATACATGGAGCTGGTCTTGGCCAGGCGCTTGAGGATGTCCGCCTCCTCCAGATCGAGGATCTGGGCCAGGTTGGAGGCAATGAACTCGTTGGTGGGCTCCGGGTAGTCCAGTGTCTTCCCATTCTCTGCTGCGTTCGCCGCCTTCTCTCGATACGCCTCCTGGCAGGCCAGGATCTCTTTGGGGGAGAGCTGGATGTTGTAGACCGTGGCGCTCATGGCCAGAGTCTCCCCGCTTCGGTCGTAGATGGTGCCCCGGTTGGCCTCCACCGTGCTGTCGGCGGTCTGCTGCTCCACCGCCATTCCCTGGTATTTGTCGT
>OIWN01001997.1_pt1 | contig 14574 bp, 16 predicted proteins | sample 1587591 | NCBI WGS metagenome assembly OIWN01 (sample SAMEA3888901, study PRJEB22519) | human gut metagenome | biome: human gut; feature: human-associated habitat; material: faeces | place: Denmark | collected 2010 | reverse complement strand
TATTGAAATTTGTCCATTGAAAGCCGTGTGTCGTTTGAGTGGGACAAAAAGTAACTTCTCAATGCTGTGGACTTTTTGATCCATAGCACAGTTACTCCTTGTCCGCTGTTATGCGGACGGCACACAGGCGGCTGGCATCATCCCCCTTCTTCCATCAATGTGGCAGTTCTACGCTGTCGCCCTTGCTGATAATTTGTATTTGCAAATTTCAAAAATAGGGAATCTTGACGATTCTCCTCGAATTTTATCGATAATATAAAGAAAAGCGGCCTTTATCCATAAGACAAAGGCCGCTTTATGCGCTGACTATGTATGATTCTGTTTTTGCAGCTCCTCATTGGCCTCACCTCTTTTTATCTCAGGGGATGGGTAAACTGCCACAATAGAAGTTTATATGGTAGAATTCATTACGATTTCATCGAGAAATGTAAAATGTACTAAATGTGCAAAGGCGGGGAGAGATCTTCTTGAACTCACCCCGCCTTGCATTCTACTTAATGATTTTGGTTTCTCGACATAGTAGACCAGATGCAGAAGAAACCATCAGTTCACAATATAGGACACATCAAAGTGGATGCTGCTGGTAGACAGATTGCCAATAAAGATAGAGAAGTTGGCGTCGCCGGTAATTTCGAAGGATGCGGAACCGGAGCCATTGGAAACGGTTTTTACGAGTCCATAGCCAGTATTGTTATCGATCAGACCAATCTGAACATTGGCAGAAGTAGGAGTCCAGTTTGCATTTACGGTCACTTTTTGGCCCTTGGTCAGATCCTGAGAGTCAAAAGCATATCCCTTTCCGCCAGAAAGGTTGCCGGAAGCATAAGGTACCGCTTCGCCGGCCTTAGCCGACACAGTTCCCTGATAGAACATCATGTTGTCCGCAGCGTCAGTGGAGAGGTTGAACTGAGACAAATCTGCGAAACCTGTGGTGGTCTCAATGACCTTGGCAAAATCGCTGGAATCGGTAGACAGTTTCATCTGGGACAGATCAACAAAACCGTCGTCAGATTCAATGAAGCGGGCTTCGCCCATATCCCCCGTCTTCACATCAGAAACATTCATCAGTTCGGCATTGGGCACGTCGATGGTAGAGGGAACCTCAGCAGCTAACACAGACATTCCCAGACAGCTGGCGCACAGAGTGCAAGCCAAGGCGGCCACGACAGTCTTACGAGATTTCTTGTTGGAATTCAACATGGTTAAAATTCTCCTTTCAAGCCTTTTTCTCGTTGAAACAAATGCAATTCCAGATACTTTGTTTGGGTTACGAAATACAGTTGTGTAGGAAATCAGAAGATGCCCATACTTTTTACGCTCTGCCTGATTCATTCGGCAAACAACCTGCTCATCACAAGATGTTTCTGCCAAACGATCTAAATCCCGCTTTATGAGATACACTACAGGATTGAACCAATAGATTGTTTGGAGAATAACTGCTAAGAGCTTTCTCCATAAGGCACGGTGCTTAAAATGCACTAATTCATGGGCCAGTATCATCTGTGCTTCATCAAGCTGCAAATCAGCATTTGGGATTATAATAGTTGGGGTAAAAAAACCAACCAGCATTGGACTTTGTATTGCGGAGTGCAACTTTAAAGCTACTTTTTGCTTGATCCCAAGACCTGCAGCACAGTGACTTGCAATTTCTTGCAACAGCGCATTATGAACTGTCTGTGACTGCTGGAGCTGGTATCTGAAACGAAGGAGCCCCAAAACATTCCATAGAACCAGGGCACCAGCAACAACAATCCAAATAATCAATGCCCACTTCTGCCAATCCAAACTCATGTTAAGAGTAGTATCTTTGATGATATTGGGGCTTGCTTCTGTAATACTCGCCACAGAGTTTTCAGGGGGGAGTACATTTATTCCAGACACAACTTTGTTCCCAACCACTGATATTGGCTCGGCCTCGGCTAATGTTTTCGGGAATGCTGGCAGCAGCTTGTAAAATGGGATAACATACAGGAACATAATGACTGTGGTACAGTTGTAGCGCCATTTTTCACTGATATGTTTTCTGCCAGCAAAAGCCGATGCCTTAAACACAAGGTAGGACACACTTGCTACAAGGTTCAAGCACAAAATGGTACGAAGCAAGTATGAGGCCATACAATCAGCCTCCTCTCACGATTGCCCGTCGAGCCATTGTTTCAGCGCCTCTCGGTCTTCCTCCGACATCTGGGAGCCACCATAAAGTGCTGCAAAGAAATTCTTGATCGATCCACCATACAGTGTATCTAAGATTCGCTGTGCATTACTTTTATGATATTCCTCACACGTCTTGATCGGCCAATAATAAGGCACACGGCCCTCTCTTTTTGATGTGATTAAACCTTTTTGGGTTAAACGTGACAGAAATGTTGCTAATGTTTGAGCTTTCCAATCCTTATTGCGATATTCGGCAAAGTACGACAATATCTGTGAAGCAGACATGGGGGCTTCCGAGTTCCACAGCACCTCCATGATTTCGTATTCGGTTTCTGATAGTTTTTTGGACCGATCCATAAACATTTCCTCCTTATCCAAAGTACGTCTACCTTGGACAATTTAATATTACTACAACAGTGTAGAAATGTCAATGGTTTCTACTACAACATATTAGTAGAATTTTGTTTTTCTCATCCATGTGCAATTTCAATTTTATATCCCACCCGAAAAACGGTCTTGATATAGGTGGGATGCTTTGGGTTAGGCTCCAGTTTGTTCCGCAGGCGCCAGATCGTGTTGTCCACGGTATTGGTGCCTAATTCGTAGTCCTCGCCCCAGGCCGCATTATAGAGCTGCTCCCGGCTGAACACATGACCGGGGCGGCGGGCCATGCAGTAAAGGATAGAGAACTCTCCGTAGTTCAGGCAGATCTCCACACCGGCCTTTGTGACCCGCCGCTGCTCTGGGAATATCTCAATATCTCCCAGAGTCAGGGCAGAAGGCTCCGGGTCAGTTGCATGGAGAATCTGAATATCTTTTCCCTGTAAGGCTCCCAGGATGGAGCGAAAGATACTTCCGTCTGGGTCAGAAGTACGGATGACTATAATCTCTTTCATACGATTTCCTCCCTGGGCCGCCGATCATGTTATCCAGGCAAAGCAAAACGGCGGCCTTGATTGCTCAAAGCCGCCGCTGGATGTATGGGCGTGTTAAAGGGCTGCTGTACGACGGCTTTTTTTCTTTTGCCGTCGTGCGGCAGTTTAGTTTTTATTACAATTCATTGATAGTTTCTGTTACAGAAATACTCCTGATTCTCCTTGCCGGAGCATACGCAGCGACAACCGCCGCCAGAATAACAAACAGAATAATGACAATCAAAGAGGTTACGGGCAAACTCCATGTCGCATAAGGAAAGTGTTCTGTAATAAGGAAACCGTACAGGAGCTTGCTCAACGGCAGTCCGATTACACATCCGACAATACAGCCCCAAAAAGCATAGGTAAATGCTTCGGCCAAAATCATCTTTGTAATCTGATGTTCGTCCATTCCAACGGCCCGCATCGCTCCGTACTGTTTCATCCGTGCCGATACGCTCATGGAAATGCTGTTGATAATATTTAACAGAGTGACAAGTGTGATAATGGCTAAAAAGCCATAGACGCAGGCGACAAAAGCAAGGTAGGTTCCTGCGGTACTTTCATCGCGTTTGTCGCGGAACTGATATTGTCCGCCCAAACTATCCTGAATGGCCTGCACATTTTCCTCTGTAATATCAGAAGCCGTCTGAACCATGACCAGTGAATAACTGCTCACTCCCGTTAAGCGGATAAAGGTTTCTCCGGAAGCTACAAGCGTCAGATTTCCATGGGTCAGGCCATCGTCACTGAACGGATCATATTTGAGCAGTCCCGCAATTTCAAGTTCTTCGCTGCCGATTAAAATTTTATCGCCTATTTTCCAAGGGCTGTCCTGATCGCTGGTTGCCAGAACATATTGACTATCGCCATAAACTTTTTGGAGATCACTGCCCCATTTCAAGGCACCGTCTTTTTCCAGACACTCCAAGTCAAAAGTATCAAACGAAACCAGATCAACCGTACTGGACAAAGAGGCATCACCACCTATTCCAGCCGGAATTTCAAAACAGCTTCGCCGCCCGTAGACCTGTTGCACACCCTCTATTTTGCTAAGAGTGTCTACAAGTCCACTTTCTATTGAATTGGAACCATCGTTGCTCGAAATATCAATATCCGAGGCGCTGGCAGACTGTGGCATCAGGTAATTTACAAAGTCTACCATGACAGAAAAACTTAAAAACAGGATAATGCTTAGTGCAAAGGAACCTGTCATAAGAATAAGATTTTTCTTTGCGGATGTCGCATGATGGGAACCAAGAAGCGTTTCAATTCTAAAAAAGCGAAGTTTTGCGGCACGGTGAATTGTCTGTGCGCTTTCAGAATTTCCAGAAGCAGCCGTAACGGGAGATACTTTTGCGGCCCGTTTTGCCGGTGAGCTAGCAGCAATCAGTACGGTAACAATTCCCACTATAATGCCGCTTGCAATCCCAAGCACACTAATGCCAAACAAAGGAATTTCGGAAAATTCTTCGCCAACGAGAAATCGCAATACAGCGCACAGCACCCAAGAAGCCAAAATTCCAAGGCCGAGGCCAATCGGCACCGCGATTTTACACCAATTAAGAGCTTCCAGACGAACAAAACGGATGATTTGCTGTTTGCTCATACCAATGCAGCGCATCATGCCGAAAAATTTAGTTCTTTGTGCTACGCTGCTATTGATGGTGCTGGAAATCATCAGCACTCCCGCAATCAGAATCAGCAGAAATAGAACGATAGCCGCCATCAGAAGGGTTTGGCCCATTGTGCTGCCGAAAAGTTCCTGTAAGGACAGGTTTCCGTGCTTTTCCATGAGCCTTGCCTGTTCCATTCTGGCCCCCATCTCGGCCATGCTAAATATGGCAGTCACCATGAAAACCGAGAAAATAATGCAAAGAAGCGTCATGCGATTTTGCCGCCGGTGTACTTTGGCCGAAATGGGGATTAAACTCAGGTAGCTTTTCATTCGCGGCACCTCCCGAAATCCGTCAGTACACCATCGGATACTCTCAAAATACGGTCTGCGGTCTGGGCGATGCTTTTGCTATGCGTAATCATAACAATGGTCTGCTCATATTTTCTGGATGCTTCTTTCAGCAGCGCAATGACTTCGCTTGTGTTTTGTGTATCCAGATTGCCGGTCGGCTCGTCTGCCAAGATCAGAGAGGGACGTGTAATCAAGGCGCGTCCAATAGCAACACGCTGCTGCTGGCCGCCGGAAAGTTGGCTGGGAAGATGGTTCCGCCGTGCGGTCAGGTTTAGTACCGCCAGCAATTCTTCCAGATACTTTTTATTGGGCTTTTGGTAATCCAGCAGAACCGGGAAAATGATATTCTGTTCCACCGTCAGCTCCGGGATCAGGTTGAAGCTCTGAAAAATAAAGCCAATGTTTCTACGGCGAAATACCGTCAAGTTGCGGTCTTTCATAGAGAAAATGTCTTTGCCGTCAATAAACACCTTGCCGGAAGTCGGAGTGTCCAGCGCGCCGATCATGTTCAGCAGCGTACTTTTGCCAGAACCAGATTCACCAACTATGGCAACAAATTCACCTTTCGGAACGGAAAAGGTGGCGCCTTTCAAGGCATGGACAGTGGCCTCGCCGCTTCCGTAGGTTTTTGATAGGTTTTGCACCTCTAATAAGTTCATTGTTCTAACACCTCTTTCTGTTTTGGTATAGAAAGAGTACCATACGAATCCTACTGCCAAATGACATTCATCCTACAATTTTGTAGGAATCAAAAAATTGATTGTGAATGTCGTTCCTACGCCCAATTCGCTGTCTACTTCCATTGTTCCGCTGTGGGACTCAATAATCGCCTTTGCAAGAGGAAGCCCCAAGCCAACGCCCTGTGAGTTTTTTGAAAAACGGCTGCGGTAAAACCGCTTAAAGATATGGGGAAGATCTTCCGGGTGGATACCACTTCCATCATCTTTTACTACAATCTGCACCATTGATGTAAACTCACGCCACGAAACTTGAATGGTACTTCCTGCTTTCGTATGATCCAGAGCATTTTTTACGATGTTGCCGATTGCCTCCGTAAACCAATGTGCGTCGCAAATCAGCATGACAGTATCTTGCCCAGCAAAATTCAAATTCTTTTTCTGTTGCTGCGCCTGAAATGAAAATCGCCGTTGGATTTGCGCCATCATATCATCAACATAGTATTCGCTTTTTTCCAAAACAATCGTTCCGGCATCCAACTTCGTAATTGTGAGAAGATTTTGGACAAGGGTTTCTATTCGGTCAAGTTCTTGTTCAGAGAGATCAGTAAATTCCCTAATCGCCGGGAAATTAGTGGTTTCTTCTTGCAGAAGTCCATTGTATATATTCAGAGCTGCAAGGGGCGTTTTTAGTTGGTGGGAAATGTTCGATATGGTATCTTTCAAGAAAATCTTTGCTTTTCCCTCATTTTCTGCATGAGCATTTAAGATTGCAACCAAAGCATTTACTTCATGGAACAACCGATATAATTCACCCTCGTCGTCACAGTCAATCCGGGCATCGTGATTGCCGGAAATATATTCCCGTATTTGTGTCACAGCGTTTTCCATGATTTGCTCCTGCTTTCTAAAGTAGACATACAGAGCAGCAAAAATGAAAACTCCCATACAAATTGCAGATACCAATACATATAGTGCTGCAAACTTCCATTGCAGACTGACGGCAACAACGGAAATTGACGAGAAACCAACGACAAGCAATAGAATACAAATGAAAAGATGTTTGATTTTTCGGTTTGCCAGTATTCGCATAGCACACCTCATTCCGTCACATTCCATTTATAACCGATGCGCCGAACCGTGACAATTTTTTGTGGAGTACCGGGATCATCCTCAATTTTTGTGCGTAATCTTCGGATATATACTGTCAGGGTGCTATTGTCGATATAGTTTTCCTCGCAATCCCAAAGCCTGCTCAAAATTTGCTCCGACGACAGGACTATATTTGGATTTTCCATAAACAGACACAGCAATTTATATTCACTGGCCGTTAAGTCGATCAGAACATCATCTTTGTAAACCTCGTGCTTTAATAGTTGTATTGTTATCCCATTTGAGTTCAATTCTGTAGCAGCCTGACTGAAGTTCTCACTTCTGCGAAGCAGCGCATTGACCCTTGACAGAAATACCGCCAATTTGAAAGGCTTTGTAATATAATCGTCGCCGCCTATATCGAGGCCCATAATAATATCCGTTTCTTCATCTGCCGCTGTCAAAAAGATAATCGGCACCTTTGAAGTCTGACGGATTTTTTTACACAGATCATAACCGGAACCATCTGGCAGAGATACGTCCAATATGACCAAATCATATTTACCGTTCATCCACAGACTTTCCGCTTCTGAACTCGTCCGGGCAATATCAATCTCATACCCCTGTTTTTTAATTGCAAAGGACAGTCCATTGATTAAGCTCAAATCATCTTCGACAAAGAAAATTCGTTTCATGTGTTGTCACCCCCCATAAATTTGTTCGCTTTACATCGTTTGTCCAACGGCTTTTCTGTATTTTTGGGGATCAGCCAAACACCAGCCATCTTCACAGCGCCGGGAATACGGCCACCGGCGCAATAGTAGTTTACCCGTCGAGGCGTTACACCCCATTTCTCGCTTGCTTCTTTCAAGGTCATATAATCCATAACGCACCTCCACATGATACATTATAGTTCTTTTACTCGAACAATGCAACGAACAGAATATGAATTAAAGGATGTGGCGATGTGACAAACCATATGATGATAGCAAGAAACCGAAAGTCACAAGTGTGTTCTATTTTATTCCCAGCTTACCAGCGATCAAGCAGTAGCCACAACTTCTTACCGTCCTGATGGCCTCGCTTCCAATTTTACAGCGCAATTTACAAACCATATTGCCAATCCCTGACCAACTGCCCTCTGCGAAATCCGATGCTACAGATTCATAAATCTGCCGAGCTGAAAATACCTGCCCCGGGTGCCGGGCCAGCAGGTGAAGAATGTCAAACTCCATTGGCGTCAGTCCTATCAAACTGCCGGCCCGCCACACCTGGCACCGCTGCGGATCAATACCCATATTGCTGGCCTCATTGTCTCTGGCCCCCGGCAGGAAATGAAGCTGATCACTCTTGGCATAGCCATAATGCTCCGTATTGTAGGCTTTCACTTGTCCACGAGCAGCGGCTATCACCTCATCAATGCTCTGTTGAGAAATGCTGGGGGTGGTTCCTTGACTGATCTCTCCATCTTCTAAGGTCATCTGCGCATAGGGTCGGATTGTAAAGGCCGCCCCTATGTTAGAACGCAGATCTCTGGCCGCCTGGCCAGTACCATCTAAAACAGAGAAACAGATTAGTAAAAGGGCTGATATGAAAAAGAAGATCAGGAAAAGAAGTGCAGCTTTTCCTTTTTTGCGGGCCAAGTAACGGGCGGCCCGCCTGCAAACGCCCATAAAAAACACCGTCCTTTCGTTTGATGTGGTTCCATCATACAAAAGAACGGTTTGTTTTTCGCTTTGGCTTGATTTATTTTTGATTTAGTTTTTTGAAGGTGAAGGAAAAATCTGGCGGATAAACTGGAATTTATCTTTTCCTCATTATACTTTTTCTGTCAGCCATTGAGAAGATATTTTAGCTATTTCTGAAAAACACAAAGTGCCGCAATGGGAAGATACATACTCAAAAGGGATAATCTCTGCCATAGTCCTTCAAATGCAATTATAGTTCCTCTATAATTCGGCTTATCAGCCATTACAAATAGCGCAAAAAAAACTATTGCAAAGATAAAGCAAATTAAAGATAAAATTCCTAATAACCCATTAGACACTTTGAAAAAATATAATCCTACAAACAATGGCGCAAGTGTTAAAAGTAGAAACCCTATTACTGAACCATAACCATGTATCTTTGCGGAAAGAGTTTCAAGGCTTTTGGTTTCCCCAACTGAAAAAAAACCAGAAAGAATACAACCGCCTAAGGCGTAAATCACAATGACGGAAAAAAGCATTATGGATATAGAATTTGATACTTGTGCGACAGTAGGATAAAGCTGCAAGATACTGATTAAAATTGCAAACCCAAACACAACCAGCCAAATATTATAGAGTAAATGCCACGGTGCTTTTGAATTACCTAAAACACTCATTACTTGTGTCAAATGACTATAGCCTTTATAAGTAGGGGCCAATATAAACGGAATAATTAAATCAGCTGCTAAGAGAAAGGGCAAAACACTTGAAAGGTTATTTTTCATCATCGTAATCTCCCTTAAAATGACATAGTCCTTTCAAAATTTTTATAGCAACCTCTTTCATTACATCAGCCTTAACTATGGCTATTCCTTGTTCCTCATCTCCCAAAACGAGTAGAGAGTCTCCGGGATTTATGTCAAATATTTCTCGCGCTTCTTTCGGAATGACAATTTGCCCGCGCTCTCCAACCTTAACAGTCCCAAATATGTGCTTTCCTTTTGGCATAGACATTGTATCACATCTCCTGAATTCATACTTTTCATATTTACATGAAAAGTATGCGCCGATTTAAAGAAAATGTCAAGGGGAGGAAAGGACTAAATAACATCTCCTTCTTTATGAAGTTTCTCTGATCGGAAAATACAGATAGCCTTTTCCTGTTGCTGGATCAGTATAATCGTGAATTGCTCCGACCAGAGGAATCCCAACTTCCTTCATGTGTCCAATGGTTTCTTCAAAAGCTCCCCGATAGTTTTCAACAACAATATACTCATAACCTGGTATCGTCCATTTTGTCCATCCATCAGGTGCATCTGCATGATCTATACATTCCACTCCTGCCAGATACAGGCCCTTACTAAAACCTTCTTCCCACGGTTTAAATGAGTGGGAAATATCCGACATAGCACCCCATATTCCCACAATATTCCCGTTTGCGTCTCTCTTTGCTAAATGTGCTACTTCACTAAAATGGCTATTTGCATCTTCCCACAATTTCTGAATAAATCCTTCACCATCTAATGTTGCGCCCTCTTTTCCAATCACAACAAATTCTTTCTTGATTACCTTAACCATTATTCTACACCTTTTCCTATTCCAATCTGTCATTACTTGAATTTTATCAAAACACTACCGAAAAAACCACACCCGATTCTGTATTCTCCACCCGATACCGAACCCCGTGCAATTCCAGAATGCTCGTTCAAAATATCACCTCATAAACAATGTAACACACATTTATTTAGATTTGGTTTAATCCAATATAATTTCAACAAGCAATTTTGGAAAATACTTTGCCACTTCCTGATGAAAATTTAACACCATATCACTAACTTCTATTGTTGTTGAATTAAGATACCAACTCAATAGAATTTTGTTTTTCGGGGATCTGCTCCACTTTTTTTGCTGGTCTCTTTGACCGTCATATAATCCATATCCTCAACCTCCAATTAGCTCATTATAGTTCTCACAAAAGAGCAATACAAGGCGCAAAATACAAATTATTGTATAAGCACTTTTAGCTGAATGCCCAAGCTTATGGAAAAGGCACCGGGCGCAGGGCCAAACAGGCACCTGCGCCCGGCGTTTTTGATATGCTATTTTTCAATTTTATATCCTACCCGAAAAACGGTCTTGATGTAGGTGGGGTGCTTAGGGTCAGGCTCCAGCTTGTTCCGCAGGCGCCAGATCGTGTTGTCCACGGTGTTCGTACCTAATTCATAGTCCTCGCCCCAGGCCGCATTATAGGGCTGCTCCCGGCTGAACACATGACCGGGGCGGCGGGCCATGCAGTAAAGGATAGAGAACTCTCCGTAGTTCAGGCAGATCTCCACACCTACCTTCATGACCCGCCGCTGCTCTGGAAATATCTCAATATCTCCCAGAGTCAGGGAAGAAAGCTCAAGGTCAGCAGCATGGAGAATCTGAACATCTTTTCCTTGTAAGGCTTCCAGGATGGAACGAAAGACACTTCCATCCGGGTCGGAAGTACGAATGACGATTATTTCTTCCATACTGCTTACCTCCAATTAGGTAGAAAAGAAGGGCGGCAGCACTCTTTGCTGTCGCCCCTTGTCTGCTCACCAGCAAAGACAGACGGGGCTGTCAACGGCGGGCGTATGCCCGTTTATCTTGACCGTTGACTGGCTCGGCTGGATTTGCTAACTGCATTTGCCTTATTCCCTTCAAAAGAAATATCGGGAGAAGTTCATTCAATTTCAACACCAGTTAAATTTCCCTTTTTATCATAGACCGTATGAACTACGATTTCTCCGCCATCTTCGGAAGATAAGGTGAACACATCGCCCTGTTTGTTTTTATCTATAAATGTTTTCACCAGTTGATTGTTATAATAGATATTCCCCAATCCGTCGCCACTCTCATACCGGATTCCAAATTCTGCGTATTTTTTCATCACTTCTGCAAAACTTGTTCCATCATTGGAGTTGGAAAAGCCCGAAGCCGTGGTGGTGGATGGTCCATCGGACAGATAGTCGTCCATATCCCGACGATCAAACACCTCCTGGCTATCCTTTTCAATTTTGATAAGTTTACCAAAAGGATCGACGCTACCGTCACCATTATCGATTACAGCACGGACGGTGTGGACATCTACCGTGCCCTTTTCGTTGTAATATTGGCAGAGGACAGAAGATGCACCGTCGCCAGCGTCTACACCATCCCAGAACAATCTGACCAAATCGCCTTGAAACAACATATTTCCGCTTTCATCAAATGAGATGCCATAATCTCCATATAAATCCAACATTTTTTTCTGTGTTAGCTCATCCGATTCCGTCGAATTAATATCCATTGAGACCTCAACGGTTGTGTCAATTGGGCCTGGATTCATAGCGATCAGAACGTCCTCTTGTCCATCCACCGTTTTGGAATACTTCACGCCATTCTTAATATCCTGCAGCATTTCCTCATACATGGCGATGGTTTCATCAATCTTTTCCTGTGTCCAAACAATTTTCTTACCGTTTGCAGTTCCTGTTGCTCCGAGTATGCTTTGGAGTTCTTTTTTCTCGTTTTCAAGCCATTCTTTGTATTCCTCATATGTCCACCATTCTACTTCCGGCACAGGATACTTTTTCAGATATTCAGATTCTTCCATCATGCTGCCATCTCCAAGGACATAGTAGGTTTTTCCATCTTTGGTATATGTGCTTTCAATTCCTGCAAGGAGAGTTGTGGAGTTATCCTTGCTGGCTTCTACCTTTGCGGAAGTCGCAAAAGCGGTAGTGGTTCCAACAACAATCAATGCTGCCAGAGCGATAGAGAAGATGGTTCTTTTTTTGGTTTTCATAATTGCTGTCATCCTTTCTTCAAGGGCATTTTTACTGAAATTATTGCATAAAGGGGTAATTCCGCTTTTTATTTCTTCCATACCAATCAAAGTTCGTGCATAAGAGGCTTTTGTGTTTTCTCCAAACAAGTGGAGAACGGTTTCATCGCAGGATAATTCAATATCTCGATTAGCAAGAACATACATTACCCACACAAAAGGGTTAAACCAATGCACACAAAGAGCAATCAGCAGAATTAGCTTTGTTATGGTATCGAATCTTCGTATATGCACGAACTCATGTGCTAAAACATATTGCAGTGTCTTTTCATCGTTCCAGTCTGTTGTTTTGGGCATCAAGATCACCGGCCGAAGGATACCAAAAGTGAGTGGCGCTGACACCAATTCGGATTGTCGAATTTGAATAGAACACTTAATGTGATGGCTGCTTAACCAATTACGTGTAAAATCATTGTCTATCGGCAAAGATGTTTGAAATTCTTTATAACATTTCCAGTAGGTTATCGAGAAAACAACCGCACATATTAGTGCTCCGATTGCCCAGATGATTGGCCAAATAGGAACAGCGACTTCAGAGTGGGAAATATAATTGGGGGCAGTAGTCATTTGTCCTTCTTGAATGGCTGGACCCAAAGTGGTAACTGCCGTATCTCCTACATTGCTTATGATCGGCTCTTTTTTCCCAAAAAACGTATATATGCTGAACGCAGAAGGGGCAGAAAATGGAATGAGTAATCGTGCAAGTGTAATTCCCCAAAGTACCATAAAAGTCTTTTTAGGCACTCGATAAATGACCAAGGCACGAATGACTGTAACTGCTAAAATCATTACTGCACCAGCAAAACTCATATGCAGCAGGCTCATACTCATCACCTCATTCCAAATCACCGACAATCTTTTTCAATTTGTTAATCTGCTCGGCAGACAGTTTTTTTCGGCTTAATAAAGCGGCAAACAGTTTATCAGCCGAACCGTCATAAATTTTGTTGATAAGTTCGTTTGTTTCTGCTTCTTGCACGTCCTCCTTTGGAATCAACGCATGGCACATAAAGTTGGGTTCGGTTCGTTCAATCGCTCCTTTTTTGATACACCGCTTAATCAGGGTGTAAGTTGTATTAACATTCCAGCCCAGTTCATCCGTCAATGTTTTCGCAACATACTTTGCAGGCTGATCGCCTTCTCTCCAAAGCACATCCATTACTTTCAATTCAGAATCGAACAGTTTGATTTCCATAAAATCATCCTCTTTCTATGTAAGTAATAAGACTGTAGTAGTATTGATGTTGACATTATAATACTACAGTCTTATGGAGAAGGCAAGAGCATTTTATTTTTACTTTGTGAATTTTTTGTAAAACAAAATAAAGAAGTTTCAAAAGCGGTTCGCAAAAGGTTTTACACCACTGCAATTAAGCATTGCAATGCACTGTTATTTTTCACAGTGTATTTGTTTGTGATTATGGTTACACTTCAGCCTGTTGTTATTGACAGTTTGTTTGGGCTGGGATGATGCGGTTTTCTTCACTGTTAGCCCTGCCGTATCTGACTTCTCCGGCTCGGTTGTCTGGATGGTTGAATGAATTTATTTAATCCAGGTAGGAACGGAAACCAAATGTGTAGAAATATCCCCGAAACAAAGCGCCGGACGCAGAGGCATACAGCCCGTGCGTCCGGCGCTTTGCATTGTAAGAAAAGAGTAGCGCAGTACGGTCAATCGTGACTGCCTGCGCTATTCCTGCTGTTTCAGCTTCATATCCCTGCGGATCGTGTCTTTGGCTGCTTTGAGCAGATCGGTGAGTATGCGTATCTCGTAGTCGTCGCAATCCTCCAAAAGCATTTGAACCTCATGGGAGAAAACTTCCTTGGAGTGGATCACGCTGTCGCACAGAAATTCATCTACCGAAACAGACAGAACGTTTGCCAGCGCAACCGCCATCGGCAAGCTCAACTTGGAATGGCCGTTTTCAATGTTGCTCATGTGGGTAATGGACAGCCCGGCCTTTTCCGCCAACGCTTCCTGTGTCAGATCGGCCCGTATTCTTGCGATCTTCACGCGCTTTCCAATCTCTTTGTAATCTAATTCCATCTATTTGCCCTCGCAGTACGTCGCCTAATATTTATTCCTCCTTTATTGTATAGTACCCGGCACAGATATATAATAAACTATGTAAATTCAAAATTTATGTACTTTAAGTTTTGCAAATTTTATGTGATGGGTTGGCTTATTAAATAAACTTTTTAAGGTGGGGAAATAGATATGGTGGTT
>OIWN01001992.1_pt1 | contig 14601 bp, 10 predicted proteins | sample 1587591 | NCBI WGS metagenome assembly OIWN01 (sample SAMEA3888901, study PRJEB22519) | human gut metagenome | biome: human gut; feature: human-associated habitat; material: faeces | place: Denmark | collected 2010 | reverse complement strand
AGTCCTTCTGTTTCCCGGCGCGGTCGCAGCTGCGGATGTGCCTGGACTGGAGCAGCCGGAGACGGGCATTTTTACGGTAGACTGTATGGACGGGGCGGCCGCCCTCCTTTGGGAGCAGGCGCTCCAGGGCGCTGCACTGCAGAACGGACTCCCGCCACTCCCGGCCGTCGTCGTTCCAGTGCCGGAAGGCGTTTTTGGGCAGGGGGACTATGTCGGTGAGCCGGATCTCCCGGCATAGCTTCCGCCGCTCTAAAAGTTCGATCTGCCCCTCCATCCGCCTGCGGAAATTTTTGTCCATCCGGGCGGGAAGCAGTTCTTTGTCCGCCTTCCCCAGGGGGAGCAATACCAGGTCGAAGACCCTTCGGAGCTCGCCCTGCACATTGGTCCCCTGCCATGGTCCCTTCCGCTGGGCCAGCATTTTTTTGCATCTGGTGCTCTTCCAGTTCCGCTTCAGAAGGCCGGAGAAATCCACTTCAATGATCTTTTCCGCAAGAATGCCGATCATGGCCACTGTGACCGCCGCCGCCAGAGACGCCGCATCCCAAAAGCTCATAAAAGCACCTTCCTGTCTGCTGTCTCAGCGCTGCTTGCCCTGCTGCTTCTTTTTCTTCTTGCCGTTGGTGGGCTCCTCCTTCGGGCGGACCATGTCGCAGATCATGGCTGCGGTGATAACAAGTCCCACGGGGATGGCCGCGCAGTAGAGGAGGAAGTTGACAGGGCCTTCCTCATCCGCGATCTTATATTCCCCGTTCCGGCTCCTGTAGACCTCAACGGGGATGGTGTCGCCTGCCTTGAGCTTCAGGCTCTTGGCCACCAGCCTGCCGTTGCACAACACATGACCGTCGGCCACCAGCGCCTGCAGAGCAGACCGGGAAAGGCCGGTGTCCTCGCCGCTCAGAAAGCGGTCGATGCGCTGGCCTGCCGTCTCCTGCTCCACCACAAATTCACGCTGTTCCATGGCTCACTGCTCCTTCGGGGACTGCCCGTTCTCAGCGTGCAGCTCTTCCAGAAAAATTACCAGCACCCAGAGGCCCACGCCCACACACACGCAGATATCCGCAAAATTGAACACCGCAAACTGCATGAACAGCAGATTGATGTAGTCCACCACCTCGCCGTTGAGCACACGGTCGATCAGGTTGCCGATGCCGCCGGCAAGGATCAGCAGCAGCGCAGCCTGCTGCAGGTATCTGCCGCGGCTGCGGAAGAACAGCCCGTAGGCCACAAAGATCAGCGCTATGCTGGTAGCGATGATGAGGAACAGCTGCTTGCCGCTGAGCAGGCTGAACGCCATGCCCGGGTTGAGCACGAACCGCAGCTCCACCACATGGGGGATCAGCGGCATAGCTCCCACCGGCTGCAGCACATTTGTGGCCCACAGCTTGATGGCCTGATCGATGCCAATGAGTGCCGTTGCCGCGAGCAGATTAAAAACAACATATGCCATAGGATACTCCCAAAATCATTCAGTATAAAAAACGGCGCTCCCCGGTATAAGGGAGCGCCGCCCTTTAAAACATTGTTTTATGCGGAACGCTTAGGCTTCCACAACGCTGGCGCAGCGTGCGCACAGGGTGGGATGTGCGGCATGGCTGCCGATGGAAGAAGAATACTTCCAGCAGCGCTCGCACTTTTCGCCGGTGGCATGTGCAGCAGCAACGCCCAGACCTTCAACAGCGCTTGCAGCGCCGCCTTCGCCCTTGACCAGCTCTACCTGAGAGACGATCATCAGGTCGGCCAGCTCGTCCATGGGGATGCTGTTGAGCAGGCTGTACACAGTATCATTGCAGTACAGGGTGACGGCAGCCTCCAGAGAAGCACCGATGACCTTTTCGGCACGGGCCTGCTCCAGAACCTTCTTCACCTCGTCACGGACGGCGATCAGCTGAGCCCACTTTGCCTTGAAGGCTTCATCGGCGGCATACTGGCCAGCCTTGGGCATCTCCTCAAAGACAACGTACTTGTTCATGCCCTCGGTCTTGGGCATGAAGTCCCAGATCTCCTGACTGGTGAAGCACAGGATGGGCGCAATGATCTTGTCCAGAGCCACAAGGATCTTGTACATGGTGGTCTGAGCAGCCTTGCGGCCTGCGCCGTTGGTGCAGTACAGGCGATCCTTGGTCACATCCAGATAGAAGTTGGACATTGCAACAACGCAGAAGTTGTACACTGCATGATAGACCTTGTTGAAGTCGTACACAGCGTAGCCTGCGCTGGTGTTGACCATCAGGTCATCCAGAGCAGCCAGTGCCCAGCGGTCGATCTCCTGCAGCTGATCGTCAGCCACACAGTCGGTGTTGGGATCAAAGCCGTCCAGATTGCCCAGAATGAAGCGGGCGGTGTTGCGGATCTTGCGGTAAGCCTCGCTCAGCTGCTTGAAGATGTTCTTGCCGGCACGCACATCCACGGTGTAGTCGGAAGAAGCCACCCACAGACGGATGATATCAGCGCCGTAGTCCTTGATGATCTCGCTGGGCTCCACGCCGTTGCCGGCGCTCTTGTGCATCTGCTTGCCCTGCTCATCCACGACCCAGCCGTGGCACAGAACAGACTTATAGGGTGCGCAGCCCTTGCTTGCAACGCTGGTCAGCAGGCTGGACTGGAACCAGCCGCGGAACTGGTCGCCGCCTTCCATATACATATCAGCCGGGAAGCGCAGTTCCGGACGCTCCTCCAGCACAGCGGCGTGGGTGGAGCCGGAGTCGAACCAGACGTCCATGATGTCGGTGTCCTTGGTCCACTCAGAAGCACCGCACTTTTCGCACACTTCGCCTGCGGGGATGATCTGCTCGGCTTCGTACTTATACCATGCATCGGAACCCTCCTTGCGGAACAGGTCGCTGACAGCCTTGATGGTGGCATCGGTGATGTGGTAGGTGCCGCACTTCTTGCAGTAGAATGCAGGGATGGGCACGCCCCAGGTGCGCTGGCGGCTGATGCACCAGTCGTTGCGGTCGCGCACCATGCCCTTCATGCGGTCATGGCCCCAATCCGGCATCCAGGTAACGGTATCGATGGCCTTGTAGACATCCTCGCGGAACTTTGCAATGGAGCAGAACCACTGTTCCGTTGCACGGAAGATGATGGGGTGATGGCAGCGCCAGCAGTGCGGGTACTGATGCTTGATGTGCACCTGACCCATGACAGCACCGGACTCGGTCAAATCGGCCAGAATGGTCTTGTTGGCAGCCCACACGCGCTGACCCGCATACTTGCCGGCCAGCTCGGTCAGATAGCCGCCATCGTCCACGGGGACGGTGATGGGCACCTGCGGATACTTCTGGCAGACGTTGAAGTCGTCCACGCCGTGGCCGCCTGCGGTATGGACACAGCCGGAACCGCTTTCCAACGTGACGTGATCGCCCAGAATGACCCAGCCCTCCTTGGGCAGGTAGACGTGATTGTAGCGCATCAGCTCGAACTCGGTACCGGGGACCGGCTCGCCCACGATCTCGTAGTTCTCGATGTGGCAGGCGTCCATGACGCTCTTGACCAGCTCGGTGGCCATGATGTGGAACTCATCGCCGATCTTGACGAAGGAGTACTCGAACTGGCCGTTCAGGCAGATGGCCTCGTTGGCGGGCAGAGTCCAGGTGGTGGTGGTCCAGATGACGAAGTAGGTCTTCTCCATCGGGATGCCGTGCTTTGCCAGAACGCCGTTGGGGTCCTGAGAGACGTGGAAGCGGACGAAGATAGAGTCGCACTCGTCCTCGCCGTACTCGATCTCGGCCTCAGCCAGAGCGGTGCGGCAGTCGGGACACCAGTAGACAGGCTTCAGACCCTTGTAGATATAGCCCTTCTTGGCCATCTCACCGAAGATCTCGATCTGACGGGCCTCAAACTCGGGCTTGAGGGTCAGATAGGGATGCTCAAAATCGCCGATAACGCCCAGACGCTTGAACTGGTCGCTCATGATGTCGATGTGCTCGGTGGCGAACTTCTCGCAGATCTGGCGCAGCTCGAGCTTGGAGATGTCCTTCTTCTTCTCGCCGACGGAGGACAGGGCCTTCAGCTCAATGGGCAGGCCGTGGGTATCAAAGCCGGGCACATAGGGAGCCTGGAAGCCCTCCATGTTCTTCTCGCGGATGATGATGTCCTTGATGATCTTATTCAGCGCGGTACCCATGTGGATATTGCCGTTGGCATACGGAGGGCCGTCGTGCAGGATGAACTGAGGTTTGCCCTCGTTGTGCTTCATGAGCTGGTTGTACAGGTCGTTGTCGTCCCAATCCTTGAGCATGACCGGTTCCTTCTTGGGCAGGCCGGCGCGCATCTCAAACAGGGTCTTGGGCAGATTCAGAGTACTGTCGTACTGAGACTTATTCTTAGCCACTGGTTTTACACTCTCCTCTATTGGTTTTGCAGTCGCAAACAGCGCAGCTATGCGCTTATTTTATCAAAACAGCTTTACGGCACACAAATGGTGCCTTGCTGTCGATGCTTAGGGAATTATTCGCTGAAGCTCACGCCCTGAAAGACAGCGTTGGGGTCTGCCGGGGGCGGGTCGAGCTTGAGCTGAGATTCGTCCTTCTCCCAGAAGTCCTCGCCGGCCTTCTCGGGGGCGGCGTCTTCCGTCTCGGCAGCGTCCGCAGCGGGTGCTGCTTCCTCGGTGGTATCGGCATCCTCGGTTTCGGGCAGTTCAGCCTCGGCATCCTGTGCGGGGGTCTCTTCTTTCTGCTGGAACTCCGGCAGACGGCTCAGGGACTCCACATGGGTGCGGTAGAGGTTCAGCACGTCGGACTTGAAGCGGGTGACCTCGAGACGAACGCGGTCATACTCACGCTCTTCGGCCAGCTTTTTGTCGTTGGCCTCGCTGATGATCTCGTCGGCGCGGTCGCTGGCCTTCTGCAGCAGCTCGTTGGCATCCCGGATGATGTCGTCACCGCGCAGATTTGCACGGTGCAGGATGTCTTCGGCCTTCTGGTTGGCCTCGCGGATGACGTTTTCGCCCATGCGCTGTGCGTTGATGAGGGCGCTCTTGAGCATATCGCCGTCGGCCTCATAGCTCTGCATATTGCGGCGCAGGGTCTCGTTCTCGGCAGTCAGATCGGCCACCTGCTTGCGCAGGGCCTCCATCTGCTCCGCATCCTGCTCGAGCTGCTGCTCTACTTTATCCAGAAAGCGGTCAACATCCTCGGTACGGTAGCCGCGGAGGTTCTTTTCGAATTGGACAGAGCGCACGTCCTGCGGTGTCAGCATAATGATCTCCTCCATTTTATCCAGTCGTCCTTCTCAATATTGGAAGAACTCGATGATCTGTCGGTCTTTTTTGCTCTTGCCCGGCAGGGCTGTGAGGCGGAAGCGCCCTTTGCCCCGCACTGTGAACACGTCAGATTCGTATACCGGCGCATGGGCGCTGGAAACAGGCAGATGGTTGATCTCTACCCTTCCCGCTGCCACAAGCTCTGCGGCCATGCCCCGGCTGCACCGCAGCATGGCGGCAAGTACGGCATCCAGACGCAGCGACGATACGGTCGCGGTCTGTAACCGGCGCTCTGCCTGCGCAAACTCCGGTACTTCGTCCAGCGCCAGCTGCTGAGCCGTCACCTCGGTGCGGCCCACACTGCGCAGCTCCTGACAGATAAGGGCTGCAGCAGGCTCCAGCGCGAACAGATAAGCGGTACCCGGCTCCTCCGGCGGCAGAACGATGTCGCCCAGCGCCTCGCGGCGAAGCTCGAGCCCCATCAGGCTGCCCAGATAATCCTTATGGACGGGCAGCTGCGCCCCGGCCAGCGCACGGCACCTGAGCCGGACGCAGCAGACAGGGCTTGCAGGGCAGCAGTCTTCCGGCTCGAGGCAGAGCACCCGGCGCTCGGCGTCGGGCCAGCCGCCCTCGAAGCGGCAGCTTTCCTCCGGCGCACCGGCACGGTTGAGTGCCGCCTGCGCCAGCTGCTGTTCCCTGTCGCTCAGGAACGCCGAATAACGGGCGATGCCCCGGCCAAAGGCGGCGCGGGCCAGATCCTCGACATGACGCATGAGGAAGCGTTCCTCATCGTTCTGCGCCGGGACAAAGCCCCGCACGGCACTTTGCTGGGTATCAATAGAACGCGCCATTGTTCTCCAGCTCGTCCAGCAGGTCGCCCATGATGTCTACATTGTAGGGAGTAATGATGAAGGTGCTGTTGGCCACCCGCTTGATCTGGCCGTTGTTGGCGTAGGCCACACCGGAGAGGAAGTCCACCAGACGGCGGGAAACTTCCTTGTTGGTGGATTCCAGATTCAGCACGACGGTGCGCTTGTTGTTCAGGTGGTCTGCAATCGTGCTGGCATCCTCGAAGTGCTCAGGCTTGACCAGAACGACCTTGAGCTGGGTGGTCGCATGGATGTTGACCACCTTGCCGTTCCGCTTGGGGGCTGCACCCTCTTCGGGCTCGTCCTCTTCCTCGTTGCCTGCGACGCCGAGACCGTTGTTGTTATTCACCATCTGAGGACCGTCGTCCATGTACTGATCGTCGTAATCGTCCTCACTGCCGAAAAGCCCTTTTTTCAGGCTGTCCACAAAAGACATAGAAACTTGCTCCTTTCATTCGGGCAGCTCACGCTGCCTGGCACCCCTTTGTGAAAAAGAGTTGCTAATAGCTTTTTCTATTATCTGATTTTTTGCGTCAGATGTCAATAACTACAAAAGCTTTCCATCATACAAATTTTGTCCGGAGACGATGATCTCATCGTAAAGGCGGACTTCGCTGACGGTTTTTGTCTTATCCGAGCTGCTGGGCATGACGATGCGGTACTCGCCGTCCGTCACCAGCGGATGGTCATTATCCACGGGGTCGATCTTGCAGAAACGGGCAAGATTGCCGTATTTGACATAGACGCCCGGGATGTAGTTCTCTCCCTGCGTCTCAGACTCGGTGCCGTCCTCTTTCAGATAATGGATCGCGTCGATGGGAACGCGCAGGCCGGTGGTCTCGCCCACGATGATCTGGGCGCTGGCCCGGTTGAGCCGCAGCACATCGCCGTTGATGATCTCGCAGGTGATGACAAAGCGGGCCAGTCCGGTCGCTTCGTCGATGGTCACCTCGGAGACGGAGGCCTTGAGGGGCGTCTCCATCTGGCCGGGGAACTTTATCTTCACCGAGCGGGTCAGGGGCTTGCCGTTGTCGCCCAGCAGCTTCTCCCCTTCCTTGGCCGAACAGAGGCCGACATACCGCCACGCAAAGCCCGAGACGATCTTGCCCGCGCAGCCGTCCAGCGGCAGTTCGGGGGCAGAGTTCAGATACGCCTGCAGGTCGGTGGTGTTCAGCGCGAGGATGTCGTCTGCCCCGGCGTTGAGCCGCCCGCTGGCAGAGCTGCGGATGAAGTAACCCGTCTGAGGGGCGGTGATCTGGGTCGGCCCCCCCAGCTGGGCCTGCACCTGCGCCGACTGCTCGGTGAGGGAGGCGATCTGGGCCGAGAAGTCCGAGACTTCACCGGTGATGACCCAGAGCTTGTTCTGAGCGAGGATGTAGTTTTCTTCGCCCTGGGCTGTCTCGTCGTAGGCAGAGCTGTCCAGCGCATCCATCATATCATAAAGCGCGGAAGCCCGCTCTTTTTTCAGGGAATCCAGCTGGGTGGCGGTGGTATTCTGAGAGCGCTGTAGAAGCTCGATCTGGTCGTTCAGGCTCGTGAGCTGCTGGCGGAGGCCTGCCTGTTCCGGGCTGCTGTAGATCTCCGCTACCGCAGCCCCCGCCGAGACGCGCTCGCCGTCGGCCGCGAGATAGCCCAGCGTTCCGCCGCCGGGAACATAGACCTCATCGAAGAGGAGAACGCCGTCGGCGTCCACCGTATCCGCCACAGTGGCAAGAAGCGCCGTCTCGTAGGTGTTGGGCGGGAAGAGCACCTGCAGGGCCTGATAGCCCACATAGATGCCCGCCAACACCACGACAGTGATAACGAAGCCTGCCAGCTTGCCCAAAGCGCCGGACGCGCCGGAATCCGAGCGTGGTCTATCCATCATAAAAGGTCACCCTTTCGCTAAAAATTCTCGGGTCAGCTGCACGGCCCGGGCTGTAACGTCCGGCGCAGAGGCGTCCAGCCAGACCACGCCGTCCATATGGCGGAACCAGGTCAGCTGGCGCTTGGCGTAGTTGCGGGAGGCCTGCTTGAGCTTTTCGGTGCAGGCATCCAGCGGGGCCGTCCCCTCAAAATAGGGGAAGAATTCCTTGTAGCCGATGGCCTGCGCTGCCGTGCGGTAGGTCTGGCAGTGGTCATAGACCAGCTTTGCCTCATCGAGGAGACCGGCGTCCAGCATCTTGTCCACCCGCAGGTCGATACGGCGGTAGAGCTGGGTGCGATCGGGAAAGTCCAGACCCAGCACCAGCGAACGATAGGGACGCTCCGGCGGGAGGGACTGGGCTTTCTGCTCGCTCAGACGCTTGCCGGTGGCCCGGAAATGTTCCAGCGCCCGCAGGACCCGCACCTGATTGTTTGGATGGATGGCGGCGGCGGCTTCCGGGTCGGCGGTCTGCAGCTCTTTGTACATAGCCTCCGGGCCTTTTTCCGCCATCTCTGCGGCCAGCTGTTCCCGCAGGCCGTCCGGCGTCTTCTCAGCGGCGAAGCGGACACCGTACAAAAAGCTCTGGACATAGAGGCCCGTGCCTCCCACGAGGATGGGCAGACAGCCCCGGGCAGAAATGTCAGCCTCGAGCGTTCCGGCCAGCGCGACGAAATCCGCCACACTGAAGGGCTCGTCCGGCTCCAGAATATCCACCGCATGGTGCGGGACGCCGTGGGTCTCGTCGGGCGCGATCTTCGCCGTACCGACGTCTAATCCTTTATAGATCTGCATCGAGTCGGCGCTGATGACTTCGCCCTCGAAAGCTTCGGCCAGCGCCACGCCAAGAGCGGTCTTGCCGGTGGCAGTGGGGCCGACGACGGCCAGCACCGGATGCTTCTGATTTTTATCACACGATTCGGCCAAACTGCTTTTCCAGCTCCTTTCGGGTGAGTTTGAGAACGCAGGGGCGCCCATGGGGGCAGAAGGGCGGCACTTCGCCGGAGAGAATTTTTTCGGCCAGTGCCATCAGCTCCTGCGGCGAGGTGTGGTCGCCCGCCTTGATGGCGGCGCGGCAGGAGATGGAATGGAGCACCCACTCCGTCCGCTCGTTCAACGCGTCGCGGCTGCCGTGGGCCAGCTTTGCCGCCAGCTCGACCAACAGATCTTCGGCACTGCCCTGCTCCACATCAGCGGGGACCGAGCGCAGGCAGACCGAGCTGCCGCCGAAATCGCTCACCTCGAGGCCGGCGCTTTCCAGCAGGTCGAGGTTGGCCAGCAGAGCGGTCTTTTCCTCGGCGGAGAGCTCCACCACCAGCGGCTCCAGGAGAAGCTGGCTGGGGACATCGCCGTAGTGGGCGGCCAGCTTCTCGAAGAGCTGGCGCTCATGGGCGGCGTGCTTGTCGATGATGCAGATCTCGTCGCCCCGCTCTGCGAGGATATAGGTGCGGAAGATCTCGCCCACATACCGCAGAGGCTCCGGGCCGTCCTGAACGTCAAAGCCCAGCTGCTCTGGGGCTGCGCTCTGCTGAGGTTCATCCGAAGCCTCCGGCAGCGGCGGACGCTCCGGTTCATCCGGGGCAGGCTCCCACGCGGCCATGTGGTCGCGGGTGACATCCGGCAGGTCGATGTCTGCCTCGATGTCCAGCTGTGACTCACTGGATGCAGCCCGGAAGGGCGGCGGCTCAAGGACGCTTTCCTCCTGCGGCGGCTCAGGACTGTGGAGGGCGGCGTTCATCGGAAGAGGCTCGGAGGCCGCAACCGTTGTCCATGTGTGTTCCGATGCCGGCGCAGCCTTTTCCGGGGCTTTTACGGGCAGCGGGAGGATGTCCCGCTCCGGGGCAGAGGGCTGTGTCGGGCGGGGTGTCACAGACGCTGCCGGTGCCGCCGGGCGGAGAGGTTTTTCCTCCAGGTGCGGCAGGCTTCCCGGCTCTGCCTGGCCCGAAATGACGGCCGAAAGCCCTGTAAAGTTATTGTTCTTTACAGCATTTTCTTCTTTATTTCCGCTATTTTCATATTTGTTGGATGCATCGTTTTCTTTCTCGCTGTCAAAGACGAACTGTCTCTCCCCTGTACCCGGCTGGCTCAGTGCCAGCTTGACGGCATGGTAGACGAGGTCGAAGATGTCGTTTTCCCGGGCAAAGCGGACTTCTGTTTTTGCCGGATGGACGTTGACATCCACAAGGTCGGCGGGCATCTCAAGAAGCAGGATCCCTCCAGGAAACTTGCCCTGCATCATAGTGCCCTTGAACGCCATTTCCATGCCCGCCATCATGGTGCGGTTGCGGACATAGCGGCCATTGATATAGAAATACTGCATACTGCGGCTGGCGCGGCAGCTGCGGGGCTGGGTGATGAGCCCCCAGACCCGGTAAACACCCTCACGGTTATCCACCTCCACGAGGTCACGGCTGAACTCCCGGCCCAGCACGGCGTAAGCCGCGCTGCGGAGCTGGCCGTCACCGGGGGTGACATACTGCAGTTTGCCTTCGCGGATGAACTTGAAGCTCACCTCGGGGTGGCTCAGGGCCACATGGCCCACGATGTCGGCCACGAAAGTACCCTCGCTGGAATCCTTTTTGAGGAACTTCATCCGGGCGGGCGTGTTGAAAAAGAGGTCACAGACCCGGATGGTGGTGCCGACGCCTCGCGCACCCGGCTCGATGGGCTGCTCTTCCCCGCCCTCGATACGGTAGAGGGAAGCGCACTCGTCGGCCTCGGTGCGGGTGAGCACTTCGACGCGGGCCACGCTGGCGATAGAGGCCAACGCTTCGCCGCGGAAGCCCAGCGTGTGGATGCTGGTGAGGTCGTCTTCCGTCCGGATCTTGCTGGTGGCATGGCGGATGAAGGCCGTGGGGATGTATTTTGCCTCGATGCCGGTGCCGTTGTCGCTGATTTCAATCAGACGGACTCCGCCCGACTCGATGGAGACGGTGATTTGAGACGCACCGGCGTCAATGGAGTTTTCCAGAAGCTCCTTGACGACCGATGCGGGCCGCTCGACCACCTCACCGGCGGCAATGAGTTCTGCCGTGTGCTTGTCGAGAACGTGTATCTCTGCCATTCGTTTCCCTCCGTTTCAAATAAAATCAGCCATTCAGGCTGCCGCTCAGGGTCTTTTTCAGCTCGTAGAGGAAGTTCAGTGCCTCGATGGGAGTCAGGGTCTCAACGTCCAGTGCCTCGAGCTTTTCCATCATCTCGCTGGGGACGGCAGGCGAAGAATACTCCTGCAGGGCGTCGAAATCCATCTGCTCCACCTTGTTCTTCGGGGCAGACGCTTCCAACGTGCGCAGCACCTCATGGGCGCGGCGGGTCACGGTGCCGGGCAGACCGGCCAGCTTCGCCACCTCGATGCCGTAGCTGTCGTCGGCGGGGCCGCGGATGATGCGGCGGAGGAAAGTGATGTCCTCTCCCCGCTTCTTGACCGCGATGTTGTAGTTTTTGACGCCCTCGATGGCCCCTTCCAGGTCAGTCAGCTCGTGGTAATGGGTGGCGAAGAGGGTCTTGCAGCCGAGGCCCTTGGCCGGGTCGGAGATGTGCTCCACGACAGCCCGGGCGATGCTCATGCCGTCGAAAGTAGAGGTGCCGCGGCCAATTTCGTCCAGCACGACGAGGCTCTTGGGGGTGGCGTTCTTGAGAATTTCAGCAACCTCGGTCATCTCGACCATGAAGGTGGACTGGCCGGCGGCAAGGTCGTCCGATGCGCCGATGCGGGTAAAGATGGCATCCACGACGCCCACATGACAGCTGGTCGCCGGGACGAAGGAGCCGATCTGCGCCATCAGAGCGATAAGGGCGTTCTGGCGCATATACGTCGATTTACCCGCCATGTTCGGGCCGGTGATGATGAGACAGCGGTCGGTGGTGCAGTTGAGTTTGGTATCGTTGGGGACGAAGAGACTGCCTTTCAGCATCTGCTCGACCACCGGGTGGCGGCCCTCGGTGATGGTCAGCTCGTCGCTGTCATCCACCACAGGGCGGCAGTAGTTGTTTTCAGCGGCTACCTGCGCCAGCGCCGCCAGCACGTCCAGCTCGGCCACAGCATTTGCCGTCCGCTGGATGCGGTCGAGCTGACCGCCGATCGTTTCCAGCAGTTCCGAGAAGAGCCGGTGCTCCAGCGCAATGAGACGCTCATGCGCACCTAAGATCTTGCTTTCCAGCTCTTTCAGCTCCTGGGTGATATAGCGCTCGCCGGAGGTGAGGGTCTGCTTGCGGATGTAGGTCTCGGGGACCATGGATTTATAGGAGTTGCTGACCTCGATGTAGTAGCCGAAGACGTGATTGTAGCCGATCTTCAGCTTGGGGATTCCGGTCTCCTGCCGCAGGCGCGTTTCCAGCTGGGCGAGGACGCCCTTGGTGTTGTCCCGGATGGAGCGCAGCTCGTCCACCTCGGGGTGGTAGCCTTTGGCGATGACGCCGCCGTCCTTGAGGGTGGAGGGCGCTTCCGGGTCGATGGCGGCGAGGATGGCCGTCTTCACATCGTCCAGCAGGTCGATTTGTCCTGCAAGAGCAGTCAGCTCCGGACAGCTGCAGCTCTCGGCCTGCGCCCGCAGTTCCGGCAGGCGCTCACAGGTCTGGGCCATCGTGTAGATCTCCTTGGGGGTGGCGGAACCGTAGACCGCGCGGGTCATCAGGCGCTCGAGGTCGGCGATGTAGTGGAGCTGTTCGATCAAATCGCCCCGCTGCATGGTCTGGTTCACGAGGCTTTCCACCGCGTTGAGGCGGCGGTTGATGGCGGCGCTGGAAATGAGCGGCTGCTCGATCCAGCTGCGGAGCATCCGCTTGCCCATGGCGGTGCTGGTCTTGTCCAGCACCCAGAGCAGCGTTCCCCGCTTTTCGCGGCCCCGCAGCGTCTCGGTCAGCTCGAGATTTGCCCGGGTGACCGGCGACAGGCTCATGAACTGAGCTTCATTATATGTGATGACCGTTTTCAGGCGCTCGACGCCTTTAATTTGCGTATCATGGAGATATTCCAGCAGAGCGGCCATTGCCAGGCGGACAAGGCCGTCTTCTGCGATGCCGGTCTTTGCAGCCCAGTCGCGGCCAAACTGGTTCTCGAGGGAGATGGCCACGAGGCCCGGGGCGTACCGCTCCTCTTCCACCAGCTCGACGGCGCAGTCCATATTCTTTTTGATGTAGGCAGTGATCTCCCGGCAGTCCAGCAGGCCCGGGTTCATCAGCACCTCGCTGGGGTGGTAGCGGCAGAGTTCCGCAATGACCGCCGGGGCGATCTTTTCCCGCTTGAGCTCGGTGATATGGGCCGTGCCGGTGGAGACATCCGCAAAGCAAAGGCCCGCTGCGCCGCCTTTCAGAAAAACACTCGCAATGTAGTTGTTTTTGTCGTCCTGAAGCATACTGCTCTCGATGACGGTGCCGGGCGTGACCACGCGGATGATGTCGCGTTTCACAAGACCCTTGGCCTTGGCCGGGTCTTCCATCTGCTCACAGATGGCGACCTTGTAGCCCTTCGAGATGAGGCGGGCCACATAACCCTCATAGCTGTGGAACGGTACGCCGCACATGGGCGCGCGCTCTTCGAGGCCGCACTGCTTGCCCGTGAGGGTCAGATCCAACTCCCGCGAGACTGTGAGCGCATCGTCGAAGAACATCTCGTAGAAGTCACCGATGCGGTAGAAAAGAATCTCATCCTTATGTTGTTTTTTGATCTCCAGATATTGCTGCATCATGGGCGAAAGCTCTGCCATGACCGTTCACCTTCCTCCCCTAGTTGTCGGTTTGCCATCCAAAACCGCCTGTTGCAAGCAAAACGCGGCCCTGCATTGCACAGCCGCGTTTTGTGTTTCATGGTTTAAGCCTTAGTGGCAGCCGCCGCAGGTGGAGCAGCTGCCGGTGCAGGAAGCGGAAGGCTCCTGCACGGTCATGGGGTCGCCGCCGTTCATTGCAGTGTTGATGATGGCGTCGATATAGTTCACGAGGGCCTCGCAGTCGCGCTTTGCCTCGTTGTAGGCCACCATGCCGTCATCGGCCATGATCTTGCCGTAGAGGTCGTTCACCTTCTGGTTCAGCTCGGCGATGCGCTCATCGCTGCGCTCGGGCTTGCCGATCTCGTTGTTCAGGTCCATGCGGGCCAGATTGAACTCGCCGATGAGGTTCTGCAGTTCCTCGTCCTTGTCGTTCATCTTGCGGGCCTGGTCCATAGCCAGATAGCGGGAGTCGGTCTGAAGTGCCATGGCGGCACGCTTGAAAAGGTCGATGCAATCCATTGTAGTAGTCTCCTTTTATCGTTCCTGTGTTATATATTAGGATAGTGTATCCAGAATATCATGATTCAACCAATTCGCCCAGCAGGACGGTGGCACGGGCGCCTGTGAGGCGCACCATCGCATAGCTGCCCATGAGGGCGGAGTCAGCCTCGAACTCGACGGTAAGGTTGTTGTCCAGACGGCCCGAGAGGGTGCCTTCATTGCGGCCATAGCCCTCCACGAGGACGCGGACGGTCTGGCCCACCTGTGCCTTCACGAGGGCCATTGCAATGTCGTCCTGAACTTTGAGCAGGCGGGTCATGCGGTCGGTCTTCTCCTTGCGGGGGGTGGGGTCGGGCATATCTGCCGCCTTGGTGCCGGTGCGCTTGGAGTAGATGAAGGTGAACAGCTGCATATAGCCCA
>OIWN01001991.1_pt1 | contig 14602 bp, 9 predicted proteins | sample 1587591 | NCBI WGS metagenome assembly OIWN01 (sample SAMEA3888901, study PRJEB22519) | human gut metagenome | biome: human gut; feature: human-associated habitat; material: faeces | place: Denmark | collected 2010 | reverse complement strand
CGCTGTCCACGATGATGCCGCCCAGCGTGGTGCCGTGGCCGCCGATGAACTTGGTAGCGGAGTGGACGACGATGTCAGCGCCATGCTCGATGGGACGGATCAGGTACGGGGTGCCGAAGGTGTTATCAATGACCAGCGGCAGGCCATGCTTGTGAGCGATGGCCGCGATGGCATCAATATCAGGAATATCACTGTTGGGGTTGCCCAGAGTCTCGAGGTAGACAGCCTTGGTGTTGGGCTGGATCGCGTTCTCGACCTCTTCCAGATCGTGAGCGTCCACGAAGGTGGTGGTGACGCCGAACTGGGTCAGGGTGTGCTCCAGCAGATTGTAGCTGCCGCCGTAGATGGTCTTCTGAGCCACGATGTGGTCACCGGCCTGTGCCAGTGCTTCGATGGTGTAGGTGATGGCAGCGGCACCGGAGGCGGTTGCCAGAGCAGCCACGCCGCCCTCCAGAGCAGCGATGCGCTTCTCGAACACGTCCTGCGTGGAGTTGGTCAGGCGGCCGTAGATGTTGCCGGCATCTGCCAGACCAAAGCGGTCTGCTGCGTGCTGGCTGTTGCGGAACACATAGGAAGTGGTCTGGTAAATGGGCACTGCGCGGGAATCGGTTGCAGGATCGGCCTGCTCCTGGCCAACGTGAAGCTGCAGGGTCTCAAATTTATAGTTAGACATAGTATTTTACCTCTCTATTTGTACTTTTAGTATAATTTCCTGATACAAAAAACCCGATGCGTGATACATAAGCGCACCGGGCAAACACAATTCAAAGCTATTCTGTCAACGTCACATTCGGGTACACATTCGTGCACAGCAAGAGGGCATCGTACAGTTCACAGCCAGATGTTCTGCCCGGTCACCGCACATTCGCCCACAGCGGAAGTTTGCATGCAGCAGGTCGTTCCAAATCAGCTTCATATCCGTGCCCTCCTTTCCCGTAAAACTCTTTCCCACTCATCTACAAACCGGCACCTCTATCTGCTCTGTACCGGGAAGCAAAACCTTTGCTTTCTTTTTCCCACTAGGTTTGTGGATTTGTTGTTTGCATTATATTCCCTCTTACCCAGTTTGTCAATAGGTTAATTCCAGTTTTTTGCAAATTGAGTTTTCTGCACGATGCAAAGCCCGCATTTGCAGCATCCCGTTGTGCAGTTCCAACAGGAGCAACACTTCTGCTTCTTCGAAAAATTTTTATTTTTCCATTGATAAAACCTTAAAATTTTGTTGTTATACTAAAGCTGTTCCTTGCAAACGCCCTGCAAATCGTTTATTATGGTAGCGTTCTTTTTTATCATCAAAGGAGTTTTTTCGATGCTGCATCGTTTCTTTCATTTTTTAAAGCAGAGCCTGCTCGTTGTTCTTTGCATCCTGCTGCTTGGCGGGCTGCTGGCAGGCGGCTGGTTCTTTTATCAGGGCAGGCAGCTGTACCGCAGTGCCGCCAGCAGTTACCCAGTGGCTTCCATGTACGACACCATCTGTGCCCGCGGGAGCTATACTTCCTACGATGCGCTGCCGCAGATCTATATTAACGCAGTCATCTGCACCGAGGACGAGCATTTTATGACCCACAAGGGCATCGACCCGGGGGCCATTGCCCGCGCCCTGCTGGCCGACCTGCGCACCCACTCGCTGGCCGAGGGTGGCAGCACCCTGACCCAGCAGCTTGCCAAGAACGAGCTGTTCACGCAGGACAAGCATCTGGCCCGCAAGGCTGCCGAGATGCTTGCTGCTTTTGATCTTGAAAAGACCTACTCCAAGCAGCAGATCTTTGAGATGTACGCCAACACCATCTATTTTGGCAGCGGGTATTATGGCATTGCAGAAGCTGCCGAGGGCTACTTTGGCAAGGAACCGGCCCAGCTGACCGATGCCGAAGCGATCTATCTGGCGGGTATGCCCAACGCGCCTTCCACCTACGCCAGCAGCCCGGAGCTTGCCTTCAAGCGGATGCAGGTGGTGCTCAAGCGGATGGTCAAATGCCGCGTGCTCACCAAGCAGCAGGCCGATGCCATTGCCGCAGATGCTGAAAACTTAACGGTTTAAACAAAACACCGCGCCCTGTCTGCTGCGGATCAGACAAGGCGCGGTGTTTTGTTTTGCGGTATTTGATTTGGTAAAGGAGGAATCATGTTACCCGTTCAGGCGGTTGCGGCCCCGCCTGTCGGTAGCATTATCATACCAAAGAATTTCTGCGAAACCATGTTCTTTTTATGAAGATTTTGTAAACTCACTCCGGCGCTTTCATGCTTTCCACCATGCTGATATGCCGCACATGCCGCCGCATGGCAAAGCACACCACAAAGGTGAACAGCATCGTCAATGCCACTGCCAGCAGATAACTGTGGGGTGCAATGGTGCGAATAAACATCAGCTGATCCATTTCCACGGTCAGGACGATGAACCGGTGCAGCGGCACGCCCAGCAGCAGGCCCACGCCGGAGCCGATGAGGGACAAAAGCTCGATCTCGCGGAAGATGTAGCGGTACACTTCTTTGTCATAGAAGCCCAGAACCTTGATGGTGGCAAGCTCCTTTTTTCGCTCGGCAAGGTTGACGCTGATCAGGTTGTACAGCACCACCGCCGCCAGCGCCGCCGCGCACACGATGATCAGCACCACCACGTAGTTCAGGCTGCCGATCAGGCTGCCGAACATGGAGGTGGTGTCCTCGGTGAAGCTGACGCTGCTCACATAGTTGCAGTCCAGCAGCTTTGTGCGCAGGGCGTTGTACTCCGCCTCGGTGGTACAGCCGGTCAGGCCGTACACAGTATTCCACTCCGGTGTGCCGCCCAGCAGGCTCTCCAGCTGTGCACCGGACAGATACAGCCGGGTGAACATGTAGTTCTCGGTAATGCCGGTCAGGGTCAGCTGCACGCGGCTTCCGTCTGCAGCCTCCACATAGAACGTATCGCCCACGCTCAGCTCCAGATTCAGGGCCGTTTTTTCGGTCAGGATCACGCTGTCCTCTTCAAAGGGAATGGGGTCGTGGCCCACCCGAGTGCGGAAGGTGAAGTATTCGGTCATCCGGGCATCGTCCTCCGCGCCTACGATGCTGACATCGGCGCTCCCGCCCTCTTCATTATAAAGGGTGGTGGACTTTGTGTAGAACGCGCCCCAGCTGCGGACCGCACTGCTGCTGTCCAGCGTGTCGGCAAAGCCCTGCTCCATGGTCAGCGCCTTTTCATCGCTGAGCGAGATGGTGAGATCGTTGTGGGTCAGCTGCCCGGACTGCTTGTCCACGATGGGCAGGATGGAATCCTGAATGCCAAAACCGATCAGCAGCAGCGCCGTGCAGCCTGCCACGCCCAGCACGGTCATGAAGAAGCGCTTTTTGTAGCGGAACAGGTTGCGGGCTGTGGTCTTTTGGGAGAAGCTCATGTGCTGCCACAGCGGGGTGATGTACTCCAAAAAGATGCGCTTGCCTGCCACCGGGGCCCGGGGCAGCAGCAAAGCTGCAGTCTTTTCCTTCAGGCTGGCACGGCAGGCGTTCCATGTAGCAAAACCGATGACGGCCGCGCTGATGGCTACGCTGGCTGCCGCCATGCCGGGGTAAAAGTGCAGCGTAAAGGTGGACATGCTGAAGATCATCTGGTAAGCATACCAGATGATGAGCGGGAACACCACAAAACCGATGACCATGCCCACGATGCTGCCCAGCACGCTGGCGCTGAGGGCATAGAACAGATACTTTCCTGCGATCTTTGCGTTGGAGTAACCCAGAGCTTTCAGAGTACCCAGCTGCAGGCGGTTCTCGTCCACCATGCGGGTCATAGTAGTAGTGGCCACCAGCGCCGCCACCAGGAAGAAGAACACCGGGAACACCCGTGCAATGGCATCCATGCGATCGGCATACTGCTCAAAGGTGACAAAGCTCACGGTGGAGCTGCGGTCCAGCACATACCACTCGCCGCTCTTGATCTGGCTCACCTGCTCCTCGGCATCGTTCAGCTGGGCAAGGCCGTCGGCCAGCTGCTGTTCGGCTTCGGCCTTCCGGCTCTCGTACTCCGCGCGGGAATCGGCCAGTTGCTGCACGCCGTCGTTGTACTGCTGCCAGCCTTCGTCCAGCCGGGTGCGTGCCGCATCAAACTGGGTGTAGGCTGTGGCCGTGCCGGTGGTGAGCTGCAGCTGCCCCTGCAGAAGCTTTACCTTCATCTGGCGCAGTGCTGCCTTTGCCTCAGTCACCAGCTGCTCGTTGGAAAGGCTGGGCGAAGAGATCAGCCCCTGTGCATACATCTGGCGCTTGCCCTCGTCCAGCTGGGCCTGATAGCCGTTCAGCTGGCCGCTGATGTTGTCGTAAGCATCCTGCGCCTTCTGCAGGGCATCCCGCAGGTCGGTGTATTCCTCGTCGGCGGGTTCGGCCTCGTCCAGCGCCTTCTGCGCGTTGTGCAGAGCCGTTTCGGCATAGCCCAGCAGCGGGTCGGCCACCTTTTTCAGGTTCACCAGCATCTCGATCTGCTGCAGCTGATCCTCAAATTCCAGCAGTTGTTCCTCGCCGCTCACCAGCTCGTCCGCACCGCCCTGCATGGTGTCCGGCAGGGCCTTTTTGTTGGCGGCAAGCTCCGCTTCGCCCGCGTCCAGCTGGGCTTTGGCGCTGTCCAGCTGTGCCTGTGCATCGGCCAGCTGCTGCTCTGCCTCCGCAAACTGACGGTCTGCTTCGGCTTTTTTGTCGTTGTACTCGGCCCGGGCATCGGCCAGCTCTGCACTGGCATCCTCGATCAGCTCCGCCCGCCGGGCCGTGCACTGTGCGCCGCTGATGGCCTTTACCCTTGCGGCTGTGTCATCCACTGCTGCCTGATACGCGTCCGAGTAATTATCATACAGGCCGGCATTTTTTACTTTGAGATAGCACGCCGTATAATAATCCGTGGTCAGGCTGCCCTCCGGCAGGAACACAATATCATCCAGCTGGCCGTCACCGGCGGTGCTGCTCTCCTTGTCCGTGGAAAAATGCTGCGGGTCCTGCACGGTGCCCACTACCGTGAACTGCTTCCGGTTCACATGTTCGGTGTCCTCCGGCAGGGTGAGCACCGTGCCCGGCTCCACCGGGTCGCCGTAGCCCATCACATGCACCACGCACTCATCCGGGGCCTCAGGCATCCGGCCCGAGAGCAGCACCAGACGGTTCATATTTTCTGCCGTGTCGGCCCCGGGGTCGGCGGGCAGCTGCTGCAGGCGCACCACCGCCGTCTCGCTCTGGCCCTGCCACTGGGCCTCCACGTCCTGATATTTCACCGGCTGCACAGCCTCCACGCCGTCCACGGCGGCAATGGCGGCAATGTCCTCCTCCGAAAGGCCCAGCGTGGACAGCACCCGCAGGTCGAACACGTTCTGCTGCACGTAGTATTTCTGCCCAGCGATGCGCATGCTGGGCGCAAAACTCATCAGGCCGGTCAGCATCATCACGCCCAGCGCTACGATGCCGAACAGCGAGACCATGCGGCTCAGGTTGTCCTTCATTTCCCGCAGGATGTTTTTACGATAACTTTTCAGCACAGCTCTCACCACTCAATCTCCTGCACCGGCACAGGATGCTCGTTGACCTGATTGGAGACGATCTTACCGCTGCGCACCTGAATGATGCGGTCTGCCATCGCCGTCAGGGCGGTGTTGTGGGTAATAACGATCACCGTGCGGCCGGTGCGGCGGCAGGTATCCTGCAAAAGGGCCAGCACCTGCTTGCCGGTCTTGTAATCCAGTGCACCGGTGGGCTCGTCGCAGAGCAGAAGCTTGGGGTTTTTGGCCAGTGCGCGGGCAATGGACACCCGCTGCTGCTCGCCGCCGGAAAGCTGGGCCGGGAAGTTGTTCAGCCGCTCTCCCAGACCCACGCTGCGCAGGGTCTCTTTGGGGTCCAGCGGGTCGCGGCAGATCTCGCTGGCCAGCTCCACGTTCTCCAGTGCGGTCAGGTTCTGCACAAGGTTGTAGAACTGGAACACAAAGCCCACATCGTACCGGCGGTAGGTGGTGAGCTCTCTGGCGGTAAAGTGGCTCACATTCTGGCCGTCCAGCCAGACGTTGCCCTCGTCACAGCTGTCCATGCCGCCAAGGATGTTCAGCAGGGTGGTCTTGCCTGCGCCGGAAGGCCCCACGATGATGCAGAACTCGCCCTTATCCACATAGAAATTCAGGTGGTCTGCGGCGGCGATCTTCACACTGCCGGTCTGATAATATTTGCAAACGTCCTCAAACTCCACAAAATGCTCCATGGCGTTTTTTCCTTTCTATCGGGAATGCATACTGTTTCAATTTAACTATAACATCTCCCGGCAGACTTTGCAAAGACATCTGCGCAAATTTTCAAAAACTTAACAGAAAAGCGCAAAAAGGGCCGCTGCACATCCCTGCGTGCAGCAGCCCTTTCATCATTTGATCTCAGCGGTCAGCGCCCCACGATCAAATCGCGGCGGCAGCGCAGGCCCACGGTGAGGAAGGTGTTTTCGCCCAGTCGGCGCAGCACCACGCGGTCGGTGCCCTTCTGGCCCTCCACCAGCAGAGACAGGTTCAGGGTGGTGGAGCCCTTCTCGGTCTGGACCACCAGCGTGCTCACACCCTCGTTCAGCAGGGTCTGCATGTCCTGCACGGTGGTGCGGAAGGTGGCAGAACCGGCGGGCACATCCAGCGTCAGCACACTGTCCTTCTGGCGGGCAGTGTACAGCACCTCCCTGCCGAACAGGCCCTTGACGGTGTAACGGGCCTCGCTCTTTTTCGCCGCTGCATCTGCGGACGGGGCGGCCAGCTCATCGCCGGAGATCAGCATGATATTGCCCTGAATGGGGTTTCCCTCCGGTGCGCCGTAGCCGCCGTAGGTGGGGTCCTTTTCGCCGATCGCCACATCGGCGCTGTGCAGGGCGATATCCCCCTGCACCATCTGCTCCTGCGGGGGCAGATAGCCTGCGGCAGCAGGGTCGTTGATGTCTGCCTCTGCGGCAAATGCGCCCACGCTCAGCATGGCGGCAGCACCCAGCACTGCAGCGGTGGTGGTGACGGTACGGACAAATTTATGGTTCAGTTTCATTTGGAATACCTCCGTTGACGGCGGTTTTGCACCGCACATTTTTGTTTTGTGGAAAACCATGGTCTGCCATGCGGTGTAATACAAAACCGCCGCATCTGTCTTATAAACGGATGCGGCGGCGGGATTATTGCAGCAGGCTAAAAAAAATTTTTGGCAGCTCTGCCGCCGGGGTCACTGGGCCTGTGCCGGTTCCCGGTTCAGGATCTCCATGAACTCCTCGCCGGTGATAGTCTCTTTCTGGTACAAATACTGTGCCAGCTCATCCAGCTTGGCGCGGTTGTCGGTCAGGATGCGGACAGCCTTTTCGTGCTGGGCCCGGACCAGCTCCACCACCTTCTGGTCGATCTCGCGCTGGGTCTGCGCCGAGCAGGCCAGCGAGGTGTCACCGCCCAGATACTGGTTGTTCACGGTCTCCAGCGCCACCATGTCAAAGTCCTTGCTCATGCCGTAGCGGGTAAGCATGGCGCGGGCAAGCTTGGTGGCCTGCTCGATATCGTTGGAGGCACCGGTGGTGATGGATCGGAACACCACTTCCTCGGCGGCGCGTCCGCCGGTAAGGGTGGCGATCTTGTTTTCCAGCTCTTCCTTGCTCATCAGGTAGTGGTTGCCCTCGTCCACCTGCATGGTGTAACCCAGTGCGCCGGAGGTGCGGGGGATAATGGTGATCTTCTGCACAGGGGCAGAGTTGGATTGCTTGGCCGCCACCAGTGCATGGCCGATCTCGTGGTAGGCCACGATGCACTTTTCCTTGTCGGTGAGGATGGAGTTCTTCTTCTGGTAGCCTGCAATGACCACCTCGATGCTCTCCTCCAGATCGGCCTGCGTCACGCTCTTACGGCCTGCACGCACAGCGCGCAGAGCTGCTTCGTTGACAATGTTGGCAAGTTCCGCACCGGATGCACCGGAAGCCATGCGGGCCACAGTGTTGAAGTCGATGCCCGGGGCCAGCGCCACCTTTTTGGCGTGCACTTTCAAAATCTCTTCGCGGCCCTTAAGGTCGGGCAGCTCCACCGGCACACGGCGGTCAAAACGTCCGGGACGGGTCAGCGCCGGGTCCAGCGAATCCGGGCGGTTGGTAGCCGCCAGAATGATGACGCCGGTGTTGCTCTCAAAGCCGTCCATCTCGGTGAGCAGCTGGTTCAAAGTCTGCTCACGCTCGTCGTTGCCGCCGAGATTGCCGCTGTTGCGCTTCTGACCGATGGCATCGATCTCATCGATGAACACGATGCAGGGGGCCTTTTCCTTGGCCTGCCGGAACAGGTCGCGCACCTTGGATGCGCCCATGCCCACGAACATCTCCACGAATTCAGAGCCGGAAATGGAGAAGAACGGCACGTTGGATTCGCCTGCCACGGCCTTAGCCAGCATGGTCTTGCCGGTGCCCGGAGGGCCCACCAGCAGAATGCCCTTGGGCATGGATGCGCCAATGCTCTCGTACTTGCCGGGGTCGTGCAGGTAATCCACGATCTCCTGCAGGTTTTCCTTAGCTTCATCCTCACCGGCAACATCCGCAAAGCGGATGCCGTGGGTGGACTGCACATAGACCTTGGCATTGGATTTGCCCACGCCGCCGAACATCATGGACCCCGGGCCGCCGCCGGCCTTTTCCATCAGCTTTTTGTTCATCTGGTTGCCGATGAAGCTGAACAACAGGATGGGCAGCAGGAACCAGATCAGGAAATTGAGCATCGGCGACCCCTGCTCCACGATCTCGCTGGAAAACTGTGCTCCGGCATCATACAGGCGCTGGGTAAGCTCCGGGTCGTTCATCAGGCCGGTCTTGTAGACCTGCTTTTCCTCTTTATCGGTAAAAATGATCTGGTTGGATTCGATATCCACACGGCCGATGTTCTTTTCCTCGGTCATGGTCATAAAGGTACCGTAGTCCACTTCCTCCACCTGACGCTCGCTCATCCACGGCAGCAGCACAAGGTTGAGCAGCAGCAGGACCGCCAGCACAATGGCGTAGTAGATCGCCAGCGGCTTTTTGGAAGGTTTGACTTCTTTCATGTGGCAATTCCTCCTTTGGTTCCTGATGCAAGTAGTATAGCACAGTAAAACCGGGCGCAACAGCAATTCGAGCACAACTTTCCAAAAACTTAGCAGTTTGTTAACAAAGGTTCCCTCTGCATACAAAAAGAGAGCAGCCGAAGCCGCTCTCTTTGGTTTAGTATAGGTTTACTGTTTGGGGAACGCCTTGTTCCAGACCTCAATGACCTTGAGCTTGGGGGTCCAGCCTTCCGGCTTGAAGGTTTCTGCGGTCTTGGCTTCCATGATGCCCTGTTCCACGCACCACTGGGCTGCCTTGGCGGTGTCGGCATCTGCCACATCCGCAAAAGCCGGGGTGTTCACAGGTTCAGGTCTGCCTGCGGTGTTCCACACCAGCAGTGCCAGCTGGCCGCGGTTTGCGGGGATCTCTGCGCCCTCGGGCAGGATGTTGTGCAGGATCACCCGGGTAGCGATCTCGTAGCCGCCCCAGACTGCTGCGCCGCCAACAATAACAGCTGCAACTGCGCCGCCAATGCTCTGAGGGGGCTTGCCGCCTGCAGCAGCAGGCCAAGGCTCAGCAGCCCGGCAAGGAATTTACGGGTACGTAGTTTCATGTAGGGTGTACCTCCTCTGTTATATCTTTGAGCCTATCATACACCCGTACCCACCCCCGGGCATTCGTTTGACACGAATCGACCGAAAAATGCGTCGAATCGACCGGTGCACAATTTTGGAAAATTCTGCCCCTTATTTTGTGAAATTGTTTCATTTTGAGAATGAGTCAGATTGCTTGACACTGCCCGCGAATCATGCTAAACTTAGTCCACTTTGAAAAAAGCACAAATGCGTTGACGGGGAAAAAACGATTTTCTTCTGCGTACAGAGAGCCGCCGGGTGGTGCAAGGCGGGTGCAGAGGGTTTCGGTTACTGGCCCCTGAGCGGCAGGGCTGAACACACAAGTAGGCTCTGACGGATGTCCACCGTTACAAGGACAGCGATTCGCCGCAAAAAGCCGATCGTGCAAAGCGGCTGTGCCCAAAGGCGCAGCAAAGAGAGTGGTACCACGGGTGCCCTGTAGTTTGAACTTTACAGGCTCTCGTCTCTCAAGGTTTTCGCCTTGAAAGACGAGAGCCTTTTCGTATATCTGCCTTTTGGAAGCAGGCTTGCCCTCTCCGTCACGGCTTACGCCGTGCCACCTCTCCCAAAGTGAGAGGCCTTGGCAGTACGGCAAAGTTTTCGGTTTTGCCAAGGGCTCCCCCCTTGGGGGAGCTGTCGAACGAATGTGAGACTGAGAGGGCAAGGACGCTCACAAAGAGCATGGAGCAAGAAGTGTAAATTGTTTGGGAGGACGCGCAAATGATGGACGCAACCAAGTACGCTCCGGGTTACTACCCGGTACCCGCAGGCTATGACAGCTGGGTAAAGAAGGATCACATTGAAAAAGCCCCCGCATGGTGCAGTGTGGACCTGCGCGACGGCAATCAGGCCCTGATCGTGCCCATGAGCCTTGAGGAAAAGCTGGAGTTCTTCCGGATGCTGGTCAAGATCGGCTTCAAGGAGATCGAGGTGGGCTTCCCTGCCGCCAGCGACACCGAGTACGAGTTCCTGCGCACCCTGATCGAGAAGAACATGATCCCCGAGGATGTCACCGTGCAGGTGCTGACCCAGTGCCGCGACCACATCATCCGCAAGACCTTCGAGGCCGTCAAGGGCGCTCCCCGCGCGGTGATCCACTTCTACAATTCCACCTCTGTGGCCCAGCGCGAGCAGGTGTTCCACAAGAGCAAGGAGGAGATCAAGAAGATCGCCACCGACGGCGCAAAGCTGGTCAAGCAGCTCAGTCAGGAGTACGAGGGTAACTTCCTGTTCGAGTACAGCCCTGAGAGCTTTACCGGCACCGAGGTGGACTACGCCGTGGATGTGTGCAACGCCGTGCTGGACATCATGCAGCCCACCCCGGACCGTCCCATGATCATCAACCTGCCCGTTACCGTGGAAATGAGCATGCCGCACGTCTACGCAAACCAGATCGAGTACTGCGACAAGCACCTGAAATACCGCGACAGCGTCATCATCTCCACCCACCCCCACAACGACCGCGGCACCGGCGTGGCCTGCGCCGAGCTGGCCGTGCTGGCCGGCGCCGACCGCGTGGAAGGCTGCCTGCTGGGCAACGGCGAGCGTACCGGCAACGTCGACTTGGTCACGCTGGGCCTCAACTGGCTCACCCAAGGCATCGACCCGCAGCTTGACCTGTCCAACGTGCCCGAGATTCGCAAGACGGTTGAGTACTGCAACCAGATCAAGATTTCCGAGCGTCACCCGTACGCCGGCAACTTCGTGTTCACTGCGTTCTCCGGCTCGCATCAGGACGCCATCAAGAAGGGTCTCGAGGCTCGTCAGGTGGCCGCCGAGCGTGCTGGCGCCGATCTCGACAGCTTCGTGTGGCTTGTGCCGTACCTGCCGATCGACCCGAAGGACATCGGCCGTACGTACGAAGCCATCATTCGCGTCAACTCGCAGTCCGGCAAGGGCGGCATGGCCTACCTGCTCAAGACCAACCACAATCTTGACCTGCCCAAGCGTCTGCAGATCGAATTCGACAAGATCGTGCAGAACTACGCTGACACGACCAAGAAGGAAGTCAAGGACGAGGATATCTGGCGTCTGTTCAAGGACGAGTACCTGCCGGTCGAACAGTCCGGCATGACCGCCGCCGGTGTGGTTGTGGGCGATACTCATGACGCCTCGCTCGTGCCGTGGGGCCGCTTGAAGCTGCTCAAGGTGGCCGTCAGCTCCGGTGAGGATGGCTCCGACACCGTGCTCAAGGCTCGTCTGCTCGACCGCGGCGTGAACGTCGGGGTCGATGCGCCCGTGGAGCGCGAGGTCTCCGGCATCGGCAACGGTCCGATCGCCGCTTTCCTCAACGCCATTTCCAACTTTGGCGTTGACGCCTCGATTATGGATTACGTGGAGCACACCATGTCCGTCGGCACCGACGCCATGGCCGCCTCGTACGTGGAATGCCAGGTCGGCGAGGCCGATGACGCGCAGATCGTGTGGGGCGTCGGCATCGATTCGTCGATTACCACTAGCGCCCTGAAGTCGATTATCTCCGCCATCAACCGTTTCCAGCGCAAGCGCTGAGCGCTAGCAGAGCAAAAACAAGGCTCCCTCTGATTGCATCAGAGGGAGCCTTGTTGTCTGTGTTTTACTTACTACTGGGTGACGCCGTTGGTGCCGGTGTTCCCGCCGGTGCCTCCGGAATTACCATTATCGTTGCCGGTATTGTTCCCGTTGTCACCGCCGGTATTGTTGCCGGCGTTGCCATCTCCGCCGGTAGTGGTGCCGGGATAATTCGGGCACTCGGTGGAATAGCTCGGATTGGCGAGGCACTGCTGGGCGAACTCCTGAGCCTGCTGTTGCTTCTTGGCTTCCTCTTCGGCCGCCTTCTGCTGTGCGTCCTGCTCAGCCTGCTTCTGCGCGTCTTCGGTGGACTGCTTGTTGGTGTTGTTGGACAGGCCGCTGCTCTGTCCCTTGCCCAAGCCCCAAGTGCCGTCGGAGCCGCCGATCTTGCCGTTGTCTTTAGCGGTCGGGAACTGCTCCGCCTCGGTGCCTTGCAAGGCCTGAGCCATGAACTCCTGGAACAGGTGGGCGGGGTATCCAGTGGAAGAGACGCCGTATCCGGAGAAGGCTGGCACCACTTGCGGATTGCCCTTATCGTCCGGATTCCAGATAGCCCACACATTCATCATGCTGGGGGTGTATCCCACGAACGACGAAGCCATTTCGTCGTTGGCGGTACCGGACTTGCCGGCGACGGGCCGGCCCAACATGCTGGATGTGCCGGCCGCCGTACCGTACGTGGTGGTGCCCTGCATGGCCTTCTGTACCAAAGCGCAGTCGTTGGCATCGAACACCTTGGTGCCGTTGCTGGGCGCGTTGTACATGTCCTTATTGTTGGAATCAAGCACTTTGGACACCATGTGCAAGGTGTTCTTCACGCCATTGTTGGCGATGGTCGAATGGCCTTGCGCCAAATCCCACACGGTCAGGGCGTTGATGCCCAGCACGTTGTACATGGAGTTTTCATCGATATCGCCCTGAATGCCCGCTTCATGGGCGATTGCGGCCGTGCGCTTCGGCGTCAGATGCTCATTGACGTTCATGAACGCCGTGTTCACCGAGTTGGCGGTGGCCTGATACAGATTGATGTTGCCCCAGTTGTTCTCCAGAGCGTTGTTCACCTCTTGATCCAAGCCGGTGAAGTGCTGGTGGGAATTGCCGTTGAACAATGTATCGAAGCTGACGCCGGATTGCGCGGCCCCCAGCAAAGCGAACGGTTTCATAGTCGAACCCGGTTCGAATACGGCCTGATCGGCATTGTTGAGCTGCTTGGACAGATAATCTGAACCGGCGTATACGGACAATACTTCACCGGTCTTCGGGTCCAGCGCTATGCCGCCGATTTGCAGGGATTCGGGCATGTCGTCCAGACGGGTGTCGCCGATGGACTGCATAAGATCCTGCTTGCTCTTGTCGATGGTGGTGATGATCTTGTATCCGCCAGTATCCAAATCCTCTTTGGTAAAGGCCTTGGACTGCACCAGCTCGCGGCGCACCATATCCAGCAGATAACCGTTCGGCCCCGCGTATTCGTTCTGCTGCGCCACCGCGGCGGTCTGCGGGAACTTGGCATCAGTGTGCTGCTTGGCAGTGATGTAACCATCCTCCTGCATGATGTTCAGCACACGCTTGAAGCGCGATTTGGCCATATCGGCGTTATCGGCCGGATCCCACGTGGACGGTGACGGAATAATGCCGGCGATCATCGCCGCCTCAGACAGCGTCAGATCCTTGGCGTCCTTATTGAAGTATGCCTTGGCCGCTGCCTGGATACCGTAGGAGTTGCGGCCCAGATAGATGGTGTTCATGTAATTGCACAGCACCTCGTCCTTGGATTCGGTCTGCGCGATTTTGATGGCCATGATGGCCTCGCGCGCCTTGCCCACATAGGATGTGGTTTCGCCCATGTAATACCGCTCGGCATACTGCTGGGTGATGGTGGAACCACCTTGGCGCGTGCCCTTGGTCACATTATTAATGAATGCGCGGGCGATGCCCTTCAGATCAAGGCCTTTATCCGTGTAGAACGTACGGTTTTCGGACGCCACAATCGCGTTGCCGATGTAGTCCGGCAGCCCCTCGCAAGAGATGATTTCACGATTCTGTTCCGCGTAGGAGCCGATCGCGGTGGTGCCGTCCGCGTAATACACGGTGGTTTTCTCGGCCAACGCGAACTTTTCGGGTTGCGGGACCTCGGTGGTGGTGTACAGGTATGCGAATACTGCGATACCGGCCAGCAAGCCCAGTCCAATCAGGGAGAAGAAGATCCCCAGCCCCCATTTCAGTACACGGTGCTTGCCTTTTCCTGTGTTCTTTTTCTTCCTGTTCGGGGCTCGATGGCTATTGGAAGCCTTGTGGCTTGCGTGGCGGGAACGGCTCTCCTGGGGCGTATAGGGGCCCTCCTGTGCGGAGTGGCCGGCTCTGCTTTGCGCGGTGCGCGGTTGCCTCAGAGCGGGGCCATTGCCTCCCGAATGTGCAC
>OIWN01001990.1_pt1 | contig 14606 bp, 10 predicted proteins | sample 1587591 | NCBI WGS metagenome assembly OIWN01 (sample SAMEA3888901, study PRJEB22519) | human gut metagenome | biome: human gut; feature: human-associated habitat; material: faeces | place: Denmark | collected 2010 | reverse complement strand
TTCATCTTAAATTATTCTCTTATCTGTCCCATTTATCGCAAAGTGAATTAATCTGGTCTGTAAACTTCGCAAGATCCTTATTCGCACCGCCCTCATTGTGTGCAATAACACTCATAAGTCTCTTACCAGCCGCAACAAGCCTGTCAAATACGCTCTTATTACGCTTATTAACTGTTGTTCTTCTGCTCTTCTTCTCCTTATTGCCCTCAGCAATCATCTGTCCTGTAATCAGGTCAAATGAAGTGCCGGTATATGGAGCATACGCATCAAAACCATATTCTTCTTTAAGACATTGTGTAAATTCTTCACACACACTGTCCTCACCGTGTACAACGAATACCTTTCTTGGCTTATTGGTAAATGCATTCACCCAATGAATCAGACCGTCTTTATCAGCGTGTCCGCTTGAACCCGGAAGCTGTGCAATCTCTGCTTTTACCTGAATTGGCTCACCAAATAACTTAATCTCGTCAATTCCGTCAACAATAATTCGTCCTGTTGTACCATTGGCCTGATAACCTACAAAAAGTATCGTACACTCTGGTCTCCACAGATTGTGCTTTAAATGATGTCTTATTCGTCCGGCCTCACACATACCAGATGCTGATATGATTACCTTAGGATTAGTATCAAAATTAATCATCTTGGACTCTTCACTTGATATGGCATATTTAAGCCCCGGAAAAGATAAAGGATTAATCCCCTGTCTTACAAGTTCAATCGCATCTTCATCAAAGCACTGCTCTACATTCTTACTAAACACCTCTGTAGCTTCAATTGCAAGAGGGCTGTCGACATACACATCAAAATCCCTGTCCATAAGTCCATCCGCTTTTATCTTTCTTATATGATATAAAAGCTCCTGTGTTCTTCCAACCGCAAATGATGGTATAACAACATTACCGCCTCTGTCAAATGTACGCTTGAATACTTTGACAAGCTCAGCCACATAATCAGGTGTTCCATTATGGCTTCTGTTGCCATAAGTTGACTCCATAACAACATAATCTGCATCTGCAACTGTTGCAGGGTCCTTGGTTATCGGCTTATGAACATTGCCTATATCTCCAGAGAATACAAGCTTTCTTTCAACCCTGCCCTCTGGTGTATCTTCTGATGCCCATACTTCAATACTGGCAGAACCAAGCAGATGTCCTACATCTCTTAATCTTATGCTCACATTATCATCAATCTTTACAATCTTCTCATATTCAAGACCAACGAACTGCTTCATAACCTCATATACTGCTTTTGCATCATATAATGGAATAAATTCCTTTAAAGTGCCATTAGAACGCTTAGCCTTTCTGTTACGCCACTCAGCTTCAAACATCTGTATATGTGCACTATCTCTTAACATTATGTCACATAGCTGTACTGTCGCCTCTGTACAGTATATCTTTCCCCTGAAACCATTCACATAAAGAAGTGGAATAAGTCCTGAATGGTCAATATGTGCGTGGGTAAGAAGCACATAATCAACATCACACGCTGGAATTGGAAGCTCCTGATTCTCATACACATCATTGCCCTGCTCCATTCCGCAATCAATTAAAATGTTCTTGTCTGCCACCTGTAGATAATGGCAGCTTCCTGTCACCTCGTGATCTGCTCCTAAAAATGTTATTCTCATAAGCATACCCCCAGTCCAATATTCAATTAACACAATCCTGTTTAATATATGAAACACAGCCTTCTTCTATGTTCTATATTTTGTTAGATTTATTATAACATTTTATTCATTCTTTGTATATTTAATATTAGAAAATATAACATCTGCATTTCTTGATACGAACATTCCTACATATACATGAGCCGGGTCAATTGCAGTAAGCTTAAAATCATATCCGCCTGTAATAACATCACCCTTTCCAAACTTAACCGCATATCCGTCAGAAGAAGATGAAAGCATAAGCTCATACTCCCCACCTTCTTTTATAACCTCATTCGTATCTTTTCCAAGCACAAGCTGTCCGCTTCGTCTTGCAAATGTAGCTGTCGCCTTCTCACCCTTTGTTATAAATAATGGTGCGGCGGCAACATAATCTCCTAATATGTCAGGCATATTCTTATCAATATAGCAGTCATCTCTTACCATAAGCCCAAAAGATACCTGGTCATTAGCAAATATTTTATTAACCTTAACTGTTGCTGTAAGAGTAAAATGCTCTGTTATATCAACTTTTTTATAATACATAGCAATGCCGTCTGTTACAGCAGATATCTTGCCTCTGTTATTTCTGACAGCTATGTTCATATCTCCATTAGCATCTGTTCCAAGAGTAAAGTCTGTATCATCAACTTCTCCTAATACATCACCAAATACAGCCGCCTTGTACTCTCCATAATCCTTAAACAATCTGCTGTCTGGAAGCTTATCGCTGAATACAACTGGAACATAATCTTTATTAGATACAAGAAACTTTTCTTTATAATCTAATGGGTTGTTATCAATGTTCACAACATTTTCCGACAGACCACTTATATTAAGTTCTTTCACTGCTGACATTATCATATAAGCATTAACCCTTGCTCCCCATATGTTAGTATGTGTATTATCAACGCTCAGCTTATTATTAGATGGCCACGCATGAAGATATATTGTATTATCAGATCCTAACTTTTCATATTCATCCCTGGTAAGCTGTGTCATATCTATAACCGGAACGCCAACGGCTTTTCCTAATTCTCTTACTGCAAGTGCATAATCTCCGCCTTTATACTGTGCAACGTCCTGTGTAATATGAAGTTCTGTGGCTTTCCATTCGCCAGATGCACTTCTTCTTACAATAGGAGTACAAAGTATAGGATAACAGCCTGCATTCCTTGCTTTCCTGATATAATTAACATATAAAGTATTAGCAAATGTTCCTTCTGTCATATAGTCACCAACAGGACTTGTATATCTTTCCTTCTCTGTCTTTTCATCATTGTGTCCAAAACCTATTAAAAGATAATCACCCTGCTTCATTCCATTAATAAGCGTATTATATTCAGGCTCTGAAAGATAACTCTTACTGCTTCTGCCAGATAATGCAATGTTGACAACCTTGACATTATCATTAAGGTACTTATCAAGCATTGTTCCATAACCATATCTTGGATAGTAGTATTTATCCTCAAAACTGCTTACTGTTGAATCTCCTATAACCCATAATGTACTCATAATCCATAACCTCGATTTCCATTAATTAATATGTCCTGTTAAGGTAATCGCTGCGGATATGCTCCTCCATAGCTTTTACCTCTTTCTCAAATTCTCTTGCTGAATACAAAAGACAGCCTGCTCCACGGATAATAACCTGCTCAAGTCCATCTGATGTAGCAACTGTTATATTATATTTCTTTCCATTCTCATGTGCAAACTTTTCTATATAATGGTCTGCCGTTTCTGCCTCTTTCGTGTATACAACGTGAATATTATGATAGTCCATATATTCTTCATGATGTCCTGATACCCTGTAAGCATCAAATACAACGATAAGCTCACACTTCTTCATACCCTGATAATTGCACATTATATCAAGAAGCTTATCCCTTGCACTGTCCATATTAATTCTTGACAATTCCTCAAGCTCGCTCCACGCGTGTATTATATTATAGCCGTCTACAAGAAGATACGATATTGAATTTGTCTGCTTCTTAGACTGCGAAGCTTTATACTGTCCATTATTATAGCTTCCACTGCCAGAGGCTGTTACATATCTTCCCATTTCATCAGAGGCTTTTCTTTTAGACATCTTACGTCTTTCATTATCACCCCTGCTGTTAGCAAAGTACGTCTGTGCCAGTATTCTGTCAACTTCATCTGTTCCAATCCATTCATCAGATACCGTTCTTGCTGCTTCTTTTGGTGTGAGAACTACATTTTCATTAGTTCCCACTGGATTAAGCACGCTGTCAACGTGTGCATAATCTTTGACTTCATACCAAGGCACATTAAAACCTGAACCGTGCGCACAGAATACTGAATCTGCTGGATTTCTTGTATCTCTCTCGGCTTCATATCCGATTTGTTCAATAACCTCATCTGTATTATGACAAGGTCTGTAGCCAGACATTTTAAGTCTTAATACTCCCTTTCCCCTAGTGTACGCATTAACCTCTGCCTGATAGTTACCAACAGTGGCAACAGGACCAGCACCCTTTATTACTGCTTCATCACCATTATCGTTAATCTCAAACTGTGCACCCATTCTCTCAAAGTCAGTCATAGCCCTGCCTATATACTGTCTGTCAAGTATTAGAGTGAATTCATAAAATGGCTCAAGCAGTACACTCTCTGCCTGCATAAGTCCATTTCTTACTGCCCTGTATGTAGCCTGCCTGAAATCTCCGCCCTCTGTATGCTTGTTATGTGCTCTGCCTGCAACAACCGTTATCTTAACATCAGTAAGTGCTGAACCTGTAAGCACACCCTTATGTGTCTTTTCACACAGATGTGTATATATAAGCCTCTGCCAGTTCTTGGCAAGCATATCCTCACTGCAATCAAGCTCATACTGCATACCGCTCCCAGCTTCACCCGGCTCTAATATAAGATGCACCTCCGCATAATGTCTTAAAGGTTCAAAATGTCCGATTCCTTCAACTTTATCAGCTATGGTTTCCTTGTATACAATGCTTCCTTCAGAAAATGTCACATCACAATCGAAACGTTCCTTAATAATATTCTGAAGGACTTCTATCATAACAGGTCCCATAACCTGCACATGTATTTCTTTAAAGCTCTCATTCCATTCAATGTGAAGCTGTGGTTCTTCCTCCTCAATCATCTTAAGTTTAGGAAGCATCATAAGCGGGTCTGTTCCTGCTGGAAGATTAATCTTATAATTAAGCACAGGGGATAACACCGGTGCATTATCATTATTCTCCCTGCCTAATGCCTGTCCTGCATAGGTGCCCTCCAGCCCTGTTATTGCACATATACTTCCACATACAGCTTCATTTACCGAAGTGTACTTCTCACCTGAATATATTCTGATCTGGTTAATCTTCTCACCATTAATAAGCTGTTTAGCTTTAAGGCTTCCGCCTGTAACCTTAATGTGTGTAAGCCTTTCACCCCTGTCATCTCTTGATATTTTATATACTCTTGCTGACATATCCGACTGCTTATCATCACCATTTTCAGATACCTCACAATATTTATTCATAATATCAAGAAGTCTGTCCACTCCATCAAGTCTTAATGCAGAGCCGAATATTACAGGAAATACTTCTCTTTGGCTTATCATATTTCCTATAAGCTTATCATCAACAATGCCTTCATCTAACACCTGCTCTAATGCTTCTTCATTGCACACAGCAAGCTCTTCATAATCAAGCCTGTCAAAATCCACACATCCTGATGATAACTTATTCTTTAATTGTTCTAATATTCTATGCTTGTCTGTTCCCTGCTGGTCCATTTTATTGACAAATATAAACACAGGGACTTTTAATCTCTTTAAAAGTCCCCAAAGTGTCTCTGTATGTCCCTGAACCCCATCCATTCCGTTAATAACAAGAACAGCATAATCAAGCACCCAGAGCGTTCTCTCCATCTCTGCCGAAAAATCAACGTGTCCGGGTGTATCAAGCAATGTAACATCTAAATCTTTGTAGGTAAATACTGCCTGCTTGGAAAATATCGTTATTCCACGCTGTCTTTCATAATCATTATTATCAAGAAACGCATCTTTGTTATCTACTCTTCCAAGCTTTCTTATAGCTCCCGATGTATACAATATGCTCTCAGATAATGTTGTCTTACCTGCATCAACGTGGGCAAGCATACCTATAACAAGTTTCTTCACTACGTTTATCTCCAATTCAGTTATATATTTCCGGTCTTCTATCTCTGAATAATCCCCACGATAATCTGTCTGTCATATATTCATCTAAATCAAACTGTGCAACAAGTACTTCTTCTGTATCTCTTTCTGCTTCACATATGACTTCACCTGTATTATCTGTTATAAATGATGAACCATAGAACTTGAGTGAACTTTTCTGTCCACCATTTGCCTCGCAAGGGTCTACTGTTTCTATTCCAATTCTGTTAGCTGCCACCACAGGAACAAGATTACAGCCGGCGTGTCCCTGCATACACCTTCTCCAATGAGGCATACTGTCACATTCAAGTATAGGCTCACTTCCTATAGCTGTAGGATAGAATAATATCTCTGCACCATTCACTGCTAATGCTCTTGCCGTTTCAGGGAACCACTGATCCCAGCATATTCCTATACCTATATTGCCAAACCTTGTATTAAACACCTTAAATCCTGTATTACCCGGCGTAAAATAGAATTTCTCCTGATAATAATGGTCATCTGGAATATGTGTCTTTCTGTATATTCCAAGATTGCTTCCATCAGCATCAATAACCGTAACTGTATTATACAACACATTTATGTTTTTTTCATAAAAACTTACAATTATAACAACTCCAAGTTCCTTAGCAGTCTGTGTAAAATGCTGGACAGCATCATTTTCTTGTACGCTTTGGGCATAGGCGTAATATTCATATCTTCTCTCCTGACAGAAATACTGTCTTTCAAATAATTCTGGCAGAAGAATTATATTAGCTCCCTTTTTTACTGCTTCTCTTGTCATTTCATCAGCTTTTTTTATATTATCGCCGACATTATTACTGCACCGCATCTGAATTGCCGCAGCTTTTACTTTTCTGCTCATATTACCTCATTTCCGTGTCTGTCACACTAAAACCAATCTATAACCTATTACGCTTTGACTTCTTTTTATACCTTAATTGTGCCAGCAGCACTAATCTGTAACATATATACCACTTTAATATATCCTGTTATTGCGGTATCTGCTGTGTAATACAATGTATATTGCCTCCACCAACAATTATATCTCTTGCATACACACCAATAACCTCATACTCTGGCATAAGATTCTGAATAAGATCTACTGCCTGCTTATCTTTAACATCGCCAAACTGTGGAACAAGCACAATATCATTGGCTATATAGAAGTTAGCATAACTGGCCGCAAGCCGCTCTCCCGCTTCACGCATATCTTCTCCTGCTTCAAACACAAGACCCTTTAAATCATTATCAGTTATGCACACTGGGACATCCGGTATATGCAGTTTATGAACATTAAACTTACGTCCTCTGGCATCAGTTTCTCTTTCAAGCACCTTCATATCAGCCAAAGACATTGCATATTGAGGATCTTCCTCATTATCCGTCCACGCAAGAACTACATTAGCTGGTGAGGTAAATGCACACACATTATCAACGTGTTCATTAGTTTCATCATTATATATTCCATATGGAATCCATATAATTTTCTTTGCCCCTAGATATTTCTTAAGATTATGCTCAATCTGTTCCCTGCTCATATCTGGATTTCTTCCCTTGCTTAAAAGACAGCTGTCAGTTACTATAACCGTACCTTCCCCATCACTGTGTATAGAACCTCCCTCAAGCACAAACGGATTGGCATCATAGCAATCATATCCTGTCATATTACAGAATTGCAGAGCTGCTTTATCGTCCTTTTCCCAATTCTTGTAAAGTCCGTCATAATCGCCACCCCACGCATTGAATTTCCAGTTAATCCCACGTACATCACCTGTATGTCCGTTTTTTACAAACGTGGGACATACATCTCTTGCCCACGCATCATCTGTTTCGATGCAGACTACTTCAATATTCCAGGCAGCTTTAATATCTTCACTGGCTTTATTACATTCTCCTGTTACAGCGTCTTTTATTTTCATAAATCTTGCTTCTGCCTGTGCATAGTGCTTCTCATCTGCTAATATATACACTTTTTCGTGTCTGGATATTATATGTGCAATATCCACAAATACATTCTGTGCAGCTACAGCATTATAAGGCCACGAGCCTGTCCTTACAGGCCATATCATAATTGTAGCCTTGTGCCTGTCATATTCTGCCGGCATATAATAGCCATCTTCTATAGGTGTAGTATCTGTTATTCTCACGAAAGCCTCCACTTAAAATCTTCATAACCAAATTCTTTAATAACCCGCACTTCTTTATCTTTCATTACCGCTATAGCTGGAAGTGGTATTCCATTAAATGTATTATTCTTTACCATTGAGTATATCGCCATATCCTCAAATACAAGCCTGTCCCCTATATTAATCTTACTGTCAAACTTATAATCACCTATAATATCTCCTGCAAGACAGGTATATGAAGACAGCCTGTATACATTTTCTCTGTATTCTTTTTTATCTTTATACTTCCTAATATCTTCATTTTCCTGAATATCTTTACCAGCAGTAACATTTTTATATTCTTTGATATTTTTAATTATCTGTGCCCCCCGAAGTGGTGGTGTATATGGCATTTCGAGGACATCTGGCATATGGCACGCGGCAGAAGCATCAAGTATAAGCGTTTCGATTCCATTATCAACCTTATCTAACACCTCTGTAACAAGATAACCGGCATTAAGAGCAACAGCCTCGCCCGGCTCTAAATACACCTGTACATTATATTCACTCTTTATGTGATTAACGCAGCCAATAAGTGTATCTATATCATAATCTTTTCTTGTTATATGATGTCCACCGCCCATATTAATCCACTTCATATTCTTCATAATATGCCCGAATTTATCTTCAACTGCTTTAAGTGTAATTGCAAGTGCATCTGAATTCTGCTCACAGAGAGTATGAAAATGAAGTCCCTCAACTCCATTAAGAACTTCCTCATCTGCCTTGTTTAACATATCAATAGTTACTCCAAGCCTTGAACCATACGCACAAGGGTCATATATTGCATTATCACCCTGCGTAGATATTTCCGGATTAATTCTAAGTCCTATGCTGATACCGCTTCTTATACATTTTTCCTTATAACGCATAAGCTGCCCTATGGAATTAAATATTATATGGTCACATATTTTTACAAGTTCATCTATATCCTTTTCTTTGTAAGCAGGAGCATAGACGTGATTTTCTTTATTCATCTCTTCCCTGCCAAGCCTTGCCTCATACAATCCACTTGCTGTTGTGCCACTTATGTATCTGCCAATTAACGGATATTCATAAAATGCTGAAAATGCTTTCTGTGCAAGCAATATTTTACATCCTGTTTTGTCTTCAACATATTTTAAAATTTCAAGATTATGAACCAGAATATTCTCATCTATAATATATGCTGGTGTTGTAATATCATCTATTGTCATCAACTCTTATATCCTCTATTCTACAAGCTGTGGATTTTCCTCAACTACCCAAGGAAGTCCCCATTTATTAAGTGCTTCCATATATGGATCAGGATCAAATTCTTCCACATTGTATACACCTGCTTTATTCCACATTCCTGTGACAACCATCATTGTTCCTATCATTGCAGGAACTCCTGTTGTATATGATATTGCCTGTGATTCAACTTCCCTGTAACATTCCTGATGGTCACATACATTATAAATATATATTGTCTTTTCTTTTCCATCCTTTCTTCCCCTGAATATACAGCCAATGTTAGTCTTTCCTACTGTTCTTTCTCCCAGTGTAGCAGGATCTGGAAGAAGTTCTTTTAAGAGCTGTATAGGAACAACTTCAACACCATTGACTTTTACAGGGTCAGTTCTTAACATTCCAACATTCTCAAGACATTTCATATGTGTAAGGTAGCTCTGTCCAAATGTCATAAAAAATCTTATTCTTTTAACTCCCGGAATGTTTTTAGCAAGCGATTCTATCTCCTCGTGATGTAAAAGATACATATCCTTCATTCCAACCTGTGGAAAATTATATTCTCTCTTAATAGACATAGCTGGTACTTCTACCCAGTGTCCATCTTCCCAATATGAGCCAGGTGCTGATACTTCTCTTAAATTAATCTCTGGATTAAAATTAGTCGCAAAAGGATAGCCGTGATCTCCGCCGTTGCAGTCAAGAATATCAATTGTGTCTATTTCATCAAAATAGTGTTTAAGTGCATATGCTGAGAATACACTTGTTACACCAGGATCAAAGCCCGTTCCTAAAAGTCCCATTATTCCAGCTTCTTCAAATTGCTTCTTATAATTCCACTGCCAAGAATAATCAAAATAAGCTGAAAAACCTTCTTCCTTACATCTTTTTTCATATATAGCTCTCCACTCAGGATCTTCGGTATCTTCTGCTTCATAGTTAGCAGTATCAATATAATGCACCTTTGTCTTAAGGCAGGCATCCATTATTGTTAAATCCTGATATGGAAGTGCAAGGTTAAGCACTGCCTCTGGTTTATAGCTTTCAATAAGCTTCACAAGTTCTTCTACATTATCTGCATCAACCTTTGCTGTTGTAATTACTGTCTTTGTATCAGGCTGTAATTTATCCTTTAAAGCATCACATTTGCTCTTAGTCCTGCTTGCTATACATATCTCTGTAAATACTTCACTGTTCTGACAGCACTTGTTAATTGCCACTGTTGCAACTCCACCACAACCTATTATTAATACTCTGCTCATAATTATCCTCCATTCTTTAAGCCCTGTTTATTAATTATCTTAACGCTTTCTTTTTAAACACTGTCTATTACTCTTTTCAGGCTTTCTTCTCATTTTCTTCTTCTTCAAGCATCTGCTCTACATAACCCGGAAGCATAAATGCTCCCCTGTGAAGATTAGTTGTATAATATCTTGTCTTTATACCTAACTTCTTCCATTCCTCCGGTCTGAAATCATCAAGCGGATGATATTTCTTGGAAGCAAATCCAAACAGCCAATAGCCTGATGAACAAGTTGGTATATGTGCCTGATATACACGGCTTACAGGAAATGCCTGATATGCCTTTCTGTGCATTTTCACACATTCATCTTTATCTTCTGAATAAAATGGACTTCCATGCTGATATACCATAATGCCATCACTTTTAAGTGCTTTATAACAGCTTCCATAAAATTCTTTGGTGAATAAACCTTCTGTATATCCAAATGGATCTGTCGCATCATTAATTATCAGGTCATAATCACCCGTCTTATTTCTTAAAAATCTTAATGCATCCTGAATATACACATTAACCCTGTCATCATCCAGTCCACAGGTAAGCTCAGGAAAATGCTTTCTACATACTTCAACAAGCATTTCATCCGGTTCAACAACATCTATTCTTTCTATACATTTATAATTGATAAGTTCTCTTGCAACTCCACCATCGGCTCCACCAATTATTAATACATTCTTTACATCAGGGTGGACTGCCATCGGAATATGGGTTACCATCTCATCATATATAAACTCGTCTTTTTCAGAAAATAGTATCTCTCCGTCTAATGCAAGAAATTTACCAAATTCATCTGAAACAAGCACATCAATCCTCTGACAGTCACTCTCCACCGAACACAATTGTTCTTCTATTCTCATTGAAAGCTTCACATTGCTTGTATGAAGCTCTGAAAACCACATCTCCATATTAAATAATCCTCATTTCCTGTATATACTTTCATATGGCTCTTCCACAATTATCTGTCTATACCAGAACCTTTAATTTATTAACGCTCTTGTCTTCTGTTCCCTGCATTGAACAGCCTTTTTCTTTAACATACAGAATATACTGTATAATCTCGTCTGTAATCATCTCTCCCGGTGCTAATATCGGAATTCCCGGAGGATAACACATAACAAATTCTCCTGATATTCTTCCCTCAGTCTTCTCAACCGGCATGGATTCCTTGGCAGAATAGAAAGCTTCCTGAGGTGATCTGGCTACTATTGGACTTATGAATTCTCCGCTTAACATTCCAGTACTGTCTTTTTTATATATTCTGGCTATATCTGCCAGAGCTCCGACAAGTCTTTCTATATCCTGTAATCTGTCTCCGATAGATATATAAGCAAGGATATTGCTTACATCTCCGAATTCTATCTGGATATCATATTCATCTCTTAACAGATCATATACTTCAATTCCAGCAAGTCCCAATCCAAGCGTATGAACTGACAATTTAGTGACATCATAATCATATACGCTTGTTCCATTAACAAGTTCTTTTCCATACGCATAGTATCCGCCTATTTCATTAATCTCCCTGCGTGCATATTCTGCCATATCCATTACCTTTGCAAATGACTCTTCACCCCTTAAGGCAAGATTTCTTCTTGAAATATCAAGACTGGCAAGCAAAAGATATGAACCACTTGTCGTCTGCGTAAGATTGATAATCTGTCTGACATAATCAGCATTAACACCTTTATTCGTAAGAAGTATCGAACTTTGTGTTAAAGAACCACCCGATTTGTGCATAGATACTGCCGCCATATCAGCCCCTGCTGCCATAGCAGAAACTGGTAATTGCGGCTGGAAATATAAATGTGTTCCGTGTGCCTCATCAGCTAACACTTTCATTCCGTGTTCGTGTGCCAGCTTCACTATTGAACATATATCAGAGCATATTCCATAATATGTAGGGTTATTTACAAGCACTGCAACCGCATCAGGATTTTCTTTTACAGCTTTTCGTACTGACTCCAGATTCATACCAAGTGAAATACCAAGCTGATGATTAACCTCCGGATTAACATATACAGGAATTGCACCGCATAACACTAAAGCATTAATGGCACTTTTATGCACATTCCTTGGAAGTATTATTTTATCTCCTCTCTTACAATTCGATAATATCATCGCCTGCACAGCAGATGTCGTTCCACCTACCATAAGAAATGCGTTCTCTGCACCAAATGCCCTGGCCGCTAATTCTTCTGCATCCCTTATAACTGATACCGGATGACACAGATTATCTAATGGCTTCATAGAATTAACATCTATTCCAACACATTTTTCTCCTAATAATTCCACTAATTCAGGATTGCCCCTTCCTCTTTTATGACCTGGAACATCAAATGGTACTACTCTTTTTCTTCTAAGCTTTTCCAGTGCTTCATATACTGGTGCTCTTGTCTGATCATTAGACATCTCCCTTACCTCACATACATTAAAAATAATTTCTTTAAGCACTGCCAGAAAATTTCCATAATTATGTAAAATCTTATAATTAAACTTCATAAACAGTGCAGTTTTTCTTAATCACACAAAGCTTCCTAAATTACACAAAAAGGTGGCAGTGCTTACACACTTACCACCTTATTAGTCATAATATAATATCAACATCATTACATTAAAATATATCTGTAACTATACAATATAATGTCATAATATATACGAAATCAGCGAATATATTTCATAGACGACTTGTCTATGTCATACAAATATGCGTCACTCTTTATTGACCGTTTCACAAGATGATGTGCTTGGCACAGATTATAAAGTAATCATCTTAAAAAACAGAGCTTAATGCTCAATCAATAATAATAATGTGGTTCTACCACACCGGCAACCGACCCGCCTGTCCGTTAGGCTTAACTTTATCCTGATATGCTGTATAACTACTGCACACCTAAGATACAAGTGGTCATATTTGTATGAAATCATATACTTCCTGACTCACACGAATAAATAATATCATATATTAATGTTATATGTCAATTATTATCTGACAATCTTTTGTCTATCTTTTATCTATTTATAATATTCCTACAGCTTTCTTAGCCAGCCTGTCGGCTTCCTCATTACCTTCAACACCTGAATGTCCCTTAACTTTAACAAAATTAATGGCTATCTTATCTTTTACTGACTGCATATAATCATAATAAGCTATAGTACCTTTCTTATTACGCTTCCACTCTCCAAGTGCCCACGCTCTTATTCCCATATAATCAAAATATATATCTACACTTTTAACGCCAAGTTCTATTGCTTTCTCTACTGCCGCCATACTTCCAAGAATTTCACCGGCTACATTACGCATTGAAGCCATTTCCGCATCGGAGAAAGATTTTGACATATGAAGTTCTTCGCCATTGTGAAACATTACGACGCCGTAGCCGAATTCCTTGGTGGCAATATTGTAGCTTCCGTCAACATAGGCAGTGGCGCAGGAAGAATCAGAAGCAATGCAACCATCCACGCAGGAAGAATCAGAGGCAATGCTGCCATCAACGTCAATAGGGATTCCTGAATTGGAAGAACTTTCAATGCCTAAAAAAGCAAGAGCTTCATCTTTAGTTTTAAAGCTTTTGAAAACTGCACCGGAATAGCCGTCAACGCTTTTCTTACATTCGTCCCACGTTTCAAAAATTCCGGGAGTCTTACCATTTTTTACAGCATAAAATTTTTTTGCCATAAAGAACCTCCTGTACATAAATCAAATAATTGCAAAATTATTTTGTTTATACTCCTGGCAGTCAAAAATTTGTACGCAAACACGTTGATTTTATCATTTTACGCGTTACTACAATCGGTGCATGAATTAGTGAAAAAAAGAGCCGCACAAATGCGACTCTCCTGATATCTTTAGTATATGTAGGAATTATAAAGCTACGTCACCAATAATTCCGTCGATTACGTAATAAGCTTTCATGTCTTCAGGCTTAATGTAGATAGAAACTGACTTCATATCCTTCTTACCATTCTTTGCTGTGTAATCAGCCTTTACAGCCTTTTCGATTGCAGCAGTATCAAATTCCATACCTGAGAACTGAACATAAATGTTGTTTTCAACTTTAGCAGCCTTAGCAGGTGCCTTTTTAGCAGTTGTAGCTGCTTTCTTAGTAGTTGTAG
>OIWN01001980.1_pt1 | contig 14658 bp, 16 predicted proteins | sample 1587591 | NCBI WGS metagenome assembly OIWN01 (sample SAMEA3888901, study PRJEB22519) | human gut metagenome | biome: human gut; feature: human-associated habitat; material: faeces | place: Denmark | collected 2010 | reverse complement strand
TGCGGACACAATACGAAAGTTAAAGATACAGGAACGGAAGCAACGCACATTTGTTGAACAGAAAACAACAGATTATAATGTAGATAACAAACAGGAAATCGCAACAGAAAGGGGACAGGACAATGGCAGCAATCACATACAGCAGACAGGGAGATTATCTCCTGCCGAATCTTACGATTCCAGAGGGCGAGGAAGTTCACCTTGGGAAGTACGCCTATCTAAGAAAACAATATCTGATGAAGAATCGGTACGGAATGTATCTGAACCTTCTGACAGCAGGAACCTTGAATCAGCATCTGCTTCAGACGGAGGAAGAAGCACAGATGAGAATGGAAACACTTATCCTGCAGATGGCAGAGAAAGAGGGAGTGACGGAGGAATTGAAGCGGAAAGATGCTATGCTTTGGGTACAACGGTGTAATAATATTAGAAACAGAGCAGAAGAAATTGTACTGAACGAAATGGTTTATATTTAGTATGGAGCAGTCAGCCGAAAGGCTGGCTGTTTTTCTTTTCCTAGCGACAGAAAATGATTGACAATGCTATAAGACTGTGGTAGTCTGAAAATAAGAACAGACTACTGTAGTCTTATAGGAGGCGAAACAAGTGACAGAGGAAAATATCAAACTTTTTGATTCGGAATTAAAGGTAATGGATGTTCTGTGGAAGGATGGTGACGTGCCAGCGAAATATGTTGCAGATACTTTAAACAGAGAAGTCGGCTGGAATAAAAACACAACGTATACATTGATTAAGCGGTGTATCAATAAAGGCGCGATTGAACGAACGGAACCGGGATTTATGTGCCATGCGCTTATAGCAAAAGAACAGGTACAGGATCTGGAAACAGATGAACTTATTGATAAGATATATGATGGATCTGTTGACAAGTTGTTTGCGGCACTTCTTGGCAGAAAAAAACTTTCTATGGAGCAGATTAAGAACCTGAAGCAGATCGTCAGTGAATTGGAATGAGGTGATGTATATGAGCCTGCTGCAAATGAGTTTTCTGGGAACGGTTATTATTTTACTTATTGTGGTATTAAGGGCTGTGCTTATCAACAGATTACCGAAGAAAACATTTTTGATTTTATGGTGGATTGCATTAATACGGTTATTAGTTCCATTTTCCATAAAATCAGTCACAAGTATTTATTCTCTGTTGCAGAGTATTTATTCTGATATAAACCCAGTGAGAACGGCGCAAACGACAACATTTTTACCCATTCATGGGAATATGCCTGAGATAGCAAATGGATTATCAGAGGCTATGGTACAGAGAACAGAATCCATTTCGATTTTGAGTGTAATATGGCTGGCAGGTCTGTTACTTTGTTTTGGATTTTTTGCGGTTTCCTATATAAAATGTTATCGGGAATTTCGATTTTCGCTGCCTGTTGAAAATGATATTTTGGAAGCATGGAAGGAAAAACATCCACTAAAAAGGAGTCTATCCATCCGGCAGACAGAAACCATAGCTGCACCACTTTCTTATGGTGTGATTCGCCCAGTTATTTTAATGCCGAAAAATACAGAATGGAAAAATATTTATCAGCTTCGTTATGTGTTGGAACATGAATATGTGCATATCAGACGGCTTGATATGCTTACAAAGTTGATAATGATTGCTGCAGTATGCATTCATTGGTTTAATCCTCTTGTGTGGGTAATGTATATTCTTTTTAACAGAGATTTGGAATTATCCTGTGACGAAACCGTAGTCCGTAGATTTGGAATGGATATAAAGTCGGTATATGCAACTGCTTTAATATCTATGGAAGAAAAAAAGAGCGGACTGACACCATTATGTAACAGTTTCAGTAAAAATGCGATTGAAGAGAGGATAAGAGCAATTATGAAGATAAAGAAGACATCTAAGTTTGCAGTAATTATAAGTGCAGTATTGGTAATTTGCGTGACAGGTGGATTTGCAACTTCCGCATCATCCTTGGAGAAAAAGACAGAGACAGCGCAAGAAAACGGTGAAACAACAGTTGCTTTAAACGAAGTGAATATCCGGGAAGATGAATCACTTTCAAGTTCGGATGTGGAATGGTGGACAGCAGAAGAGTATGCGAAATGGCTGGACGAGGAAAAAGAAGTTCTGCAGTCTATGATTGGTGAAAAAGCTTATACAGGCGGCGACGGATGGTTTGTATGGACACAGGAAAAGGTAGATGAGACGATTGCACTTTATGAGGATAATCTTCAAAAAATAAAAGATGGGATGAAGTTGTCGAAATCATCTGATGATGCAGTGGGAATTACAATGGCATATTCTCCGGAAAATATAGAATATGCGAAGCAGGAAGCAGAAACGGTCACCGAAAATAAAGACAGTAATGAAAATGTATTCAGCGAAGAACAGCTTTCTGAATATGCAAAAGCGGGAATAACTTACCAGAAAGAAACAGGATTTCTGATGTATGATGGAAAGACCATTGGATATTTCCGGGATGAGTTTAAGCCGGGTACTTATACAATAAGTTCCAAACGTGGAGGTACGCTTCGAGTTGAAGTGCAAAGGGAAAACTATGGCACCATCACAGACGTAAAGGCAGAACCGTTATCAGATGATTTTTGGTCAGAACCGGCGGCATTGGTTGAAAGTTCCGGCGGAGAAGCTGTAACTGCAGATGAAATGAAAGGATCTGTTTTTGAAGAAGGAGGAAGTGAGAACATAGCGGCTGATGACATGGGCGAATATAGCAGTGAAGAGGGAAAAGGTCTTAATATTGCTGTTCCACAGGAGTATGCTGATTATGGAGTATCCTGTGATGCTCAAGGAAACTGGGTTTATAATGGTAAGATTATAGCAGATTTATATGATGAGGGAAGGGGAATCTTTTCTAACAGCAACGGCACTATGTACATTGAAGTAACGAGAGACAAAAGTGGAAAGATTAGCAGCTTTCAAAAAGTAAGCAAAAATAGAATGCAGGAATTATTTACTGAATTTAATCCGGAAACGGAAACATTTGCGGAATATAATTCAGAGGCGAAGCATTAAGTTAGTGCTAAATGAAACGAGGATGATTAAGTGGGAAAAATATTGCTGGTATCATTCGAGGGAGATGAGGAAGAGTTGGTAAATTCTGTTATTTCCGTGTTAGATTCCGGCAGAGAAAAATTCCTTTTTCAGGAAATACAACTTCAATCGAAAATAAGGCATAAGGGTATAGCGATTGATTTGAAACGGAGGGAAGTTGTTCGTGATAATAGAAAAATAGAATTAACTTACACCGAGTTTGAAATCCTGCAGTTATTAGCACAAAATCCAGGAAGGGTATTTAGTAAGGAGCAGATTTATGATGTAGTCTGGAAAGAAGCCTATTCTGGCGATTACAATATTGTCATGAGTCATATCAGCCATATTCGTGAGAAGATAGAAGATGATCCGGGCAACCCGGTATATATTCAAACCGTCTGGGGTGTAGGATACAAGTTTAATGAGAGGGCAGGCAGCGAGTAAATTCGCTGCCTTTCCTTTACAGGGATGGATTCAGATTTCGCTGAGTTTCAAGATAATATTGCTCTGCTGATACAGCCAGTCAGTGAATTCCGTTGGCTTGGTTGTTCCTGCCTTTACAGCTTTCTTACGCCGCAGAGCTTCTTTCTTAAAAAGGTCAAACGCAGTTTTCATTTCTTCCAGACGTTCAATCGGAAAATCAGCAGTTTTTTTGGATTTATTGATTTTATTACGCCAATTCTGGCATTCATTTTTATAAAGCAAATCATAGTTATTTTCTCTGGCTCGTTCATCAAATTCCCTTTTATTTTGAAGTGCCTGTGCTTTACGGCACTTATCACTGCATAGTTCATAACGCTGGTTTTTTGCCAGAAAATATTTTCCACAGACTTTGCACTGACGGAAACAAAGGCCCCAGTCATTCAGCCGATTCAAGTAATAAGTGATAAGCGGATAAAAAGAGCTGTAGGCAGCTACGCATTCTGTTCTGCGCCTATTATCCGGAAACCAAAGTTCAAGTCGAGTGATTTCAGCAGGAGTGTTGCGGAAATAAAGACTGCCAGTATGAAAACGTTCTGGTTTTCCGGTATCAGAATTAAAATTCATGACATTTTCTGTTTGGAATGCCTGAGTCAAAATTTGGATTTTTTCTATAAAACGATCACAGGCAGTATTACGGTCACGATATTCCCTTGTAACAAGATATTCATTCCAAATACGGAATGTAGCATACATTCTCACCGGATCACCGGTGAGATATTTTTTTGCCAGAAAATCACCAGCAGTCTGTTCCAGTGCAGGCTGTTTCCAACGGTTAGTGTGCAATGCATCACGTAGGGGAGCAAGTCCATATATATTCCAGTTCTTTTCTTTATCATATTCAAAATCTATCAGAAAACGTCCTAGAGGACGTGTTATATCATATATGACATCGTTATCTTTATTTCCGTCCAGTCGAAAACGGATTTGCTGTTCTGTTCCGATTAAAATTCGCTCCTTCATTTTGTCTCTATCCAGTGCCAGAACGAAGAGGATGCGGTCATAGCAAGGCTCTTGCCTTATAAATTGATAAGCCATTTCTATTTACTCCTGCCTTATATGGTAATTTTAAAAACTATAATATTAGTTACATTTATGGTATCGCGGAAATATTGAAAAGTCAAGATAAGATTGATATGATGCGGATGCGTGGTAATTTTGTACTATGCAGTATGTTTTGACAACTTTATAACCGTCTAACCTGAGATAAACCGCCATGACCTTCGATAAAAGAAGCGAGCGCATCCGAATGGATGACGTGTTGTATGCCTTGATAGCAGTATGACTTAGGAAACAGGAAAGATAAAACGGCAACGAAAAGCTAAAAAAATGAAATCAAAAATGGAGGAACAACATGAGTGAAAATAAGAGATTAAACAATTATGATGAGCTGCCTCTTGTACTGGATGTGGTTGATATTCAGCGGATTATGGGGATTTCCAGAGTAACGGCTTATGAACTGGTTCATACACCCGGTTTTCCGGCATTTCGAAGCGGCAGACTGATTAAGGTTAGTAAAATTGCTTTTTTCGAATGGATGGCAAAGGGGAATGGAAGGGTGCCGGAGAATAGTAACTAAATCTGGAGCAGAGCGGAGAGCGAAGTCTTTTGTGCAGGTTAAGGGCGGCAGCCATTGCCCAGTGAGTTGATGCGTGCGTCTACTCGTACTGGGTATTACCTGACGCAAATTCACGCAGGTTTGCAGCTTCGCTGCCTTATTTAATTTGGAAAAACGTGAAAAAGGAGGGCAAGAAAATTATTGAAAGCAACAAGACACAATGGACGCTCCGGGAAAAATGGCACTTATAATCCCAGGCATAATGATCGCCGTTTCGACTTGGAAAACAGTGAACATATTGATGCTGGAAGAGTCAGAGAAAATATTTACTGGGACTGTTACCGTGGCTATACCACAATGCAGAACAGGGAAGAAGATTCTCAGGATATCAGTTTTGAGAAAATTGAATGTACTTTTTATCAGGAACATTATGGAAAATATATAGAAGCGCAGAATGAAAGAAATGCAAGAACCCGTCATACAGAGCGTAACCGATCTGTGGAAGATTTACTAAAGAACAATAAAACCTGTCCAGAGGAAACTATTTTTCAAATAGGAACAGTAGAAGAATCTGTTTCCTATGAAATATTACTTGCGGTCGTACAGGACTTTACAAAGCAGTTCACAAATCGGTTCGGTTCTCATGTCCATATTCTGGACTGGGCACTGCATTTGGACGAAGGAACGCCGCACATTCATGAACGTCATGTTTTTGATTGTGAGAATAAGTACGGGGAAATCTGTCCCCAGCAGGAAAAAGCACTGGAAGAATTAGGGATTGCACTTCCAAAACCGGATAAACCTAAAGGCCGCAATAATAATCGAAAGCAGACTTTTGATGCTATTTGCCGGACAATGCTTTTTGATATAACTCGAAAATACGGGTTGCATCTGGAAGAAGAACCGTCTTATGGAGGGCGAGATTATCTTGAAAAGCAGGATTATATCCTGTTTAAGCAAAAGGAACAGATGAAAAATCAGACAGAAATACTGGATACACTTACTTTGAAAATTGAAGAAGTAGAAGCTTTGATCGATGAAGTTTCAGATATTGCTTACGACAAAGCTGTGGAGGTTGTGACGGATGAGGTCAGAGTGGAAACCCATAAAGAAGACATTCGTCTGGTAGAACAGTCAAAGGCGTGGGTGCTTTCCCCTGAGCGCAAGGCTTCCCAAAAAGAAAGAACTTATGCTGTAAGTCGATTGGACGGAGTAATTACCAAAATTACAAAAGCTATGCAGACAGCAGTTAAAACAATCCAGACCACGCTGATAAAACCGGAAGTCAAAAAGGTGAATACCGAACAGATTAAGAAAAAAGCCAGAAGTTCCATTCTGGATAGGCTGGCAAAAGCAAAAATTACTGCGGAACAGGAGAACCGAGAGCGATGGGAACACGAAGGAAGAACTAAATTGGGAAGGAACGATATGGAGTTGTGATGTAAAGAAAAGAGGAAAAGGATGAATATATTTGAAGCAGTTAAACAGTCTGTGACTACCCGGCAGGCTGCAGAAAGCTATGGAATACGGGTAAACAAGAATGGAATGGCGGTCTGTCCATTTCACCGTGACAAGAATCCAAGCATGAAAGTGGACAGGCGTTTTCATTGTTTCGGATGTCAGGCAGATGGGGATGTGATTGATTTTACGGCACACTTGTACAATTTAAAACCAAAAGAGGCGGCAGAGAAATTGGCAAGAGATTTTTCTATACATTATGAGAACATGGGGCACAGCCCGCCACAGAGAAAACAAATCAAACGACAGCTAACACAGGAACAGAGGTATCTGCAGGCAGAAAATAGATATTTCCGTGCACTGGCAGATTACCTGCATTTGTTGAAACAGTGGAAAGAAGAGTGTGCTCCGAAACAGGTGGAAGATGTCTGGCATCCGCTGTTTATGGAGGCATTGGAAAAAATATCAGAAACAGAGTACCTGTTGGATACATTATTATCAGGCACATTAGAAGAACGAGTTGCCGTAGTGGTGGCTCATGGGAAGGAGGTGACAGCGATTGAACAGAGAATTTCAGACTTTATCACCACAGACACGACAGGAATTGTGCGAAGTAATGGATATAATGGAAACGGAGTTGACAGTAGAGGAAATCAGAGAACAACTGGAAATGACACAGAAGGGTGCTGTGAAAAACAATCGGCATAACTGTAAGCTAATTTTAGAACATGATCCTCTGTTAAAAGATGTATTCCGGCACAATATTTTGACTGAGCAGACAGACATTGTAAAACCCGTGTGGTGGGAACGGATAAGCCCGGCATTCACAGATATGGATTTGAACTATATTATGCTTTATTTGGAAGAGACTTACGGTTTGACGATGGATAAGATTGTGCAGAAAAGTATTGTCCATCAGGCAGATCGGAACAAATATCACCCTGTCCGGGATTATTTGAACAGTCTGCAATGGGATGGGCAGGAACGTATCCGCTATGTGCTGCATCATTTTCTTGGTGCACCTGTGGATGAGTTGACCTATGAAAGTATGAAAATGTTTTTGCTGGGAGCTATTGCCCGTGCGTTCCGCCCCGGAATTAAGTTTGAATATATGCTCTGTCTGGTCGGGGGTCAGGGCGTGGGAAAATCTACATTTTTTCGTTTCATGGCAGTAAAGGATGACTGGTTCACTGATGACATTGGCAAGCTGGATTCAGAAAAAGTTTATTGTCAGCTTCGCGGTCACTGGATGATTGAAATGTCTGAAATGGTTGCAACGGCACGTTCCAAGAGTATTGAGGAAACAAAGAGCTTTCTGAGCAGGCAGAAAGAGACTTATCGGGATTCTTATGCAGTATATGCTCTTGATCGTCCGAGACAATGTGTATTTGGAGGAACATCCAATATTAAGCGATTCCTGCCGTTTGACCGTACCGGAAATCGAAGATTCGTTCCGGTTCAGACGAACCGGGCAGAGATGGAGGTTCATATCCTCGAAAATGAGAAGGAATCCAGACAGTATATTGATCAGGTGTGGGCGGAAGCAATGATGTTGTACCGTAATGGGAATTTTAAACTGGCGTTTTCAAAGGAAACAGAAACACAGCTTGATAAACTGCGGCAGGAGTTCATGGCGGATGATACGGAAGCCGGAATGATACAGGCATGGCTGGATGAACATGAAGACAGAAAAGTCTGTTCATTGATGCTTTTTAAAGAGGCACTGGACAATCCTTATGTAAAGCCGAAGAAGGCGGAGACAGACCGCATCTGTGAAATCATGAATACAAGCATTGTGGGTTGGAAACAGGGGACGATGACAAGATTCAAGGATTACGGTACACAGCGTTCGTGGGTATGTGTAAACGAAAACTGTAAACGAGACGCAAAAGACTTAAAAAATGAAAATGACTGGCATCCGGTTACTGAGGAGGAAGCCCGGCAGATGGAGTTATCCTTCCAGTAAAATGCCAGTCAGGTTTACGGTAGTTGGCGTGTTGTTTACGCTTTTATCTATGGTTATTGCTTTGAGTTGTAGAATTTGTAAACAGTAAACAGATATATAAGAGTAATTTGGTATTGAGGAAAGAAAACTGAAAAAACAAAAAGAATTAGATTTTTTGGAGTTTGTTTACAGCGGTGGTTTACAACAGGGATGCCCCTTTGACTGGCATCTATTTAAGTTGAACAGGAATGGCATTTGGCAGGACTATTTCAAAAAACATTTTCATAGTTATGGACAAGGATATACGGGAGGAGGTGGGAATTCCGCTATGAAAAAGAGAAAACTTAATTATCGATTCCATAATCCAAACACTGCGGAAGTAACCGCCGACTATCTGTTAAAGATATTGATTGAAGCAAATGCAAGTAAGGTGGAACAGGCAATACAAGAAGCAGCGGATGAGCTTCCCGAGCAGATGAATGGTACAGAAGGGCACTCTACATAGAAATGTAGGGTGTCTATTTTTGATTTTTACAAAATATAGAATAAAATTTGAGAAAAAATCTCAAATATAGTTTACAAAAATAGAAAAAGGGATATAATAGAGATATGAGTAGGAGGTAGATATCATGTTATGTCAATTTACAGTCAAAAATTTTAAGAGCATAAGGGACGAAATGACTTTCGATATGCAGGCAACTGCAATATCTGAACATGAAGACAGAATAATTGAAGATAAAGATGGAGAATTGTATTTGCCGGTATCTGCCATTTACGGTCCAAATGGTGGAGGCAAGTCAAATGTTTTAGAATCACTTCACATATTAGCGGCAAAGGTATTGCGTCCTCTGTATGCAACGGGTGACAGCAGCAATCATCCGTTTCAGATGAAACGGTTGGTAATTGAACCTTTTGCATTTGGTGAAGAAAAAGAAAATCCTACAGAGTTTGAACTTTTCTTTCGTACAGAACTTGCGGAATATCGTTACATCTTAACAGTAAAAAAAGATATTGTTATGTATGAAAGACTGGATAGAGTAAAACTTGATACAGGAAGAAAATCTGCATTATTTGAACGGAGTAATGAGGAAATTGAACTGAAAGGTGTTTTTGCTAAATTTAGGATCAGTGATGATCTTTCAGAAACATTACCATTACTATCCTATCTGGGAATTACCTATAAGAAAAATGAAGTTGTGAAAGATGTTCTTGATTGGTTCGAGTCGGGTATTGATTTCCTTAACTATGGTAATCCGATTCAGGAGCTGCGTATGGCAGTTGCTAATTCAGAAGAAGTAAAGCATCTGGTACTTGAAATGATTCAGGAGATGGACCTGGATATTGTGGATTTCCGAGTGGAAGAAAAAGAAAATGACAGGATAGATGTGTTTACAATACACAAAGTGGGTGAATATGAAACGGAATTGAATTTGTCAGAAGAATCCAGTGGTACAAAGAAGTTGTTCGGGTTACTACCGTTTATTGCAGCGAGTTTATTGGATGGAACTACGTTAGTGATAGATGAACTGGACGCAAAATTGCACCCTGTATTGTTGAGACATATCATTATGCTTTTTAATGACATGACAATTAATCGTAAGGGAGCGCAGTTAATCTTTACTTCGCATGATTTGTCTACAATGAATAATGACGTATTTCGTAGAGATGAAATATGGTTTGTGGCAAAAGGAAACAGCCAGAATTCTAAATTGTATTCTTTAGTGGAGTTTAAGAATGATAAGGGTGAATCTGTTCGTAAAGACGCAAAATTTGATAAGCAGTATCTTGAAGGCAAGTATGGTGCTGATCCATACCTCAGAAAAATTATAGATTGGGGGAAGGTTAATGCCTAAGAAAGCCGGAATGGAAGCATGGAAGAAAAAGCGCCGTCAGGAATATCTGGAAAAACGAGAATATCGGTATTATATTTTCTGTGAAGGTCAACAGACGGAACCGCTTTATTTTGAAGGATTTAAGCGGTTGATAGAGGATAATCCTATCTATCGTGATATGGTTTTGATCGAGATTGAACCATGCCAGGCTGAGACAATGCGTGTGATCGGTATGGCAGAGCACTATGTCAAAAAGAACAAGATTCAAAAGGGACAGATATGGTGTGTTTACGATAAGGACAGTTTTCCGGCAAGTGATTTTAATGGCGTTGCAGACCGTGCAGAACGTTTAAATCAGGAAAATCCAGAATTACAGTACCATGCGGCTTGGAGTAACGAATGTATTGAATTCTGGTTTTTGCTGCATTTTGCATATTATACATCAAATAATCACCGGACAGAGTATATTCGTTTCTTGAATGACAAATTCCGGGAACTGGGATTGGGAAAGTATCAGAAAAATATGAAAAATATTTTTGATATTTTGATGAAAGAAGGTAGTCCGAAGCTGGCGATACGGTATGCAAAGCGTATCATAAAAGAAGGACAAGGCAGAACGCCGACGGAGATAGCACCGGGAACGAAAGTGTATGAGTTGGTGGAGGAGCTTGTGAAGTATTTACCAGAGGAAACTAAAGGTAGATTTATTTAAGAAAGGCGTAAATATGAAATTTACAGAGAATCAATTAAAATTATATGCAGCACCATTAAGTGAAACTGAGAACCAGAAATGCCTTAATGCAATAGGGATGGTTCGTGATGCTTTGAAAAATTTAGGTTTTACTGATGATGGAAAAGATATTCGGAAAATGTATGATGATACATATGCTTATTCTTTAGAAATGAGAAGCAATGTAGGGGCAAGAAAAGTACGCTTGTTTATTCAAGGCTCATATGCCAATAATACAAACGTGAGAACCCAAAGCGATGTCGATATTGCAGTCGTGCAGGAAGAGGTATTTACAACGGAATATAGATCGGCATCAAGTGCGTATCCGCAATCGGATAAAGATTACAATTTTAGCACAGCAGTACCTGCCGCAAAATCATTTAAGGATGAAGTACAAGAATGTTTGGAAAAGAAATTTGGCACAGATGTTGAAAGAAAAAATAAATCAATTAAGGTACATGGAAATACTTATCGTAAAGATGCTGATTCCGTTCCGTGTCGTCGATATCGAGATTATAGAAATGATTATAGGAAAGATGTAAGTAATTACATACCGGGTGTTGTAATAATCCCTGATCGTGGGAGTCAAATTATTAATTATCCTGAACAGCACATTGCAAATGGACGTAAAAAGAATAATGACACAAACAGATATTATAAAAAGATGGTTCGCATCATTAAAAAAATGAGATATCTTATGTGCGATTGTGGATATACAGAAGCAGAACAAGTTTCTTCATTTGGCTTAGAATCATTGTTGTGGAACTTACCTGATTCTTTGTTTATGAAGTACAGCACATATCGATACGAATTTGGAGAGATTGTTGAATATCTATATAATCATAAAGAAGAAGTTAGCTCTTATAAAGAAGCAAATGGTATTAAATCATTGTGCCCTACAATGACGGCTGTTACAGATTATAAGAACTTTATTGACAGGCTATTCAAGTTTTACGAATATGATATTTAGGAGGATGTATGGCTGAAAGTTATAGTAAGTTTACGAGCAAATCAATATGGCTTACGATAGCGATGTTCTGTTTAAGGTGCTTTTTGTCAGGAACTAAAATAATAGCAGAATTTTCAATCTATGATCTTTATGGCTATGCAGGAGAAGCCATCGCTTTTTCTGCTTTTGTAATGCTTGTCTACGAAAAATGGTTATGGAGATATAACCCGCTTGAAGAAACACCTGTTTTAAAGAAAAAATATAGAGGGACACTTCTTTCAACATATGATGGAATAGAAAGAGATGCAACTCTTGAGATTAAACAGACATTGTTATCCATAAATGTCATTTTTATAACCGGAGAAAGTAGAAGTAAGTCTATTTCTTCATCGATAGAAAAAATACAGGAAGAATGGCAACTTACATATTGTTATTTAAATGTACCACAGGCTAATGTGAGAGATAGAAGTGCAATACACTATGGGACGGCATTACTTTGTATAGAAGATCCAGAGGAAATTAAAGGACAGTATTTTACAGATCGTAAAACAACTGGTGATATGCATTTTGTTCCAGAATAATATTTGCTGAGGATTATTGGATTAGATTCGATAATCCTCAGTTTTTTGTTTACAATCAACTGTTATGTGATATAATAAAGTTGTAACGGAACGACTTTGTTATAACAGAAAGGTACTAGATATGAATATAGCAGCTTACTGCCGTGTCTCCACTGATAAAGCCGACCAGCTCAACAGTCTGGAAGCTCAAAAGCAATTTTTCTCTGAGTACACCCAGCGTACTGGTGACAACTTAGTTAGATTATATGCAGATGAGGGTATTTCAGGCACGAAAATAAAAAATCGAAAAGAATTTTTACGCATGATGGCTGATGCTGAACATGGACTATTTGATATGGTAGTAGTAAAGGACATCTCTCGCTTTGCCAGAAATACCGTTGACCTTTTACAGAATGTCCGAAAGCTGAAATCATTAGGTATTGAGACTCAGTTCCTGACAGCCAACATGACCAGCATGGGAAACAGTGAATTTGTTCTGACAATCTTCGGTGCACTGGCACAGGAAGAAAGTGCAAATACTTCAAAACGTGTGAAATTCGGTAAAAAAATGAATGCTGAAAAAGGACGAGTTCCAAATATTGTGTACGGGTACGATAAAACCATCGGAGATTATTTTAATTTGACAATCAACGAGGAAGAAGCTGCTGTTATCAGGCAGATTTATAAATGGTATATCGAAGAAGGATATGGTGCCGCCAAGATTGCAAACATGCTGAATGCGAAAGGCATCCGAACAAAGCGTAATTGTCAGTGGAGCCAGAATGCGACGTGCCGGATTTTAACGAATGAACTTTATACTGGGAAAATTATCAACGGCAAGCAGGAAGTAGCTGACTTCTTGACTGGACAGAGAACGGAAAAAGATGAAACGGAGTGGATGATAACAGAACGTCCGGAACTGCGGATTATCGAGCCGGAAATGTATGAAAAGGCACAGGAGATTTTGAAATCCAGAAGCAAAACTTTTAAATTAACGAAGGAACGGCAGAGCAATAAATATTTGTTTTCTACTTTAATCAAATGTAAGGAGTGTGGCTGGTCTTTCCGACGAACTGTTCGTACCTATAAGAATACTTATATTCGCTGGGTATGTTCCGGTCATAATGGACGTGGGGCGGATAGCTGCCCGAATGCTCAGACAGTGGACGAGGAAGAACTGATTGAAGTTTTATCCGAATACTTTTCCGGACTGTTGAAAGCAAAGAAAAATGTAATTCGTCATGTGACAAGCGAATTCCAGAGGGTTTACAAAGCCAAGGATGAAAACCTGGATTACGAAAAGGAATTGAATACACAGCTTCACAAGCTTCAAAAAATGCGTCAGAAATACATGGATATGTACACTGATGATCTCATTAGCCGTGAGGAACTGAATGAGAAAATTGGCGGTACAAAACAGGAAGTCGAGCGTCTGGAGAATGAGCTGAAAATGGTTTCTTATCACCTGACAAAAGGAGAACAACTGGAAACAATCTTGAATCGCACGTTCAAAGAGATTGAAGATATTTCAGATGTACACCAGATGACCAATGCGCAGCTCAAACGCATTATCCAGAAAATTGAAGTGGACAAGGATGGTAATGTAGATATTTACTTACGCATCTTTGGAGATTTAGGCTTAGACGAAACCGTTCTAATTAACGACAACCAAACATAAGGACTGCACTGACCGTCTCAGTCAGCTCAATCCGGGACTGGCATATGAAGTGAGACAGGTTCTGGATGTGAACAAGCAGGAGCGGCATATCAGAGGTGGGCTCGCTACAAGAGAAAAATATTTACATCAGCATTAGAGCGTAAAAGAAGCTGCTGTCGGATATGACAGTAGCTTTTTTCAGGTGTTTTTTGTATAATAAAATGCTGTAAAGGCTTTGCAAAAACATAAGGGAGGATAAGAAGATGGCATTAATGGAAGTGAACTTCTTTTCAAAAGCACTGATGCGTCCGGTAACGATGAATGTAATCCTGCCGGCTGATAAAGTGTTTTTTGGAGAAGAAACAGAAGAAGAGAACAAATACTAAAAGCAGGGTAAAAAAGAGTCTGCTTGCAGCAACGACATTTCTTTGCCTGACAACACCTTTGCTCCAGACACAGAC
>OIWN01001979.1_pt1 | contig 14661 bp, 9 predicted proteins | sample 1587591 | NCBI WGS metagenome assembly OIWN01 (sample SAMEA3888901, study PRJEB22519) | human gut metagenome | biome: human gut; feature: human-associated habitat; material: faeces | place: Denmark | collected 2010 | reverse complement strand
CAATACTTATTTCAAACGGAGTGCAAAATAAGCACTTTTATTTGTATAAAACAAGGATTTTAGCAAATAATTCTGCTTTTATTGCTCATTTTCTTCGTTTTGGAACAAATTTCGAAGTAATCGCAGTGCATTTTGAGTAGCATTGGCTATATTTTTATTTCTTCCTTCGTCTCCTTCTATTTTAAGTGTAATCACTTTGTCTTTACATCCGGCAGCAATCCAAATGGTGCCAACCGGCTTGTCGGGAGTGCCTCCTGTTGGGCCGGCAATACCTGAAGTGGCAATTGCGCAGTCGGAATTCATCGATTTCATCGCGCCTTTTACCATTTCGATAACGGTTTCTTCGCTTACTGCTCCGTAAGTCTCCAATGTTTCATGGCTCACACCTAATAAATTCTCTTTTACTTCGTTGGAATAGGCAATAATTCCACCTTTGAAGAAGTGTGATGTTCCGGCTACGGCTGTAATTGCGGCTGCCACATTTCCTGCCGTGCAGCTCTCGGCGGTAGCAAGTGTCAGGTTCTCTTTCCAAAACAACTCGCTGATCTCTTTGCTTAAAAATTTACCTTCTACTGACATTTCGATTTCTTTTAAAATAAATACTAAATTGTTACCCGTGAATATGCGGGTTTGTCAATGGTGCAAAAATCTTTGTCCAAATACTTATAATAACCGGTAATGGCAATCATTGCTGCATTGTCGGTTGTGTAACTGAATTTCGGAATATATATGTTCCATCCATATTTGGCGGCATGTTCATGGAATGAATTACGCAAACCGTTGTTGGCTGATACTCCTCCGGCTACAGCTATTTCGTTTATCTTGAGCGCTTTGGCTACTTTTCTCAGTTTATCCATCAGAATATCTACAATAGTTGCTTCCAGTGAAGCAGCCAAATCATTTTTATGATGCTCAATAAAGTTAGGATCTTCTTTCAGCCAGTCACGTAAAGAGTAGAGAAAAGAGGTCTTCAGTCCACTGAAACTGTAATTGTAATCAGGAATATGAGGCTTACTGAATGTAAATGCCTTCGGATTTCCTTGGCGGGCCAGTTTATCAATGATGGGCCCCCCGGGATAGCCTAATCCCATTACCTTAGAACATTTGTCAATGGCTTCTCCGGCAGCATCGTCAATGGTTTGACCCAAAACTTCCATGTCATTATAGGCTTTTACCAAAATAATTTGTGAATTGCCACCCGATACCAGAAGACATAAAAATGGAAACTTAGGTTGATTTGTATCTTCTTCTGTTTCTTTAATGAAATGAGCTAACACATGAGCTTGCAGATGATTAACGTCAATCATGGGAATATTTAAAGAGCGAGCAAACCCTTTGGCAAAAGAGACACCTACCAATAAAGATCCCATTAATCCAGGCCCGCGCGTAAAAGCTACTGCACTCAATTCTTCTTTAGTAACTCCTGCCCTTTTCAAGGCTTCATGTACTACAGGTACAATATTTTGCTGATGTGCTCTTGATGCCAATTCCGGCACGACACCTCCATATGCTTCATGAACAGCTTGGCTGGACACTACATTCGACAACAAGACGCCATTTCTGATTACAGCAGCAGAAGTGTCGTCGCAAGAAGATTCTATACCTAATATAATTGTATCCATAATCTATACCTTATTATATATATATTAATGTGTAAGGATTTCAAGTCCGTTTTCCGTCATAAGAAATGTATGTTCCCATTGTGCAGAAGGAAGTTCGTCTTCCGTAACTACTGTCCATCCATCTTCTTCATCTATAAATACTTCCCAAGTCCCGGCATTAATCATAGGTTCGATAGTAAAGACCATGCCCGGTACTAATAACATGCCTGTCCCCTTTTTCCCAAAGTGCTCTACGTCAGGCTCTTCGTGGAATTCCACTCCTACACCATGTCCGCAGAGGTCACGCACAACAGAAAAGCCATTTTTTTTGGCATGTTTCTCTATCGCATGACCTATATCGCCTATAAATCCAAAAGGTTTGGCTGCTTCCATGCCGATTTCCAAGCACTCTCTGGCCACTTGCACTAATTTTTCTTTTTTAGGAGTAGTCTTTCCAATAATAAACATACGTGAGGCATCGGCATAATAACCATCCAAAATAGTGGTGCAGTCCACATTTATAATATCCCCTTCTTCCAAAATATCAAATTCATTAGGAATGCCATGACATACCACTTCATTAATAGAGGTACAACAGCTTTTGGGAAAACCTTCATAACCTAATGTAGCGGGAATACCACCGTGTGATATGGTGTAATCATACACCAACTTATCAATTTCGAGAGTGCTCATACCGGCATGAATTTCTTTTTCTACTAAATCTAGAACTCCGGTATTAATGATTCCGCTTCGGCGTATGCCTTCTATTTGCTCAGGCGTTTTGATCAGTTCTCTTGTGGGAACCAAATGTCCTCTATCCTGATAATAAAGAACCTTTCTATCTAAATCTGTGATTTCCATTCCTTTAGGAACTCTCCAGTTTATTTTATTCCTTTTCATTTATTTTGTTTATAATCTGGTAAACGCTTGTTATTGACTGACAAAGATAATATTTATTTGTTTATTATATAACAGTCTATGAGATAAAAGTTTAATTCGCTTTGAAAAGATATGTGGAAATGGGGCCATCTGAATAAGAAGAAAGGCGTATGCCTAGCATTCCACCACCCGATACACATTCCCCTTGGCGGTATGCACCCGCTCGCCCAACTGGGGTAGAATGCGGCTCAGGCTGTATGCCGTCATACCCCTCATGGCCGAGGGATGGGCGGACTTCATCCGCTCGAACAACTGGGTGGCGGAAAGGGTCAGCACCTTCTGAGGATGGTCCTCTTCCGTGGCAAAGCGGAAGCAGAGGCGGAACACCTCCTCTTCGGGTACATGCTTGTAGAACAGGGCGTTATGACGCTGTATGGTTTGTTCCTCTTCCTTGTTAAACCAGCTTCGTTCGCCGGACAGAAGCTCCGCCTTGAGTTGGGCGTACAGTTGCTCATGCTCTACGGAGGTGGTGCAGTCTATGGCGTGCTCCAGACTGACACAGAGGAAACGGCGCGAGCCGGTACGGTCCACCAACAAATCTTCCCGGTTGCTGGTGCCGATGAACGAGGCGATGCGGGGAAGTGCCGAAGCACTGCGTTTGTAGGCCTTGCGGATATTCAGTGCGGAAGCCTGCATCAAGTTCTTTAGAAGGGGCATTTTGGATACACCCAACTTGTCGAATTCATCCAGGTTGATCAGGCCGTAGGCGGCTAACCTGGCTTCGGCGGATGCCGGGGAGCCGAGGTCGTAACTCTCTGTATAGTAGGCTTTCAGCGCATCGGGTATCAGCAGGCGGCAGAACGTACTTTTCCCCAGTCCCTGACGACTGCTCACCAGTAGGGGTGCCACGCTGTTGGCGCGGTTGGTATCCGGCCGGAACTGCATCCATTGGGCGGAGAGTCCCAGCATCCAGCGGTGGAAACCGTTTACCCATACCGGATCATCGGACACCCTGCGGGCGAGTGCCGACACCCGGTCAGTGCCGTCCCATTCGGGAAGCCGCTCAAAGTAGGCGGTAAAGGGATGGTATTCGCTGATGCGGCGCGAGCGCACAAAGCGTTGGATGTCTCTGTCCCAGCAGTCTATGCCCGCTTCGATGGCCTCCAGACTGAGCGAGTTCATCCAGCGTTCCTCTACCTTGGCGTAGCGCAAGTGGTCATCGGAAATGCCGTTTTCCACGCCCGCCACCTCGGTCTCCTCAGTCAGCACGTTGAATCGGAAGCGGTAGCGGGAGGTAAGGAAAGCGGTCACTTCCTGCATCAAGGAACGTGATTTCGCCTTCCCAACAGTTTCTTCCGGAGATATTGGCGCGGCTTCCTTTTCAGTATCTTTCGAGGATTTCAGTCCGACTTCCTTTCGGGAGTCTTCCAAAGATATCGGTTGGGCTTCCTTTTTAATGTCTTTCGAGTGTATGGGATTCATAACCTCCCGAACACTTTCCAATTGTACAGACTCCTCCTCTGTTTCTTCCGTTAAGGCAGCCAGACATCCGGAAAAACCGTCTCTGCTTTCCAACAAATTTCCCTCGCCGTTTTCAGCAAGAAGAACCTGTGACTTGTCCACTTCTTTCACTCCATCTTCATCGGAAACGATGTAGTGGTAACTGCCCGCCAGCGCATTTCCGTCGGTGCGCGGAGTCCAGTCCAGCACCAGAGCCACCCGGCCTTCGCGGATATCTACAGCCAGATGTACACCGGGCATGGTCCGACAAAGCGGCATCAGTCCGTTGAGGGCGGATACGAGGTCACGGCGTGGCGTTCCGTCGGAGGGAACAGGGCCGGACAGGAATTTGCTTCCGAAGAAGACTGTTTTGAGAGTGGCGAATACATTCATGAGCACTTTTTTTAGATTTGACGAACTACAAATATACAACATAAAAAAGCCTTTGTCAAGAGGGAAGACAAACTAATCCAATCCCGGCTCAGAATATGACGGAGCCTGACACAATGACATATATACGTATAGGCTCATGCATACGTACGTGTAGCCCGATGCGTATATACGTGTGGGCTTATGCCACCGTATGTATTGACCGATGCGTGCCTACGTACACATTTAAAAATATACAGCTCACGCTGAGTGCTGCAAAAAGACCTTGATGTTTTTAAAAAAGGTCGTTGTGTTTTCAGAAAACTTCAGCACCTTTTTAAAAAAGCTCGGTATCTTTTTCATGTAGGGGTAGATAGAATCATCCCCTCACTAAGCCGGTCATCCCTTCTTTTCCGACCATCTTTGTTCCCGTTCATCCTTACATTTTAATTAAAGCGTCCAGATAATCAATCGGTTAAGAATGACAGGACATCCCCTCATCCTCGTTTCAGCGGCGTTTGCCAAGTTTCTCCAAATCAGCCTTCAGCATTTGCGCTATCAAAAAAAGTCATACAGATGAAAGGAGACTGAAAAGACAACACGGGATGTCCATTCATTATCGGAATCCCCACCAACATGATATTTCAGCAGCTAATGAAAGGAAGAACGGAATTTTCGGACAGCTCCCTGATTAGGGATTAATCCGAAAATCCTGTGGGTGATCCGTGTAGATTATCCAAATAACATTATTTTTGCATTTAAATTAAACAAACCAATCCAATGAATCCCAATCGTAGTCTGCATAAGTTACTTCGGATAATCTTCTCTGAAGTTTTAATGGAATATTTCGATATATCCGGTTGGCATGACGATTCTTCAAAAATCGAAGTTTGGCTTGATGAGAAGAATTATATGGAACGTTTTGATTACAAGAGCGGTACTGTCATTTCCAGTGGTTTTATAGATGAAAAAGTAATTCAGGAGTTTTCTCTGCGTGGTAAACCTGTCTATCTTCATGTCCGGCATCGTCGCTGGTATGATAAAGCCACCGGTGAACCCTTTTCCTATACATACGATGACCTTGCTGCCGAAGGAACGAAACTCACCCCCGAGTTTGTTTCTTTTTTAAAAGAGGAAGATTGAAAGTAGCGTCTGTAGCGTAAGTTCAATGGTCCTACTGGCGTAGCTTGCACATTAGTTTCAATCCACACACCTACATGAGGTGTGACTGTATTGGTTAAGTATTGCTTCTCGCTGTATGGAGTTTCAATCCACACACCTACATGAGGTGTGACGCAGCAAGGGGCTGTATCCTACTATCGAGGCATTGTTTCAATCCACACACCTACATGAGGTGTGACCTTAACAAATCAGCTAAGCCTAATGTTTTGATAGGTTTCAATCCACACACCTACATGAGGTGTGACATTCGTTATAGTAATGTTTGTAGATGTAACTGTAGTTTCAATCCACACACCTACATGAGGTGTGACTGGCAGGGTTCAAGCTAAAAAACCAAATTGAAATGTTTCAATCCACACACCTACATGAGGTGTGACCAAATGGAGGTGTACAGCAGCTTATATATATGAGCGTTTCAATCCACACACCTACATGAGGTGTGACATATGCCCCAAATACTAATTCTGTATCAGTATCGTTTCAATCCACACACCTACATGAGGTGTGACCGGGTGCTGCTTAATTTTATTTTTTCGACTTCAGTGGTTTCAATCCACACACCTACATGAGGTGTGACCCCCCTTCGCTTCATCATCTGATACGGAAGACAGTTTCAATCCACACACCTACATGAGGTGTGACAATTTCTTCCGGCTCTTCTTCTATATCCCATGGGTTTCAATCCACACACCTACATGAGGTGTGACAATGCCGTGCATCTAGGGTCGGTAAACCTGTTACGGTTTCAATCCACACACCTACATGAGGTGTGACTACCAAAAGTTATACATCCTAAGAACCCATTAAGGTTTCAATCCACACACCTACATGAGGTGTGACGCCATGTAAATATTGTCTACTTTGGGAATGTATGTTTCAATCCACACACCTACATGAGGTGTGACGAAACACGAAAGTGTATCACCGTCCCATTTTGAAGTTTCAATCCACACACCTACATGAGGTGTGACGGTGTATTGCTTCACATAGAAAAACCATCTCCAAAGTTTCAATCCACACACCTACATGAGGTGTGACTCTTGTAATTATAGACTATGGCAAGCGTATTAAAGTTTCAATCCACACACCTACATGAGGTGTGACTGTATACAGAGTTGTATATTATAAATCAATAAATTAACCCTACTAATATGCGAATTCTCATTTTTATTTCAATTGAATAACGGCATTCGCCTTATAAACAAGCCAATCTGCTGATTATTAAGAGTTGCGAAGATACTACTTTTTTTGCAACACTCCACATTCGCACACATTATACAATAAAAGCATTATTAACTTTATAAGCAGTTTCGACACCTATCACTTCCACCCTTCTATTCTCATTTTTACTAAGAATATAGAATCTAACACTATCACGAGACATATCAATGATATCTTTGATTCTTCCTCTCAAGAGACAATATTGTGCTTCTGTCACCTCACATTCAAAGACAGAATTCTGTACCCTCTGTCCATAATCTATGCAAGCCTTAGCCACACACCGTAAACGGCGAGCTCCTTCCTTGCTCGTAGTATCCACATCATAAGTTACAAGAATATACATACTCGTAAATCATTTTATTAGAAATACCGGATAATTATCAATATCTTGCCTAATATATCTTGCCATCAACATAGCTTGTGCATAAGGCAGAAGTCCTATCTCAATTTTTTCATTAAGATAAGGATGGATTATCACCTCTCTTTTCTTAGCCTGCCATGCAGAAATAAAAATCTTTTTCCCTTTATCTGTCATAACAACCCCATTATCACCTTGAAACAAAAAATCCTTGGATGTGATCTGTCTTTTATTAATCAATGACAAGACAAAACGATCACCAAGATAGGCACGAAATTCTTCCATCATATCCAATGCTAAGGACGTACGCCCCGGACGAAGTGTATGGAGAAATCCTACATAGGGATCAAGACCTACAGTCTCGAGTGCTGCAGATATTTCATTTGCTATCAAAGTATAAGCAAATGACAACATGGCATTCACTGCATCCTTAGGAGGACGGCGATTACGACCATGAAATGGAAAATCAGCTTTCTGATTAAGTATCAAAATAGGCAACACTTCAAAATAAGCATTTGAAGCCATGCCTTCATACCCTATTAGGGTCGTCTTATCTTGAGCTGTCAAAGCTTCACGCTTGGCATGCTCCAACACTTGTACTGCTTGATTGACATCTTCATTCTCCCCATAATCACGAATATATCTCCTCAATATATTACGATAGTTTTGAATCTTACCGCCAATCATCAGCCGTGCCGCATGTAACGACCAAGATTCATCGTCCGACAATTGATACTGTTTTTTACGCAACAGTACATTCCCTTTCGTCGTGCCCTGTACCCTGCTGATAAATCTGCCATGAGGAGAAAGGAATGTAAGTGATATGCCATTGTCAGTGCACAATTTCATCACACCGGGACTTGCGCCCATATATCCGAACGTCACAATGCCTTCTATGTTAATAGCAGGAATACGAAACACTTCCTCTTGTTTGACCGACACTACAACATTCAGCCCATCCTTACTAAGATACGCTTCCGGTGTCGTCACATACAAAGTATTCAACAATTTTCTCATTCATATAAATTTTTATTAAGGTATGTATCCACCGTAGTACAATTCTTTACCATCGTTGGCATACAAATATCTTTGAGGGAACATTTATCACAATGCTTGCCATACTCCGCCTTCGGAATAACCGCTTTGGCGAATACCTCGTGCATATCTTGAGTACATTGCTTGACAATGTTTCGCAATTCATCAGTTATATCCACATTCACCCGATGGCGAAGTTCTCCATAAAAGAACACACCGTATGGTATATGGATAGCGTACATTTCCTCAAGACACATTGTCTGTGCTGCCAACTGCACTTCATCCACTTCATTCCTTTTTGGTTTGCCATGTTTATACTCCACAACCACCGGTTTCCATTGCCCCGGATACTTCGGATGCTGAATTGTGTCTTCAAAAGATAAAGACGGAAGCAGTTCTATAGCATCTGAAATGCCATAAAGACCCAGTTCATACGAAGCAATATTCACTGCGCGTAATGTTATTTGGTCACCACACTTCTGCCTATAAAACGGATCATCTACATGCTTGTGCAGGATCTGTCCTTCAATGGTAAGACGATTATCATTCCATTGCTGTTCGATATGTATTAAAGCCCATTGCCGAGGACAGAACCTAAAGTGCTGAATCCCCGACAACATGAGCATATCGTCTTCGCTATACATATACCTTTTACTTATATCAGCTCTTCAACAGTAACATTTGATGGAACATTCTCCTTGTCTATAATGACCGAATAGTCGCTGAATGAACGCGGTGCTCCGTCACAGATCTTCTCCACCTTAACCAAGTCAAACAGTTTGTTGGCAGGAGCATTGCCTAATACGGAATCATGCTTGAAAACAATCAGCTTTTGTGCACTCATCAATCCGCGTGCTGCCGAACGGTCCACATCGAACATATTCTTCAATGCTTCAAAAAATAATGCAAGGTCTTCTTCTGAGAATCCGGTTTGTCGTGCCAAGTTGGCAGAGATGAAACCATGGCAGATGTAGAGGCCGTAAGGTACGGTAGCCTTGCGACCTTGTATTCCTACTTGCAACTCATAAGGCTTTTCTTCATCGCGGGCTGCGCACACCGTTAGTGCATGTTCTTCTGAAACAATCATATCTTTTGAACGGGCAAAAGTCATCTGAACAGCTCCTCTTACTTGTCCTGCATTAGGGCCCGTTGATAGAACTGCGCCAAAGGTTCTCACATCAAAGAATCGTTTGCACATAGCAGTTCTACCAGCAGACACTTTATCAGCAGGAGCTTTTCCTTTCTCAAGCTTTATACTGAGATCTTCATATGTCTTACGGATTTCTCCATTAATAAAGACTTCTTCGCCTGAAATTTCCTTAGACTTAACAAGAATATCGTTACCAAGTTGTCCTGATTTAGCTATTTGCACATAATTACGCACCTTGCGCTTAAGGCAAACATCTGTAACAAGTCCCATACCAGTTTCAGCATCCACACGGGGGAGATTGCCTGCATCGGGGTCACCATTTGGGTTACCGTCTTGTACATCAAAGATGTAAACGAAATCTATTCTGTTTCTAATTTCTGACATAGTTATTTTCTTTTTTATATTGTTATTACTCTTCTGCTTCTTTATTATCTCTGTGGCATTTCTGATGATAATAGCCAAGAAAAAAACGTCCTTGATCACTCAAATTCAATGTATTTGGAAAATCTTGGATTAATGCTATAATTTCTTTCTTTTGATCATCAAAGAAATTAGCAAGTCCTTTTTTGTCTTTTGCTAATTTGCTATAATGACTATTTGATAGTTTAAGAATGGTTGGAAATACAGCTGATGGGGTAGATGAAGCTGCATTCAAATAACTTGAACGAATAGTATCTTGCTTATTTGCGGCATACTGGAGATTTTCCATTACCGCAAATAACCGTCCGCAAAGATACCCTTGATTTTGATTGTCTTTATCTAACATAATATCGAGTTTTTTATTGTTGTTATTATCATTCAGTCGGTTAAGATAAGCCTTGATGATGGCAGCATGCACAATGTTAACGGATTGTTTTGCACGTATGCGGCAAACGCAAGCTTGAAACAAAGAAACCGGATATGGTAATCCTTGAAAGATGCTTTTCACCACGGCATCAGGAAGACTAGGAGGGCAATTTTCTTTTATGTTCTCTTTCAAACTAACAGCCTTGAGTATTGCGTATAGACTACAATAATTAGGTCTTTTATCTCCACTCGTTATGATTTCCATATCTTCAAAATGCAAGAGAAGTTTACCGGCAAATTCCTTTACTGTAGTCTCATTCCAATACGATATCGCTATTCTTGCCTTGTTAGCGGCAAACATTCCGAGAATATAAAATTTATCATCAGTTTGAATAGGCTTATTTCCATTATATATTGATTTGAATATTTGGGTAATATTTTCAAGTTTGCTATCAGGGTTATCCTTTTCTTCCCACCCAAATAAAGAATACACACTCTCTTCTATTTGCATATTTACTTCGTTTTTCCTTGAAGCCCAAAATGCATAAGTCCTTAAGCCGACAGTAAATTTATTATGAGAGTTATAATCAATCAGTTTTTTTAAAGCAGCAGCAATTGCAAATTCCGCCGACTTAGACATCGGCGCATTATTTCCTTGCTCTTTTCCGTAGGAATCATATCCTTGATTCTTTTGAAAAGACACCAATTTTGTATCACTGAATTTCCCTAATTGGATTTTTGTAAAAGTTTTAACTGGTTGACATTTTTCACCCGTAACTAAACACACACAGATTCTGCTGAAATCAGTTTTGCCCTCATCAGTTTTATAATAAGATAAAACTGATTCTTTCTCAGCTATTATCTGTGTTTCTCCTTGAATGAGAAAAGATATGTTTTTAGTGAAATTCTTCTTTATATTATCCCAGTTATCGGCCTTTTGGAGCAATGACAATACGTCCTTGTTACCAATATAGAAGTTTGCAACAGCTTTTAAATCCTCATCATAGGGATATTGAGAACATAAGTCATTGATGTATTCAAGAAATGCCGAATGGTTTCTAACATTCTTGGCAATTTCTTTTTTATACTCAGCTTCCTTTTCAGGCTTTAATCCCTCGTCATTTATATGTATAGTAGCATTACTAATGCCTAAAACATAAGAAAAATTATCCCATAAATGATTAGGCAAACTTTTTGTGCCTGTACGACCATTGGTTTTAGCTACAAGTTTCTTAACAGGATTATCCTCTATTCTACACAGATTTCCATCTTTATCAATAACAATTATAAAACCAATCTCTTTGTATTCCAGCCCCAAAGGAGCTACATTATCCCCACTTCGATGGTAATAATCATACAATGCCTTCAATATCATCTCAGTACCTCCTCACTATCTTTACTTGGTACAACAATCACACCTTGTTTCATTCTAGCACGATAAAACATGGCATCCGGTTTCTGGGCATTCCCCTCAAAATCCATATCATAAAGCATAATGCCCAAATCTCTGTCTTCAAACAAAGGCGGCTCAAGATAATCCGTATTATCAATGTATTTCCAATTTGCGGCAAATTCGCGGCAACCCAAATAAGGCTGCGTAAAGCATTGCCCTTGCAATGCTCTGCGTTCAAACATCTGATAATACTTCATGGGATTCTCATCATTACTTGGCTGATGTTTGGCAAAAGCCTCCTTCGGACGATCTTTTACTGGGATAAATATCAATTTGGCATAAATGCGATAACGCACATCTTGCAAAAGCAAAGAGTTCTTCTGTTGGCGTGTCTTTCCATCGTCTATATAAATTGGTTTCATACTGGAATTTACCACTGCTCCCACTTCATTTCGCCTGATGGTAGTCCACTTAATGGGATTAAGCACTTCAATCTTCGTCACCTGCCAACGCATGGCATAGCGTTTGAAAAGTATAGCCTCAAAGACAGCACGTGCTGCCGATGGTGTAATGACATCGTAGCTCACTCGTTCTACTTTCAGTTCCGGGCGAGTAAAACAAGCCCAGTCACCCCATATCTCCAAACAATATTCTTTATCTGTATATTCCATATTATTCATTACTTTCGTTATTTTGCTATAAATCTTCCGATTCCGTCTTGTCTTTATATCATTAATATCTCTTCCATCCAATGGTTTTCAAGTTTAAGCCCTATAGCATTATCATACTGCGCCCTGTCGGCCAACACATATATACCTTCCAATATTTCTTCAACAGCACCATATTTAATCAATTGACTGAAATTCGAGCGATGAACACCTACAGTAAACTTGGCCAGTTGTTTCATTAATGAATATGTACAACCCGACTTTTTCAAATTCTCCACAAGTCCCATACTGTTTTCCCAATTCACTATGACATTCATACCATCATCATCAATCAGCCTAAACTCTTTTGAGGCTGTTTCAAAACATAACTCGTCAAGTTTATAAAGATAATGTTTCATATCCTTTTTATCAAACGTATCCTTCCTGAAATAAAGCTGTTGAAAATACTTTTCCATTGTGGAAGGAGCAAACCAATCGCTATCAGTAGGTAAGTTCAGTCGTGCATTGTTGGCTGCTGCCATTGAACCAAAGAGTATGCGCTTCTCTGCAGAAAGGCTGAATACAAATGTGTGACCAATCCTATTTTTCCCTTCACGGTTACATCTTCCCGCCGCTTGCAATACAGAATCAAGTCCTGCCTCTTGACGAAATACAACTGGAAAATCTATATCTACACCCGCTTCTACGAGTTGGGTTGCTATTACTCTTACAATTGGATGTGCTTCATCCTTTAACAAAGCTTTTATCTTACATATCGTTTCACTAATATGGGCAGGGCACATCATTCTTGATAAATGAATTTTCACTCCTTCGTCAGGCAAGCGATTATACAATTCCTTGGCATCCTTACGGGTGTTCACAATACAGAGTACCTTATCATGTTCAGACACCTTTGCCGCTATTTCATCATATGTTTTCCCCGTGTTATCTATTTCCAATTTCACACGACGGAGCTTGTCATGTAACGCAAATTCAGTCGGAATAATTTCCATGATATGTTCTATTCCCTTAAATCCGACTTTAGGATTTGCGCCTTCTATCAAACCGCTAAGCACCGGCTGACTCGCTGTTGTAAACAATATAGATACTCCAAACATTTTTTGATATGCCTTCATCGCATCGACTATCGGTTGCAAAAAGTCGGTCGGCAATGTCTGAACCTCGTCTAAGATAATAACTGAATTCACGATATTGTGCAACTTACGGCATTCGGACGGTCTATTGCTAAACATAGATTCAAAAAGTTGCACGTTGGTAGTGACAATAATGGGATAATCCCAATTTTCAGTGGCCAGCTTCGCTTTTTCGCGTACTTCCTCATTTTTAATATCATCCGGATTGAAGTTACTGTGATGTTCCAATACATTCTCTTCACCGAAGATTTTCTTCAGGAGACCTGCCGTCTGTACAATGATGCTAGTATATGGAATGGCAATGATGATACGATTCATGGCATGATTTGCAGCATGCTTCATGGCCCATAACAAAGACGAAAGCGTCTTGCCGCCTCCCGTTGGTACCGTAAGGCTGTAGAAACCTTTTTCACCTAAAGATGTTTTGCTGCATTGTTCTTGTACTTTCCTACGAATACGATTTACTTCCGTATCAACTGCATCCAACTGCAATTTTTGCAAATGCGCTTCCAATTTCGGTAACAAATCGACAACCGTAGACGAGCACTTCCTTTTCTGCCATGACTCTAGATTCATAAATTGCTCCGTGTCGAGTCGGTCAGCATCGACAAGACAAGAAAAAAGCATACGAGACAGGTGATGAAAGTGTTTCCGGTCTACCTTAAATTTAGAAAAAGGTGATTCAAGAAATTCTTTATACAAGAAGGGTATATCTATATTTATATTATCCTTGTCTATTTCTTCAGGCAACGGTTTTTCCTGCAAGATATTTTCTGCTTCCACATAATCATACAGTCCTGTATGGTGGGAAATTATTTGATTGGCAAGAAGATTGAGAACATCTTTCCCCATGAAATCCTTTGCCAGTATTCCACCCACAAAAGCATGAGCGTGATCATTATAATGCTTTTTATCATCCGTGGACAAACCGTTTACTTTACGTATGTATTGTTGGAACGCTGCACGTTCTTTACCTTTGTCATGAAGCAGACCAAGTGCATATCCCCAAGAAGGGAGTTCAAACCTTTTGGCAAAAGAGGCAGCTATTTTTGCTACTCCTTTTTGGTGCTCATCATTTGACTGTATCACCCATTGTCCATTCTCTTTATTTTGATACAAATGAGAGATTAATTGTCTTTCTGCTATCATATAATAAAATTCATTAAAGTCATATCATACAAATGTATAAAATAATTTTAGATTTTACTAACATTAAAAGCTACTGACGGCAAGTTTTCAAACTGAACCTTCTATATTTTGTAGGAATCCATAAAAGAAAAAGCTCCAAAAATCATTGATTTTCAGAGCTTTTCTTCAATTTACTTTTCTGATTCGTACACCCTCAGGGATTCGAACCCTGGACCCACTGATTAAGAGTCAGTTGCT
>OIWN01001975.1_pt1 | contig 14680 bp, 14 predicted proteins | sample 1587591 | NCBI WGS metagenome assembly OIWN01 (sample SAMEA3888901, study PRJEB22519) | human gut metagenome | biome: human gut; feature: human-associated habitat; material: faeces | place: Denmark | collected 2010 | reverse complement strand
CGGAAAGCTAAAAAGACGGGAGATTTATAAACCGACCTCCTCGCTTAAAAATTAGAGAATCCCCCCTTTATTTAAAACCGTATTTGTTCATGATATGGGGTTAAATAAAGGGGATTTTTGTATGGGAAAGTAATAGGTAGTGGAATTTAGTTCATTTCATTTCTTGTGCGAAATGATTCATACCTGCTCTGAGATGTAGGATTTATGGAAAAGTGTAGTATAAAAGGGATTTTTATATAGGAAAAGTGTATTTTTGTGCTTTGCCTAATTATAGAAAAGTGGTATATGTTTTATCGTAAAATTGAATTTTATATAGAAAGTTGCTTGATTACGATGATATTAAAAAATAAAGGGGATTCTTGAAAATGGAAATATATAGTATACATCAGCAGGCCTTTGTACTGTCCAATGAACAAACGGTTTATCAAAAAAATGGGGTCACCTATATCCCTATTTACTACATTCTGTTTTTTGAGCCCGATAATGCGGTAGTTGGAGAATTTTGACATCTATAAAAGAATATCCCGGCAGATCGGATTCCGCCCAACCGCCCAATCATAAAAAGGGCTGCCCCAATTTTACTTGGGAGCAGCCCTTCTTGCTTTTTCCGGTTTATCTCTAATGCATTTTATTTAATCAGATAGACTTTCTGAAGATAAACCCTTTTGTTGTGTGCTTTTGGGGGATGAGCCACCTTACGGCATTTCTGTTTCCATCTGGAATTTCCGGCTTACCTTCATCAGGTTAATGATGTAAGTCACTACATTTTGAGCTTCCTGCACCATGGTCAGATAAACCATACTTACCCGGATACTGCCCGACTGGCTTTGGATGCGCTGCAACTCTTTGCGTTTCAGTTGCGATAGCTGTCCGTTGAGGTCGTTGGCACGGCGGATTTCCTCTTCCATATTCTGATAATCGTTGTTTTCCAACTTCTTGCGGCATTGCTGAATCAGATAAGTGATGTCCTCGGCCACGTCGCTGAATTCACCTTTCTGAATGGCGTCGAGCGGGTTGAAGTTATTGTCGATGTGTTCAAGACACGGTTCGCAGAGGCGCGAGATGCTGTACACCAGTTCGCTGGCGAAGTCGTTGCCTTGATAGTAGTAGAGTCCTTTTTCGAGCACGGTGTTGTTGTCGAGGCGGCACATGGCAACGGTTCCGGTGCGTTTCATCTGCTTGATGAGCTGCTTTTCGAACTTCGTGGAACCCATGGCACGACGCAGTCCGCGCAGGTTTTCGTGTATAAAGGAGGTGACGGTCAGTTCGAAATTCGTTTCGGCGTACTCCAGTACTTTGGCGAGTTCTTCGCGGGTATGTTTACGCATCAGTTGCAGCGCTTCTTCGCTGTCGGCGGTCTGCATGAGTTGTTTCAGCGTTTCGTTGCCTTTTTCTTTCGCTTTGCGTTTCTTGTACATCACCTGGCTGCGGATGAGGATGAAAATCGCTATTCCGATCAGTGCGATGATGGAGATGTTGCCGCCGTAGTGCAGCACGAGGGCTACGAAGAAGCAGATGGTGAAGGCGGCTCCGGCAGTGATGAACCAGCCACCGATGACGCTCAGAACGCCTGTGATGCGGTAAACGGCGGAGTCACGTCCCCATGCACGGTCGGCGAGCGACGTACCCATTGCTACCATGAAGGTGACGTAGGTGGTAGAGAGCGGCAGTTTCAGCGACGTTCCCAAGGCGATGAGCAGCCCGGCGAGGACGAGGTTGACAGAGGCGCGGACGAGGTCGAAAGCGGCTCCGTCGGCTATGATGGCTTCGTTTTTGCGGAAACGGGAGTTGATCCACTGCTTCGCGCTTTCGGGCATGATGCGGGAGGTGCCGTTGGCAAGTGTCATGCTGAAACGTACCAGTGTGCGTGCCATCGGGGTGCTTCCGAAGTTCTCTTCTCCTTCATCCTGACGGGAGAGGTCTACCGAGGTCTTGATGACGGCGTGCGCCTTTTTGGAGGTGCAGAGGGCGTAGACCATGATGGCGCCGGCACCGATAAGGAAGTACCACGGTGTCTTGGCGGGGCCTAGCAGCGAGGTCATCAGGAAGCTGTCCGGACTTGCTCCGGCTCCGTTGGTGGTGTAGTCTATGAAGGAGGAGTAGCCTGCGAGGGGAACTCCGATGAAGTTGACGAGGTCGTTGCCGGCGAAGGCGAGGGCGAGGGCAAAGGTGCCCATCAGTACCACTACTTTGAAAACGTTGACTTTGAGCCAGTGCAGCACTTGCATCAGTGCCGTGAAGAAGACGAAGAAGCTGGCGATGAGCAGCAGCGTGTTGTCCTGTATCCACTGTTTGTTTTCGGGGGTCATGAAGGAGCTGTCTTTCAGCCCTTTTATCAGCATGAAGTAGATGATGGAGGTGGCGGCGATCCCACCGAAAAGGCCGATGCTGTATTTGATGTTTTTCGTGTAATTGAACGTGAAAACGATGCGGGCGAGCCACTGTACTAACATACCGAAGAAGAAGGCGATGGCCACGGACACGAAAATGGCCATGATCACGGAAAGCGCTTTGTCGGTGTTGATCAGATCGCCCAAAGCAAGGGTGGCGTCATTGTTTACTTTGATCAGGGAGAGGGCGAAAGTTCCTCCGAGCAGCTCGAAGACTAGTGAGACGGTCGTGGAGGTGGGCATGCCCATGGAGTTGAAGACGTCCAGAAGGACTACGTCGGTCAGCATGACGGCGAGCAGTATGCACATGATTTCGGCAAAGTAGAAGTGCTCGGGCTGATAGATGCCGTGACGGGCTATGTCCATCATGCCATTGGACAGGGATGCGCCAATGAAAATACCGATCCCGGCTATGAAAAGAATGGTTTTGAACGAAGCGGCCTTGGCGCCTACCGCCGAATTCAGAAAGTTGACTGCATCATTACTGACTCCGACGATGAGATCGAACACGGCCAGCACGAACAGGAAAATGATAATGCATAAGTAAATTGTCTCCATAAAGAAAGTTGTGTATGTTATTTCTGGGTGCAAAGGACGGGGTTTGAGGTTGCAGGGGGATGTCATACATGTTACATTTGTGTTACAACGTTCTTTCTTTTGTCTTGAAACAAAAGAAAGAACCAAAGAAAAATTCAAGGCTTACTTTTTTCTCCTACTCGCTTCCTGCACTACGCTAAAGGGCAGAAACTCGCTACGCTCAAACAGTCTGCCCTTTTTGACGCCGAAGAAAACACCTGCGCTTGACGCTGAAAAAACGAGGTCGGGAGACCATGCGGGGTGGGCGGTGTGGCGTGGCACGTGTGTGGGCGGCGTGGGGGCTTATTGTTCGCCTTTCATTAGCAGGTATTCTTCGATGGTTTGCGCGGGAGCATCTTTCAGAAGTACTGTCTTATCCTTGTTTAGGAGGTAGAGGGTAGGGATGGCTTTCAGGTCATACAGTTGTTGTTCCTTGATAGCGAAGGTTTTATCATATCCGTTAACCCATTCTTTGGGGAATTCATTTAGGTGTTTTCGCCATTCGTCCAACTCTTCGTCGGGATAAATGGAGAGGACTGTTAGTCTCTTTTGTTCCAGAAGTTGATTGATGATAGGGGCGTTTTTTAATGCTTCGATTGTCTCCGTGCAGGCATGGCATCCCGGGTTATTGATAAATAGTAAGGTATAGTCCGATTTTTGTTGATAAAGAGAACCCTGTGCGCCGGAAGCTAATGTATAGTTAAAATTCAGTGCTTTGGTTCCGATACGGTTTTTCTGAGCCAGTTCGCGACGGGCTTTGGGACGTACCTTTTCTATTTCTTCCAGTACGGGAGAAGCCAACATGGCATCCAGTACAGGGATATAAAACTCTTCGTTACGCATCGGGGAGTTAGGGTCGTACAGATATTTGTCTGCCAAATCAGTGATGTAAGTGAATACTTTCTTATTCACATTTGTCCGTTCGATTGTTTTCTGTATAGCTTGCTGTGCAGTTTCCAAAGGGACATGATTCAGTATATCACAATAGTCCGCCCAAGCTTGTTCGGTCACTTCGGGATGATGGACATAATTGGTATCGGCAAAGTTTACGTTATCCCAATAGTGCTTTACTAGGAAATCTGCCCGTAGCTCGGGTGCTGTCAGCATTGGCGGGATGGCAGGTAGCGTAAAGGAGGTAATGGTATCTTTGGGAGCTTCTTGGGAGTTTTGGCTGGATGCATTCCCGCTTTTACAGGCGCAAAGCAGTAGAATACAGAAGACTGGGATAAGATTTATATTTGTTCTCATAACTTGCTGAATTGTTTTCAATTTACTATTGGTGAGCAAAGATAAAAAAACTATGTGTGAAAATGCACTGTTTTAATGAAAATGCTATATTTGTGTCGGCAAACAAACATACAATGCATATCTATGATTAAATCCACCTACATATTCTTCGTTTTTTTTATGCTGACGGCTGTGTGGAGTTGCAACCGACCTTCTGACATGCAGCGGGAACATCCTGCCGTTTCTCCCACATTCTATACCGACAGTCTTCGTACATTGGGGCGTGGTATCCGCTTGATTAAGGAGGAGAAGGAAAGTCTGGCTTTCCCGCCGCTTGATTCCGTGTTCCGGCTTCCGGTGGACGATGTGCTCACTACCGAAGAATTGCGCCGTTTATCTTCCGAATCTCTCCGCCGGTTAATGATATACTTCAATCTGATGATGAACTTTGAGTCCGGCTATCAGTATTTTGATTCGTTGGAGCGGGCGAAACACCCCGTTGTCTCCCGTTATTGCCGCAGGGAACTGTGGGTGGTAAAGGCGCAGATGCTTATGGCGCTCGACCGCCATGCGGAGGCGGTGGACTATCTCAACCGGGCGATGGCACTGAAAGATGAGAACAACGACCCGTTGAGCGAGATATTTTGTACAGCTACGGCAGGCATCACCTATATGGGTGTCGACACTATCAGCACTCGTGCCGAGTCCGCTTTCCGTAGAGCCTGCCGAGTGGCAGAACGCTCGGGCCTAAGCAACTATTGGCTTTATCCACAAGCTATCGGGCGGCTTGCCGATATATACCTTCAGCAGGGGAAGTATGAAGAAAGTATCTCCCTCTGTCGTGAAGCTATCCGTCTATGTGAGAAGTCGGGCAGCTATCACGGCAAGCTAGTGGCGGCGGAGATTCTGACGGAAGCCTACCGCCTGCTCGGGCTCTATGATGAAGCGTTTCGCTATTGTGCCGTAGGAACGGGCGAGCCGGCACGTGCCGAAGTTGACAATAACTTGATAGGTCGTTTCTTCATTGCGAAGGCGGAGATACACAACAATCTGAATCGCCCCGACTCCGCACTCCTGGTTCTTGCACAGGCCGACAGTTGCTTTGACCGGACGAAGAACGACTACTATCATTTGATGGTGCAGATAGACCGGATGTATTACCTTGCCGCCTTTCCCGACTCTGTGAATGTGGCTTTGAGAGGCTTTGCCGCACTTGAAGGTAAAGTTCCCCGTCATCGCCTGCCATATTATGACTATTATTACGGTGCCACCCTTGTCCGCGCCGGTAAATGGTTGGAGGCAATCCCCCTGCTTCGGAAATCTATTGGCGAGTTGAAAGATATATCCGAGCTTCACCCTGCTTCGGAAGCGGCGGAATTGTTAATGGAAGGCTATCGCCACACGGGGCGGGCAGCGGATATGCTCACCGTCTTTCCCGAATACCGGATGATGAGAGATTCGGTGACCCGCAAAGACAAGATACGCCAGTTGGCATCGGCAAATATCCGTTTCGAAACACAGAAGAAAGAACAGGAGAATCGTCTGCTGACTGCCGAAGTCCGTCTTCAGGATACCCTGTTGCATGTATATTCCATAGCCGGAGTGTGTGCATTGCTACTCGTCTTTTTTATAGCCGGCTGGATGGTGATGCGCCACCGCAATCTGCGGCTCCGGTGGCAGCTCGAGGCGCAGGAACATGAGCGGGCTGACGAACGGTTGCGTGATCAGGAAAGCAGGCTTCACGAACTGATAGCCGCCCGTCAGGACTTGTACGAACGCAACCGCTCCCTTATCTGCCAGCTTTCTGATATCCAGGCGCGCCACCGCAACACGTGCGAACTTGACAGCGTGATGGAAAGCCTGCAATCCCACTTGCTCACCCGTAAGGAAGAAGAGGATTTCCGTAACGCCTTTTTGTCCGTCTATCCGTCGGCGCTGCTGCATCTTCGTGAAGCCTGTCCGGCGGTGACACGTAGCGAGGAACTGTTTTGTATGTTGGTTCTGCTCAAACAATCCAACGAAGAACTGGCGCGGACGCTCGGCATCAGCGTGGCAAGTGTGTCCAAAACCCGATACCGCATCCGTGTGAAGCTTGGTCTGCCCGAAGGTTCGGACACTGATGCGGAAATCCGTCACATTATGGCAGGGGAAGATTTATAGAATCGGTTCTTCCAGTCATTCAGCAATATTAACCCGGAACTTTCATCATTAAACAAAAAATGTCTATCTTTGTTGTCAATATACACAACCAATACATTAATAATGGGAAGATTTATTAATCCCTTTACCGACTATGGCTTTAAGTTTTTATTCGGCAGAGAGGTAGAAAAGGAGTTATTAATCGACTTCTTGAACGATTTGCTCTCTGGAGAGCACGTGATTACCGACATCCAGTTCCTTAACAACGAACAGCAGCCGGAAGTAAAAACAGAACGGGGGATTATCTACGATATCTACTGTATGACTGACACAGGTGAACGGATAATCGTAGAAATGCAGAATCGTGAGCAACCTTACTTTAAAGATCGTGCTCTCTTCTACCTCTCTCGTGCGATTACGCAACAAGCTAAAAGCGGTCCTTGGGACTTCCGGTTGGATGCTGTATACGGAGTGTTTTTTATGAACTTTGTGATTGACAAGGACATGCCTGCGAAGATAAGGACTGATGTAATCCTTTCCGACCGGGATACAGGACAGCTTTTCAATAACAAGTTTCGGCAGATTTTTATCGAACTGCCTAACTTTGACAAAGAAGAGGATGAGTGTAGTAACGATTTTGAACGGTGGATTTATGTATTAAAGCATATGGATACACTTGATAGAATGCCTTTCAAGGCACGTAAAGCCGTTTTTGAACGACTTGAGAAGATGGCCTCCAAAGCGAATATGACTCCGGAGGAAAGAGCTCAATATGAGAAGGAATGGAAAGTTTATAACGATTATTTCAATACGTTGGACTTTGCCGAACAGAAAGGTATGTTGAGAGGAAAAGAATCGTCCGCCCGTATGATGAAATCCAAAGGTTTGGCTATCGATTTAATTTCAGAATGTACGGGACTCACTGCTGAAGAAATTGAGGCATTGTGAAAAGATAGATAACAAACAGTAAGGGCGGCTCGTTAAAAAACGGGTCGCCCTTACTGTTTGTATGCGCCAAGCCTTTTCCTGACAGCCTCTTCTCTATTTTGTCCATGAATCTGTCCATTCCCATTTTGTCCTTCGTCGGGCTGAAATAATTATTTTGCCTCGGCGAATAAAAGTTTAGCCTATATTGTTTGCTGTTTTTCGGCTTTTCTTTATCTTTGTCACTGCCCTTGTGAGAGAGGGCGTGATTTTTAGATAACGGAAAGCGTTTGAAGAATATCATCTTCGTCAATCAAACTTCGCACCTTTGACTTGTCACCGTGAAGATGAATGCAACAAATGCTCACGTTCCATTGTTTATATGGATGCCTGTTTGCGCCCCCGCTTCCCCCTCCGTCCGGAGAGGGGAGGGGGACGATACACAAGCTTTATATACGCCAATGGCGTGAGTGTTCTGTTGCTTATCTACGGTATGGGCAGTGCGAAGGCCCCGATTGACGGATAAGCATACGGACACTTACGCCTTTCTTGTATATAAATTTTTGTAATCTTATGTTACAGGTATGAGAATGAAAAACAAACAAAACGTAGCGTGGAGTACATTCCGTTACTTCGTACTGGCATTTTTGCTATGTCTATCGGTTGTTCCCTTGCGCGGTCAGCCGGATGCTGCCGTCCTTTCCTCACCTTCGGCAGACAGCCTGATTATTTTCAGCTATCCTTCACGTATCCGGATGTTCAAGACGGAATATGCGGACAACCGACTGTCGTTGCGGAAGTTGAAGAAACGGCTGCGCACCTTTCGTAAACGTCAGGACACCCTCTACGTGCAGAGCTATTCCGGCAGTTGGGACGATGAAAAGTCGAATCTGCGCGCCGCCTACTGGCGTGCCAACAATCTGAAAGGCTATCTTATCGACCACTACGGACTGCGCGAGCGGCATTTCCGGACACTCAACCACCCGTTGGCTCATCCCTTGTGGGGAGAAGTCGTCGTGGTAGGTTGCCGAGGTTTCCAAGATTGCCAAAGCGAGATTCCGCAAAACCGGCAAGAGCCTGCAAGTGCGGCGAGGCGACAGGAACAACAGGAAGCCCTTCCGGTTGCCTTGCAGGGAGACAAAGAGCCTGTTGACTCTTCCGCCGTGGCTGCCACGGCTGTTGTGCCGGATGCAGCTACTGCACCTGTTGCACCCGATGCAGCTACTGCTCTTTCTACTTCGGTTGCTTCTTCTGCTTCAGTTACTCCTTCTTCTTCCACCGCTTCCACCTCTACAGCTACCTCGCCTTCACTTCCCGCCAACGGTCGTTACCTTGGCGTGAAAACCAACCTTGCCGCTTGGGCGGGCACGATTATGAACGTGGCGGCGGAAGTGCAGGTCGGCAAGCATCTTTCCGTAGAGTTGCCGATATTGTGGTGTCCGTGGCACATCAGCGGTAAACATGCCGTGAAGACCTTCACCCTGCAACCCGAAGCCCGTTACTGGCTCTCGAAGCCCGGCTCGGGACATTTCTTCGGTCTTCATGCCCACGTAGGCTGGTTCAATGTGAAGTGGAATCGCGACCGTTATCAAGACGCCGACCGTCCGTTGCTGGGCGCGGGCGTCAGCTATGGTTATCTGTTGCCGCTCGGCGGACATTGGGCGGGAGAATTTACCCTCGGTGCAGGCTATGCCAACATGAAGTACGACACCTATTATAATATAGACAACGGCGCACGGATAGACACACGGACGAAGAACTACTGGGGCATCACCCGCATGGGGCTTTCTATCGTCTATCGCTTCAACCTTAAAAAGTAACGGCTTATGAAACAGAAATATGCTATAGGATTTATCACCTTCATGTTGGCAACCGTCCTTGCCGCTTGTGTACACGACTATCCCGCGATGACACCGGACGGTGAGGAAGGCATCGACCCCACGCTTGTAGAGGTCAGTACCGAAGTGACCCTCGACCTCGAACTCCTACCACTGGAAATCATCACCAACAAGGCACACCGCGGAATCACAAAAGCCCGTGCCGGAGAACAAACGGATTACCGCCGCCGCTTCATCATCGAAGCATGGCGCGACGGCAAACCGGCAGCCCGGCAAGTGACCGTCATGGACAATGCCGACGAAGCCGGCAACGGGAAAATCACGCTCCCTGTCCATTTGAAGCTGTACGCCGTAGAATACACCCTCGCCGTATGGACGGACTACGTTGTGGCAGGCACGACCACCGACCTCTATTATAATACGGAGAACTTGCAGCAAGTAACTTGCACCACGCCCTACACCGGAAGCACTGGCTACCGCGATTGCCTCTACGGCAGCACCACCCTTGACCTGCGCCCCTACCGGGACGAATGGAACGTCCGCGTACAAGCCAAAGTCGACATGGTGCGCCCGTTGGCAAAATACCGTATTATCGCCACCGACGTGCAGGAGTTTCTGGCAAAAACACAGCGGCAACGCGATGCCGAAGGCGGCAACAACACCTACACCGTCACCTTTTCCTACGGGTTCTATTTCCCGTTAGGATTCAACACCGCCACGGGCAAGCCGATGAACTCCGTGCAGGGCGTGACGTTCTCCACCCCTCTCACCATCCCCGACGACGGCACGGAGAAATGTCCGCTAGGTTCGGACTTTATCTTCGTGAACGGCACGGAATCCTTTGTGCCCCTGAATATTGAATTGGCGGACGCCAACGGAAAGGTAGTGTCGCGTACCCGGGGACTGGAAGTGCCCTACCGGCGGGGACACCTCACCACCCTGCGAGGCAACTTCCTCACCAACGAAATGCAGGGAGGCATCAACATCGACACCGGATATGACGACGAGATAGACATCGACCTCGATTCTTTCTGAAATGACAGGTCAATATAATAAAACAAATTTAATCACAGTAAACGATGAACAGAAGTATGAAAAAGAACCTTTTCTTCGGGTTAATGGCTCTGGCAGGGCTATTCACCTCGTGCAGTCAGGACGACACCGACGCTTCCCCGACTGCGGACAGCAACCAAGTAAGCATGAGCATCGGAATGCCTGCCGATTTTGTAAAAACACGGGCTTCCGCCCCCGCTACGTTTCCCGCCGGCCATACGCTGCGCTGCATCCTCGAAGTGTGGACGAAAGATGGCTCTACACGAAGAGTACGCCAGGAGCAGTTGGTAACGGCTGGTGCCGCTAACATTACATTTAGTTTTGAATTGGCAGACCAAGGTGACTACAAAGCCGTGCTTTGGGCGGATTACATCGTTTCGGGTGCAACGGTGTCAGGCGACCACTATCCCGATAAGTATTACAAGACTGATAATGCCGATGGCTTGAAGAAAGTGACTATCATCACCGCTGCTTATACATACGCCGACCAACTACGTGAGGCATTTGCGGCAGTAGTACCGTTCACCAAAGGCGCTACGGCTAAGAACGACCTTACCGCCACGCTTGTCCGTCCGCTTACGAAAGTGACGATTGCGGAAAAGAACACCGAGATGATAGGCAAATGTAAAGACATGACGGCAACATACACCGTTCCGTCAGAATTCAATGCTTTTAGCGAGGAGGTAAGCCCGACAGCTACCTACGATGCCACCTACATCACAACCTCAATGGACGGCACGGATATTACTATCAATGGAAACAACTGCAAAATCCTCTTCTCCGATTATGTCTTTACCACTGCCGACGCCACGTTGGGCGGAATAAAACTTACGTTTACCGGGACAGGTAGCATAACGATGAACGATAGAGACATTCCTGCCAACATCCCCCTGAAACGCAACAACTGGGTACGGGCTGCCGGAAACCTGATTACAGTCGGAAACGATCCGGCGGTAACTTTGTCTGTAGATATGACCACTGACTGGGTAAGTCAGGATGCAACGGATATTTCGGATATCGTTAAGGTGGGTGACTTCTATTATGCAGACGGCACATGGTCTACCGCCCTCGATGCGAACAAGACCTGCATCGGCATCGTTTTCCAGACCGACCCCTCGCGCATCGGCGACAAAGAAAAACAGGTGTTGGCAGCAAAAGGCGTTGCCACGCCGCATGGTCTGGTCATGTCATTGAAGACCGTAACCAAAAGCCTTATGAGTTGGGGGGAAGATCACGATTTCTCCGAGCTGACGAAATGCACGGATAAAGTTGCCTGCAACGCAGACATCAACGGACTACTTAATTACACCACGGTAATCGACTATGCGGCCGCAAACAACAAAGAACTCGAAAATTTTTATCCCGCTTTCAAGGCCGTGAAGGATTATGTTGTACAGGCTCCCGAAAAGACGACGGGGTGGTACTTGCCCTCCATAGGTCAATGGTATGACTTTACCGCCAATCTGGGCGGTCTCCCAAGCTGGGATGACGCCATAAACGAAGGCAACGACCTAACCCCCAACCTGTATAGATGGAGTAATCAGACAGAACTCGTAAGTAAGATAAATGCCTATTTCGAACCGTTGGGCACTGGGAACTATGACGCAATCCCGAATGGGAGCTATCAGAAATTCTTCTCTTCCTCGACGTACTCCGATTCGGGTATATGGACGTGGTTTGTGGGTAAGCAGGCGAACGTTGTGCAATGCTGGCATAATGTCAGGTACAACTCCGATTCCGCCGTGCGCCCCATCCTCGCTTTTTAAGAATGACACACGGGGACGGGGTATCCAGGTCACTCCATCCCGTCCCCCTACATCATATACGTCCCAAGCCGCTGGGGGATGCAGTCGGCGGCAATATCATGAACCTTGTCCTTTTTCCCTTGTCGCCGACTTGAGAAGCGAACATCACTTCTCTTTATAGGATACCTTCCTCGATAGGAGCAATTGCCGGAAGCGACGCAACTGATCAAGGTAACAACCATAAAAAACATCACACTTATGAAAAAGATACTCGTCATCATCAACAAAAACTGGGAAACGGAACCCGTGCTCAACGCCCTGACCAACCCCAAACTGCGTCCCGCCGCCTTACCATTCCCTGAAGTGATAAACACTCCGTGCGACGGAGACAACCGCATGAGCCAACCCCGTGCTGTCTTCTCCCTTCCCCGAGAAGGAGAAGAACCGTTGCAAGTCGTAGTCCGCTGCATCGAAGACCTTATGGCAACGGGAGTCAACACTTCGAGTTCCCTCGAAAAATACAAAGTGCTCCCGCAAGCCATTGCTGCCGATGCCGCCGACCTCATCATCAGCGTCAGCACCGCCAACTATCCCGACCCGGCAGTGACCCATAACGGAACCGTTGTCCTCGGCGGCAACTTCTTTATCCACGACGGAAACCCCGACAGCCATGCCGATCCGGAACACAACCTTATCGACGACCGCGTAGGCACCTTCATCGCTTCCAACGTAGCCCCTGCCGTGTTCAGTCTGGCCGAAACCGTCAACGCCCGCCTGCACTGTTACCCCGGCGGCGCATGCAAACTTGTCCCGCCGCCCAACTTCCCCGCACCGCAACTCGTGTGTGAAGGAGCGTCCACCTTCACGGCAGTAGGCTCCGTCAACGTCACCGACTACGGTTCATACGACACGATAGACGCCCAAGCCCTTAAAGAATTTGCCGCTGCAGCCCCCGAAGGGTATACGGCAAACTCCATCGAAACCACCCACGGCGTGGTAAAAATCAGCACCTCAGGCGAACCTATCCTCTTTCTTTCCCCCATCACCGACCGTCTCAACCATTTCAACGAGGACGTGACCGACACGCAGAACTACGTGTCAGCCTTCAACGGCGGCCTTGCACTGGGCGAACTGCTTTGCGCGCTGGCGGAATACGGAGGGGAACGGCAAATATGATAATTGAGATAATTCGCAACATTTATTAATCACGCTTCCTTCTTGCAGCACCCCATCAGGAAATGCTTGCAGACACGGACAGACAAAGGTCGTCACTGAGGTAGGCTAAGTCCGACACCGAGGTAGGCAAAGGTCGTCACCGAGATAAGCAAAGTCCGTCACCGAGTATTAGTCCTATCGGGATGCGGCAGGGAAGAGGTAAAAAACATCAACTTATGGGATTCTTCAAGAAAGTAAAACAGAAAATCAATGGAATGTGGTATCCGCAATCCATCACCGTTGGCAAACCTGTCACGACGGACGAAGTGGCAAAACGTCTTGCCATTGAATCCACCGTAAGCCCTGCCGACACCTTTGCCGTGCTCAAGTCCCTTGGCAGCGTATTAGGTAGCTACATGGCAGACGGCCGCACCGTCAAACTCGACGGCGTGGGCACATTCTACTACACAGCCGTTGCTTCGGGCAATGGAGTGGACTCCCCCGACAAAGTGACTGCCAAGCAAATCACCGGCGTCCGTGTCCGCTTCATCCCTGAAACGAGCCGTTCATCCAACAACCAGGTTACCACCCGTTCCCTCGTCGATTCCAATATCTTCTGGGAAGAATGGGGCGGAAAATCCACTACTCCCAGCGAAGGTGGCGGTGGCGGTGAAGGGGGAGGAGAGGCTCCCGATCCGGCAGCATAAAGCCGGATGCTTTTCCGGTGCTATAAAAAGGACGGGTTCCTGCACCGCAAAAGGACTTTTCTGTATTGCCAAAGGCTCCTTCCGGCATTGCCGCACGACCCTTTAAGATGAAAGATTCGTTTTCACTCGCCGCTGCTGTAGCCTGCTGCCGGATGAGAGAAACGAATCTTTCTTTGTGTGCCGGGGGAAATAATCGGTTCTTGACAGAACAATCTGCACCGGAATTGTTATCTTTGCCCGTAGCATTGATTATAATAAATGGAAAATTTATGAAACGAAACAAATAAGAGAGATTATACGTCGCGTGGCTCCTACGGCAAAAACTATTTTATATGGTTCGCAAGCAAGGAACGAAGCGCGTAGCGACAGTGATATTGACCTGCTTATCCTGCTCGACGGCGAGAAAATGACATTGAAGGACGAAGAATCTATCACACTGCCACTTTACGAACTGGAACTGAAAACCGGAGTCTCTATCAGCCCGATAGTCACGCTCAAAAAACTTTGGGAGAACCGCCCATTCCCCCCCCTTTTTATATTAACGTCACCAATGAAGGTGTCGTGTTATGAGAGAAATCTTGGATGAAGGAAGCCGAAGTAATGATTCGGGAAATGTTTTAAAATGTAGCTACCCCTCTATTTCTCCTTTGCCAGCGTAAATACAAACTCAAGTCCGCCTCCCTGATTGTTCTTGGCGGAGATGTTGCCGCCGTGGATAATAACGGCGTTCTTTACAATAGCCAGTCCCAATCCTGTTCCGCCTAGTTTGCGTGAGCGACCTTTATCTACCCGGTAGAAGCGTTCGAAGAGACGGTTCAGATGTTCGGGTGATACACCTATACCAGTGTCGGCGAAGCTGAAATAGTAGAAATTCTCATCTTCACGGAAACAGTTGATATTTATCTGAATATTGCTTCCGGCGTATG